>Ga0210006_1000216_pt1 | contig 48779 bp, 50 predicted proteins | sample CryGey02umfilter_2_FD_185452 | JGI IMG/M metagenome (GOLD analysis project Ga0210006, IMG submission 185452) | Groundwater microbial communities from aquifer in Utah, USA - Crystal Geyser 4/10/14 0.2 um filter (SPAdes) (version 3) | ecosystem: Environmental > Aquatic > Deep subsurface >... | reverse complement strand
GAATTTCATCATTTTGTCCATGATTGAAGTTGCTTCTGAGGATTGAGTTAGTGTTGATTGTGGCATCATGGATGATTCAGGAATATTCAATGCAGGAGCTGGAGCTGGTGCTGGTGCAGGTGCAGGTGCAGGTGCAGGTGCTGGTGCAGGTGCAGGAGCTGGAGCTGGTGCTGGAGCTGGTGCAGGTGCAGGAGCTGGTGCTGGTGCTGGTGCTGGAGCTGGAGCTGGAGCTGGAGCTGGAGCTGGTTGAATCGGGTTCAGTTTTATTTCTTTTGGTTCGTTTGTGTTTGGTGTTGGATCTGCCATAGTTTTTTGATTATATGTCTAATTTTTCAGGTTCTAGAGGTAAGACATTTTCTATTGCCGCCCATTCGCTATCTTCTGCCTCTGGGACTACAATTGTCACTTTGTTTCCTATTTCTCCTTTAAAATAGGTGACTGAGGCAAGTAGTACCTTGTAGGCTTTGCCGCTTGCTATTACCTTGTATTGGCTGTCTTCGTATGTAAGTGTTCCCATAATGCGTTTTCTTGGAGCAGGGCCGATTTGTTTATAGACAAATGATCCGTCTGCTTTGATTGTGAGTTTTAGTACGTCTCCTGGAATTAATTTTGACTTGCTGGCGTAGTTTGCAGGAATTGGATATTCTTTTTTGTTTTTATCTATCATCACTTGTCCGTTGTAAATTCCCTCTACTATATTGTCATCTCCTTCTTGTTCCGGATCTTCCAAGTTTTCTGCCAATTTTGAATATGTTGATTTGACCGACTTTGATCCTACGATTTCAGTTAAAAGTTGTTTTGCTGAACGCAAACTTGATTCGGCAGAATCAATCATTTCTTTTATGAGTGCTAGTTTGGAAGCTTGGGACATTTTATTTTTGTTTTTAAGTTTTATTTTTTGTTCGTTTTAAATTATATCAAAAAAACAATGTTTTTACAATTAAGCATGAGTTGACGACTTTGTCTATTTGTTTCGCTTTATGAATTTTTGAAGCAAAGAACGACGAATTATTGCGAGGTTTGAAAAGATTCTAAATGTGAATACAACTGCTACGGCAAGGTATAAATCGAGTCCAAGTGTCTCTCCGAGGAGTGTTATTGTTACTCCAAGTATAATGTTGAATCCAAGTCCTGTGAGGAAAATTGTGGGGTTGTAATTTTCTTTTGTTGTTTCTGCTCTGATTGCGCCGAATAGGGAATCTAAAATTCCAACAATTATTATTGCTGTGTATTTAATGTATCCCATCGGGATTATAAGACTCGTTTTAAGGCCCACGATTATTCCTATAAGTATTCCCGCCAATGCCCAAAGCATATTTGTATTGGTAAAGTTATTTTCGTTTGTATATTATCTTATCTCCGTTTTCTCCCGCAATACGAAGATCAATATATGAGAGAGATTCTTTGTAAATATCCAATTTAACGAGTGATTTCTTTAGTTTTTTCAGTTGTGTCTCAAATGGTTGTTCGATATCGAGCCATATTTCGAAGTTTCTTTCAGTTAGAATGCGGATTTCGCGTGAGTTTTTTTTGTAAGTTGTTTCTAGAATTTTCATTCCGAATTTGTCTTGATAATATTTTATCGTGCCTAGAATGTATTCGAGTTTTTTGGCTTCTATCAAAGGCGTTCCTGTGTTGATTTGAGCTTCTGCCGTCATTTTTATTAATGGTAGTGTTGTCAATTGCATGTTTTCTTTTACCGCATATCCGATTGAATTTACGATGTATGTTTTTTTGATTGCGTCTGTCGTGATCGAGATGTTTGCCGTCAGGGGATATTCTGCGAAAGAAATTTCTACTGTTTGTGGATAATTTTTTGAAAGATTTATTTCTTTTATTTCCGGAAATTTATTTGCGATTTTTAATTCTAAATCTTGTAGATTTAAAATTATTATATTTTTACCAATGGTTTCTGAAAGCGTTTTTTTGATGTTTTCTGTAAGGTTTTCGTTGTCTATTTTTTTATTTGTTATTTCTACAGATGAAATTAAAAAATATCCTGAAAAGAAAAGTTCGTATATTGCAAAAATACTTATAAATAATGTTAATGCTATTATTAAAAGTTTTTTTGTTTTTGCGAGAAGAAGGTTTGGTCTCCTTAAAGATTTCCTGATTGGAGGTCTTAGAGGGGCTGATATGGGTCTTAAGCTGCGGGTTTGTTTTATTCTTCTTTTTTTGTCGAACATTTTTGTGTAGGATTTGTTATGCTAATAGATATACCAGAATATATGGATTATGAGAAGCACAGGAATTTTGAATATAATGAAAAATATTTCGATTTGGAAAATTTGAAAAGATTTTTGTATGCATATTTTCCTGATTATAATAATTTTGATTTCGTGCATGTGGCAGGCTCAAAAGGGAAGGGGACCACTTGTAAAATTGTTGCGGATTATTTGTCTGATTCTTCAAAAGTTGGACTTTTTATGTCTCCGCATGTTTTGAAAATAAATGAAAGAATTTCGGTAAATGGAAAAGATATTCTGACTCAAGATTTTGCTCGAATTAAAAAAGAATTTGAAAGATTTTCTGATAAATTTTTTACAGAAAAAAATGCGAGACGACTTACTTTTTTTGAAGAACTTTTTGTCATAGCTTTGAAGTATTTTTATGAAAAAAAGTGTAAATATGTTGTCTTGGAGGTGGGGCTTGGAGGGCGGCTAGATGCGACAAATATTGTTTTGCCAAAAGTTTGTGGGCTTACTTTGGTGGAAAAAGAACATACTGATGTTTTGGGAAAAACATTGAAGAAAATTTTGGGCGAAAAACTTGGGATAAAGAAAAATGGAATTCCTTTTGTTATCGGTCGACAACAAAAAAATATCGAAAAATTTTTGAAAGAAAAATTTGAAAAAGATAAAAATGTTTTTTTTGCTGATGATTTCGTGGAATTCATTAATCCTAATTTTGCGCTTGGGTATGCGCTTTTGGAAGTTTTGCTTGGAAGAGTCGATGAGAAAAAGTTCTCAAAAGTGTGTTGTGATTTTAAAATGATTGGAAGATTTGATGAAAGAAAAATTGCTGGGAAAAATGTTATTTTTGACATTGCTCATACTTCGAAAAGTATTGAAAATCTTGTGAAAAATTTGAGAGAAAAATATTTGAATAAGAATTTTATTTTTGTTGTTTCTGTTATGAAAGATAAAGAAATTTTATCTATTCTAAGTCAAATTTCCAAGATTGCTCGCCGTGTGATTTTTACTAATGCAAACAAAGTGAGGGGAGAAAAGGGTGAAATGTTGAAAAATATTTTTGATAAAATCTTTACCGGGAAGAGCGATGGTTTTGTTGTAAAAAATGTCGTGAAAGAAAAACCTCTTGTTGCTTTTGATTTTGCGATTAAAGGCATGAAAAAAGAGGACATTGTCGTTGTGACCGGATCCTCTTTTCTTGTTTCTGAAATCTTAAAACGTAAATTATAAACTTTACGCTTTTTTTGTAGCTATACGTTCTGTTCTCCTTACGCGTGCTTTTCCTTTGTTTAATCTGTTCCTTAGTTTGCTTTTTGGTCTTGTTTTTCCAACAAGGCAGTGTTGTTTACTTGCATGCTTATTAGTCATTTTGTTTGCATTTATAAAATTTCCTACAGATAGTTTTTACATTACCGCGTACGTTCATGTCAACTACTATTTTTGCTTTTTTTGGCTTAACCGCTTCTAAAAAGTCTTTTAAAATCACTTCGGTCACCGTTTCGTGAAATATTTTTACGTCTCTGAATGCATTTATATAGATTTTGAAAGATTTTAATTCCAAACAAACTTTGTCGGGAACGTATGAAATTTCAACTGTTCCAAAATCCGGCCAGTCTGAAAAAGGGCATATGGATGTGTATTCCGGGCTTGCTATCGTGACCCAATGTTCCGAATTTTCCAGTCTTTGAAACTTGAATGTCAAAAGTGGGGCTATTTTTTTTATATCTTTTCTTATCTCTTGCGAGTTTTTTTCGTTAAACATGATTTATTTCTTGTATTTGATTGGATCTTTTTCTTCTGCTTCTTTGAATCCTTTAATGCGTAATTCACATGCAGGACATTTGCCACAAGCCACTTTCTTGCCTTCATAGCATGTATGAGTGTGTGCTAAAAATTTTAGTCCGCTCATCTCTTTCATAAGATTTACTGATTCCGCTTTTGTTTTCCACATTAGTGGAGTGAATATTCTGAAATTATGATCCATTCCAAGTTCAATCGCTTTTTCTGCGGCCTTTACGAAATTTTCACGACAATCAGGATATCCGCTGGAATCTGCCTGACAAAAGCCGGCTACGAGATTTTTTATTTTGAGAGATTTTGCATAAATCGCTGCGGACGCAATGAAAATCAAGTTTCTTCCTTCTACGAAAGTTGTTGGTAATGTGCCATTTTTCCCTGCTTTGATCGGCATTTTTTTGTCTATAAGTGAGTTTTTCGTAAGACCTTTAAATATATCAATTTTGTGTATTTTTAAAGGAACTTTGAGAAGTTTTGCGATTTTTTTTGCGGCATTGATCTCTATATTATGTCTTTGTCCATAATCAAAAGTGATGGCGAAGACTTTTTTGAAATTCTGTTTTGCCCACACCAGGCATGTTGTTGAATCTTGGCCTCCGGAGAGGAGAACAACGGCGTTTGATTTTTTTTCTTCTGATTTTGTCATATTTTTTTTTGGTTATTCCATAACATTATATGCAATCTTGGTGCAAATCTAAAGAGTTCTTTTTTACATATTTCAATTAAGAATTTTGATCTCTGTATGATTTCTTCTGTCGTTTTGCCCTGAGGCATAAGGAAAACCTTATTTTTTGGCAGGTCGTGAGTCTTTATGAATTTTTTAATTTCTTTTATGTTTTTTTCTGTGTTTACGACGAATTTGTAGATTGTTTTCTCTTTTGGGAAACTTTTTAAATTGTCGTATGTGAGATTATTTTTTATTGCATTTGAAAGTTTTGGGGAACAGTTAAATTTGTTTACATACTGAGATATAATAGGTTTTATTGTCCCATTTGTTTCTATTTCTATGAAATAATTTTTTAGGTTTTTGAGGAGGGGGATAAGTTCTTTTTGTTGAAGAAGTGGCTCTCCTCCCGTAATTACAATATGTTTTGCTGGGAATTTTTTTATTTTTTTCAGAATTTTATCTGTAGATATCTCAAATTTTTTTTTTATTTCTTGAGAATATGCTGTGTCGCAAAATTTACAGCGTAGATTACAGCCCTGTAGTCTGAGGAAAATCGCAGGTTGACCTATTTCTTGGCCTTCTCCTTGAATTGAATAAAATATTTCGCAAACTTGCATGTTTTTGGCCGTAGTTTATAATTTTATAGATTTTCGTTCGCGGATATTTATAGCACTTATTGGCTTTTTATGCATCTTGAAAGGAGATTTCTTATGGGGTTGGTTATTTTTTTTCTGTTTTTCGTGGCGTGTTCTTCCGGTGGGAATTTGCCAAAAAATCCGGAAGAGGTGAAAGCTTTAAAATTGCTTACAGACTGGGAAGATACGAAATTTTATAAGGTTGAAGATTCGGATTTGAAGAAAACTTTTTATTTTGAATATCCTGCGGATGCCAAGATTTCATTTATTCGCGTTCGTGGTGACTTGAGATATCAGAATTGTCATGTTGCTTTTGGTGAAGAGAAAAAATGGAAGTCGACTATTCAAATTCAAGAAACGGATAAAAAGAAGACAAAAGCTGATGCTGGTCGTGTTTTTGAGTCTTTGTATCGAAATGATGTTCTTATAGCTTATTCTGCGGATTTGAGGAAATTTGATTATGCTTTTTGGATTTACAATGATGGTAAAGATGTGAGCGGTTGTGAGGAATTTCTTGATAAAGTGGCTTATTCTTTTACTGATAAGCCGATGTATGTGAATGAAAAATATGGATTTACTGTCGTTTTGCCTTTTGAATATAAAATGGAGTATTTGGCTGACGATGGAGGTGTTTTGTTTACGGGATGGTCAAAAGGGGATGATTTTGATTTGAAAAAGAATAAGGCGGCTAAGCATGAACTTGGTGGATATAATTATAAGATTGAGGTTAAAGCTTCCGAAAATGTTATGGGATATGCGGATTTGAGCGATATGTTGGCCAAAAAATATACTGGCTTTACGAAGCAATTTCATGAGGTTAGTGGGAAATCCGGTGTTTTTGTGGATGAGAATGTGAATGCTGTTCGGGCGATAAGACATTTCTTTGTTTTTAGTGATGATGCAGAGATTATTTATGAGGTGAGTCTTGATATAGAGAGTTTTCATTATTTTGCTCATGGAAAGGAATTTGAGGATTTTGTCAAAACAGCTCTTGCTATTTATTAAAAAACAGGTAGAATCGCTGAGCATTAATTAAATTGATATGTCTAGAGTTTGCCAACTTACAGGAAAATGCCCAAGTGTGGGTAATAATAGAAGTCACGCGTTGAATGCTACAAAACGTAGATTTATTCCGAATTTGATCACAAAAAAACTTTTTGATGTCAATACGGGTAGAGTTCGTAAAATGAGAATTGCGGCTTCTACACTACGAACACTTACAAAAACGAAATAAATTCATTCCAAGTTATGCCTATTTTGTGGTATAATGAATAAATGAATTTTGAATTGTTTAAACAATTGGGAATTGCACTGTTGCTTTCTGCGCTGATTGGTATTGAGCGCGAGAGGAGGTTTAAAGGTGCAGCGCATGGATCTTTTGCGGGAATGAGGACTCTTACTTTTGTTGGACTTATGGGTGCGCTTTCGTATGTTTTGTCTGAATACTCTATGGCATTTTTTGTGGCATTGGGAGTTGGTTTTTTGGGATTACTTATTGCTTCTTATGTGATTTCTTCGCGAAAATCCGGTGTGTCCGGTGCCACTTCTGAGATGGCGGCAGTTATTGTTTATATTGTTGGTATTTTGTGTGGAATGGGGCAATTTGTTTTGGCTACCGCCATATCGCTTTTGCTTTTTGCACTTTTGTATTTTAGGGATCCGCTTCATGCGTGGGCGAATAAATTGAAAGATGCTGAAATAGTTTCCACTGTTGAATTTATGATTGTTGCTTTTGTGGTTTTGCCGCTTTTGCCTGATCAGGCTTATGGGCCATTTGGATTTTTTAATCCTTATATAATTTGGCTGATGGTTGTTTTGATTTCTGGTATTTCTTTTTTGAGTTATGTCGCTGTAAAATTATTTGGAGCGAGAAATGGGATTGGACTTACCGGTTTTTTTGCTGGACTTGTTTCGAGCACGGCTCTTGTTTTCAGTTTTTCTGCGCAAAGCAAAAAAAATAAAAGTGTTGTTAATCCTTATGTGATTGCAATTTTGGTGGCGAGTAGTGCTATGTTTTTTCGGATTCTTGCTTCCGTGGCGGTCGTTTATCCTGAGCTTTTGTCTCGTTTGTATTTCCCCATGATTGCTATGGGGGTGACAGGAATTTTGTGTTCTTTGTTTTTCTGGATTCGTGGAGATAAGACTGATGAAGATGTAAAGAAAAGCCTTGTTGGTGTAAAAAATCCTTTTAAACTTGTTCCGGCTTTGAAGTTTGGTTTGTTTTTTGCTGGTATTCTTTTTGTAGCTAAAATTGCAAATGTTTATTTTGGATCTGAAGGACTTTATGTTGCAAGTTTTATTTCCGGTGTTTTTGATGTTGATGCGATTGTTTTGTCTGTCGCTAATTTGGCTAAGAATGGACTTTCTTCGAATGTGGCTATCGTTTCAATAATGATAGTTTCTTTTGTGAATACTGTTTCCAAAGGAGTTTTGTTTTTGATATTTGGGAATAGACGTGTTGCATATAGGATTTGTATTGCGTATCTTTTTATGATTTTGTCAGGCGCAATTTCTTTACTTTTGGTTTTTTAGATATTACGCTTTGAGGTAAGTAAATCTTATCTTAATCTTTTATGAAAAAGCTTATTTTGTCTGTATCTGTTGTTTTTGTGATTCTCGCAAATTCGGTTTTTGTTTATGCTGGAGCTATTTATATTCCCAGTACTGATAGTTCTCAGTATTTGCCGACGGTGCAAATTATATCTTATAGCTTGTCTTATGATGGATCTCTTTTGGCTGATGGTGCCGGATCAGGGACATTGATTGATTCAAAGGGGACTATTGTTACGAATGCGCATGTGATTCGTAGTAGTTCTGATTCGACTCTTCCCGCTGATGCTTTTCAGGTTTGTTTGACAAGAAGTAATGCTCCTGATAGTCCTGTTTGTGAATTTGTCGCTGGACTTGTGGCAATGCATGAAAATCAGGATATTGCGCTTCTTAGAATGGATTCCATGAGTGCGGGTGGAAATAATATCGGATTTGATTTTAATCTTCCTTATCAAAATAGTGGTGATCCTGTGATTAATGATGCTTTGACTATTATTGGATATCCTGACGTTGGAGGAAAAACTATTACTTATACGACAGGAATTGTCAGTGGATTCATAGAGGATATAAGTTTTATCGCCGGAGGAGGGACTGCCAGATATATGAAAACTGATGCGGCAATTTCTCATGGAAATTCCGGAGGAACGGCTGTTGATAAAAATGGTAATTTCGTAGGAATTCCGACTCTTGGGAATAGCACGGGAATGGGATTCATAGGAGGTCTTTTGCCTGTTAAAGATTTTGTTGGATGGATTAGTTCAAAAATAGGAATGTCTGTTTTGGGGGATAGTAATGTGAAAGCAAAACTTTTTGCGGCGGAGAAGGCTTATGTCTCTGCAAATGCTACCGGTACTTTCAAAAATTCTGATCCTTCTTATGAAATTTCTGTTGTTGATGGATGGAAATTCTCAAATTCTTTGGAGGAGGTTTTTTACGATACAACTAATGTGATTGGTGGGTCTTTTGGTACAGATAGCGTGGTTATTGTTCCGAAGGATATAAGTTTGGCTTCGACAGGTAAGGTTGAAATCTTTTTGTCAGGGTTTGCGTATACTTTGGGAATGAATGATTTGGAGTATTGGTTGAAATCTTTTGATAATTCGGAGATGCAGATTGAAAGGACAAAGTTTAATGGCAAATATGATACTTATAAGACTGTTCTGCCTATATATGAAGCTGGCATTCTGTTGAATTCTGTTAATTATTATATTCCTTATGGAAATAAAGTGCTTACGGTTAGTTATGTTTATGATGATGAATCTTTTGTTCCTGATTTGGAGGCGATACTGAAGACTTTCAAAATTGACTTGAGTAAGGCGAAAAGTTCTTCTGTTGATAGCGTTATAAATAAAAAACCGAAGATTACCTTGAAAAATCCTTCTTCTGATTTGTTTCTTTCTGATACTAGTTATGATTTTGATGGTGTGCGTTATTTCTCTGCTTATTTCGGACAAAAACGTGATTTTGATTTTTCCCTTTCACTGTATTCGGGGACTTATTGGGATGAAAAATATGACAATAATTTTGATTTGTTTAAGCAAGATACTTTGACTGATGCGGCTTCGTGGTATTCTATTGTTTCTCAAGGATCTATGTCTGTTGATGGGCATAAAGGATTTTATTATATGCTTGAGGGTGATGATGGATGGGGTGGTGTTTACAAAAATACGGTGGTTTATATAGAGGTCAATTCGACGGAATATCTGTCTCTTTATTATTCCGATGGAGAGGATACTTATGATAAAAATGTTGTTTATGTTGGGAAAGTTTTGAAAAATATTTCTTTTGAAAGTGGTGGTAAGGGAAAATATTTTGTGCCTGCGATTGGAACAATTGTTTCGAAAGTTTCCACTTTGAGCGATATCAAGAATTATATTTATGAATCAAATATAAAAACACTTGGCCAGCTTAAAGTGTTTGGAGATAAGGCTCCGGAAAAATTTGAGCCTGGGAAAAAAGTTTCCAGAGAGAGTTTTGTTGTTTGGGCTGTGAAATCTTTGGTTGGAGAGCCGAATGATGATTTTGCTAAGTTTAAGGCTTCATATGAGGTTTGTAGTGAAGATTGTTTTGCTGACATAGATTATGCTTCTTCTAATGCGATGTATATTTCTTATGCGAAAAAAATGGGAGCTGTTTCCGGTGCAGAGAAAAATGGAAAAAAATATTTTGATGCAGGTGGGAACGTAACTTTGGCGGCGGCATTAAAAATATTGTCTAAATTGAATGTTTTAGAAATATGGGCGGCACCTGATTATATAGCTTGGTATGTGCCTTATCTGTATCTTGGATATAGTGAAGGAATTGTTCCTGTGGGAGTGAACGATGCGTTTTACCTTCTTACGAGGGGAGAAGCGGCGTTTATGATCGATACATTAGCTATCTCTATGAGTAGCAGTGATTCTTGGTTTTAAAGTATATTAGAAGTAATTCATAATTTTAATTTTTATGGAAAATGTTTTTAAGAGGTCTGAGCATTTATTGGATATGACTTATGTAGAGATTGAGGAGAAAAATCTTGAGATGAAGAAGGCGCGAAAAAGTGGTGGTTCCGGTTTGAAGGAAAAATTTCTAAATTATTTGAAAGAAGAAAAAGGAATAAAAGCTGTGACGGTGTGTTTTACTGATTTGGAGGGGAAGCTTCATATGCTTGATTATGATAAGAATTTTTTGATTTCTTCTTATGATAATCTTACTTTTGACGGATCTTCGATTCATGGATTTACGGCGCAAAGTGAATCGGATTTGAGGCTTGGTGTTGATTTTAGTAGTATCAGGTTTTTGCCCGCTGATTTGTTTGGGGCAGGGAAGGTGCTTGTTTTTGCTAATGTAAGGGATAAGGATGGAAGTGCGTATGTATTTGATTTTCGGGGGAGACTTAGTGAATTGTGTGAAGATCTTCGTGCTAAGAGAGGAATTATTGTGAATATTGCGCCTGAGGTTGAAGGGTTTTTGTTTAAAGGGATAAATGCAGAGCAGATTTTTAGTGAAGAAAAAGGCTTTGAGTTGGCCACGATGAGCGGATATTTCAGTTCTCTCCCTCAGGATACTTTGAGGCTTTTTATTGATAAATTTGCGGAAGTGCAAAGAGCTCTTGGGTTTGAAAATGAAAAAGATCATCCTGAAGTTGCGCCTGCGCAGTTTGAATTGAATTATAAATATACGCATGCTCTTGAAAGTGCCGATCAAGTTATTATTTATAAACTTATTGCCAGACAAGTTGCTAGTATTATGGGACTTACTGCGTGTTTTTTGCCGAAGCCTGTTCAAAATTTGAATGGAAGTGGAATGCATACAAATATGTCTTTTGAAAAAGACGGTAAAAATATTTTTTATGGTGCTGATGGTAAAAATGGTCTTTCTTCTGAGGCGCATCGTGCTATTGCCGGTATTTTATATCATGCAAATGATCTTTGTTTGATTATGAATCCCAGTGTGAATGCTTACAGAAGACTTGATCCTGCGTTTGAGGCTCCGAATGAAATAAAAGTTTCTTCTGTGGATCGTGGTTCTATGGTTCGAATTCCTATTGGTAATGAGAAAAGTGCGAGAGTTGAAGTGAGAACTGTGGCTCCGGATGCGAATCCTTATCTGTGTTTTTATGCGATTGTTGGTGCGGCTTTGAGTGGAATTGATGCAGAGGGGGAGGTTTTGAAAGAAATGGAGGCGAAAGTTTATGGAAAGATTAAGAAATTGCCAGGGGATATCGAAACTGCGATAGAGCTTTTTGAGAAGAGTAAATTTATGGCGGAGACGCTTGGGAAGGATTGTCGTGATAAATATGTCGCATTGAAAAAACGTGCGGCCGACAGGTCTCCGAGAGCTCTTGGAGCCAAGGTGAAAAATGGTGAAGTGTTGTTCCATCACGAAATTACGAATCAATCACTTTGGGCTAATTTTTAGTCTTTTGAAATGGTTGATGGTTGATGGTTGGAATTTTAGATATTTAAGTGATATTGTTTCGGCATGAATAAACATGTGAAAATTTTCGGGAAGGACGTTGAGGTTTTGGTTGAGACTGATGCGGATAATTCTGTGTTTGAGGAAATTTTTGTGGATAGGGATTATGGGGTGTGTGATGAAGTGATGAGGAAAGCGAGTGGTGCGATTTTGGATATTGGTGCGCACAAAGGCTATTTTTCGATTTATGCGAGTGTTTTGAATAGTGTGGTAAAAATTTTTGCGTATGAACCTGAGGAGAAGAATTTTGTGGTATTAAAGGAAAATTTGAAAATGAATAGGGTGAAAAATGTGTTTGCGAAGAATGTTGCAGTTAATGGAAATGATGGTATGTGTGAGCTTTTTTTGAGTGAGGATTCACATAATCATAGTGTGGTTGGGAAAGGCGTTTCAAAGAAAGTGAATTGTGTGAGTTTACAGACGATTGTCGAGAAGCATTTAGCGAGGGAGGGATGCGGTTTCGTGGATCTTGTGAAGATGGATTGTGAGGGGGCGGAATTTGAGATTTTTGAGAGTTTGGATTCGTATGTCGGTGGCACGGAAATTTTCAAAAAAATAAAATCTTTTTGCCTTGAATATCATGAGTTTTTGCCTGAAATGAGGGCGGAAAGGCTTGTGAATATTTTGAAGAAATATGGATATAAAGTTGAAGTGAAAAAATCTCATTATGATAGTAGAATGGGTATGATTTGGGCTAGGAAATAAATTAATATTTTGTTATATTTTTGGTAATCTTTATTTTTAATTTTAACTTATGAAAAAGTTTTTTGCGCTTTCAATGCTTACGGCATTGGTTTTGGTGGGTTGCAGCAAGGCTGAGGCTCCGGTTGCTTCTGTTCCTGTAGTTGATGCGAATATTATCGCTAATGCTCCGGTTGGATGCCCTCAACAGACAACTTTGAATGCACAGTCTAAAGAAGCAGGGGATGTAACTTTTCCTAGCAAAAATTCTTGGTTTATTGATGGTGGAGCGGACAAGGGGTATTTCCATTTTGCGAATTACGATAGATTCGATCCAGCAAATACATTTGCTGACATAAGCGGTACAGATGTTCATGTTTATTTTGATCTTAGTACAAAAGATAAAGCTCCTTTGGCAGTAGGAACTTGGAATTACAGAAAAGATGCTGAAAATAACCAACTTAGCTGGTTGAATATCTCTACAGAAAAATTGTCTGGTGGAGTTTTTGATGATAATGGAAAAGTAGAACTTACATATGTTGGAACGGATTATGTTTGCGGAAAGGTAACGGCTAAGGATTCAAGCTCAAGCCTTAATGGTGAATTCATTGCGAAATATGTGAAGCCTAATTATTAGGAGTTTGTGTGTAAATTGAAAGGCCCCATTGCGGTAACGTGGTGGGGCTTTTTTATGCTTGATTTGAACCATTACGGCGTAGTAGTTTCAGACATTTAGGACACTGTAGTTGAGTTTTTGTTTATGTAGGCGGAATTTAATGATTCCGAATTTGAGAGGAGAGAGAAAATGTTTTGATTTGTGTGGACGTTTTTCATTGAAATATTTAAGGTTTTTCCTTTATAAACTTCTTCAACATCGATTCTGTGTGTTCGTTCAACATGGGAATTGGCTCTGGGATAAGCCGGAGGGATCGATTTGTGCTCATATCCGTAAAGAGCGCATTGAAGAGTGAAAGGATGTATTTTTGTGATCTCGGGATGCAATCTCCAGGTAAACTCGAATACGAAATCAATCTCTGCACTTTTGAAATGCCCTTACCTTTTCCGCTGGATTTCAATCCAATCTACTTTTCCAATAGTAGAAAACGCTTTTGCTAATTCCGAACTTTTCGCATACGGTAGTCACATTCCTAACCTTCTTGAACTCCTTAAACCACTGCAATCTCATCTTTGCCAGTGCTTTTTCTTTTACTTCTTGCCTGATTTTGAGTAATTTTACTTTGGATATCGTTGTTTTGGTTATGTTATTCGACTTAACCTTACCACGGTGTCCTAAATGTTTGTGTACTGTTTATAAAAGCCCGCACAGTAGTTTGCAAAAAGCCATTGGAAATACTATAATTAAGGTGTAAAAGGTTAAGTTTTTACTCATATAATACCAAAAAAAATGACACTAAATAAACAACCGAATCAACAACCTGAAGGACCAAGCAAAAAGCCTAAATCTTTTGTGGATCGCCTCAATATGGCCATAGACCTTGCCGGTACATTGATTAGTACCAGAGGACGGAGGCATATATCGCCCAAAGAAGCCGCTAAAGAAGCCGCTAGAGAAGCCGCTAGAGAAAAGGCACAGGAAAGTTATAATCTCGTAAAACGGCAGCTTAATGATTTTATTAAGCCATTTTTGAAAGCAAAAAATCCATCGCTGACAGAAAGACAATTTTGGGAATCCGACATGATCTATAGAGAAGTTGTTCCAATACTTTTTTCCGGATATCAGGTCAATCAATTTTATGTATTTATTCCTAACAAAGAGGGATTCACGTTGGATAACGACTACCCTCTATGGCCAGTGCACTATAAACTTGATGATTTTGACAAAAAGCTCAATTACAAGTCAAGCACCGGTAATACCTATGAGGATGAATCCCGCAAAGCTGCAGCAGAAGAAGCCAAACAATTTAAAGAAGATCAAAAGAAATATGAAACCGAACAGGAACATATTAAACTTGCCCTAACGAAGTACTTTTCGGATGAAACCACTGTTATGGAAGAGCAGACGGATGCATTTGAAAGTGATACTTTGGAGCAATTTAAAGATAAGGTAAATAAAAGCCTGGAATCAATAGCCGACAAAATTCCGGCACTTGGGGAGATTCACGGCGATATTATTAACGTAATTGAAGACGCAAAAAATGATATGTGGGATAATGGGACAGAACCTGAAGCAATAAAAAGGTTAAATTCCAGAATGGAGAATTTGACGGCTGTTAAAAAATTCCAAGAAATAAGAGAAAACGCTAAGGCGGACGGCGACTACAAAACTTTGGCAGCTTGTCGTCTTTATGGTGATTTTTTGGAGAATTTAATGAGCAAGACACAAAAGGAATATAAAAAAGGAGAATCTGAAAATGAATAGTTCCTTTTAAAATTATCCAAATCAACATATTATAGCTGGGATGAACGAAAAAAAACTTAAAGCTATTTTTGTTGATGTTATTCCTCCTAATATCACTAGCGAACATGCGGAAAAACGGTTTGAGGAGCTTGATAATTTCGTGAATACCTGTGGCCATTAAGATCATTCAAAATTTACCTCACGAGCTTATCAAAGCTTTCAAATCAATGCTTGCCGAGACTGTTGACGTCGATTTACTTACATCGTTGTTTTGGTTATGTTATTCGACTTAACCTTACCACGGTGTCCTAAATGTTTGTGTACTGTTCAATTTTGTGCTTGATTTCTCTTGACATTCCTTTAGGATTGTCGTAGTATCGTATACCGGTATTTTTATTCGTAAAAGTATGTGTGAGACAATGGGTTCTGAATTGGAACTGGCTATACTGGATTGGGGGGGGAAACATGGGATTTTGGAATTTTTAAGGAAGTATGTTCCTGAATTGGCTGATGAGAGAATTCTTGTGCCTTCAATTATTTTTCGCATAGGGGATAAAATTAATGGAAGGGTGAAGGAGGCTTTGGGGCTTGCTTGTGAGTTTTTTTGTACGGATAATGTTGTTGTTCGTTCTAGTGAACGAAATGATTATTGTGGATTGATTGATTGATGTGATGCCTACTGAGGTTGGAAAGCTTTCAGATGTTGATGAGCTTATTCGTAGAGTTAAGGTCCAGTGTCGTGATCTTGGAATTGCGGCTTATTCTAAGCAGGAAGGTGGATATTATGATCCTGAAGAGGTAACTCTTTCTGTTTCTCCGTTGCTTACGGTTGGGGAACGAACGGTTGTTAGGGGGCTTGTTACCGAGCATCCGAATCTTCCGGGTGTTTCATGTGTAGACTTGAAGTATGGTGGCATTAGTCATGCTGAAAGTGGGGATTCTTTTTCTTGTGATTTTCTTCATGATAGAGCTTTACCCATAGCTGATATTTGTGGTTTTAGTCCATTTGCTGATAGTGCTTTTCTTGAGGCTGAGGCAAGAGAAGGTCTTGCTCTTAGTAATCTTATCAGGGGGGCTGGTGTTTTTCCTAGTGACAGAGCTTTGCAGTATGAATTTGTAAAATGGAATAGAAGTAATAGAAGAGTAAAAGATGGTGTGCTTCCCGGAGAAAAAAAAGAAGGAGTATTTCTTACTCAAGTTAAGTTTTTTGCGGATAAGAGGCCTGCTAGGTGTTCTATCGCCGATATGGAGAAGGTTTTTGATCAAAGAAATAGTAGAGGATTTAGGAATTTTGGCGTTACTCCACCGGAGGGTATTGTGCTTCCTTGCGTTCATGGGAAGAAGAGCAGGGGTGATTTTAGAAGGTTTGAGGAAGAGAATCCCGGGGTTCCTTATGCCGCATATCTTGAGCTTGATGTTTTAACGCAACCGTTGACTTTGAGTGATTGTTTGCCGCGTATGATGGCGCATCTTCCTTTGCCAAAAGCATCAATTGATCATGCGCAGTCCAGGCCTGCGATGCAGGCTTTGAACAATGGAGGAGTTGCTTTGTTTTACAATCTTTATGTTTTGAATTGCGATGGAGCAAATTGTGTGAAAATTGTGGCTGACGGTCTTAATGCTTCGGTTGAAGCTGTATAAATTTCTTTAGAATTTCTTTTATTTTGTTCGCGGCGTTGTTCTTGATTTTGTCTTTAATCTTTATCTCTGTTTGGCTTGACACGTTGGGTTTGATTATTGAAAAGTCTTCTAAGAGGTCTTGATTTTTATATAAATACCTTTATATTCTTTATCACTTTACAAAACTATTATATATTTAACCCTTTGTAAAAATGGATAAGAATTTATATGTTGCCTTGGCTATTGCGGTTGGTTCAGCTATGCCTGCGTTGGCTATTGGTCTTCTTGCGTCTAAGGCTCTTGAGGCTATGGGAAGAAATCCGGAAGCCGCTGGTGTTATTCAGACAGCTATGATTTTGGCTATCGCTTTCTGTGAGGCTATTGCTATTTATGCCCTTGTCGTTGCACTTATCATCAAATTCGTTTAAAAATCATGAAAAACGTGTACTATTTCGTCAACTTCGCAGCTTCTTTCTCACCGTACAATTATGTACGGTTCGTGCAGAAGCTTCTTGTTTCCTCGTATTACATCGTTTTTAATGATTTCTCTAAAAAAATAATCCAAAATTAGATGGAGCTTATTTCAAAGCTGGGTATTGATGTTAAACTCATTCTTGCCCAAATCGTCAATTTCGTCATTATACTTATTGTCCTTAAAAAGTTTGCGTACGGGCCTATCCTTGCTCTTCTTGATAAAAGAAAGAAAATGATCGAGAAAAACGTGGAGGATACCAAAAATATAGAAGAGAGAGTTGTGAAAATGGAAGAAGAGAGGAGGCAGGTGATTGCTGATGCCGGTAAAAAGGCAATGGAAATCATGGAAAAAGCGAAGGCTGAGGCGCAAATCGAAAGGGAACAGGTTCTAGTAAATGCTAAAAAGGAAATTTCCGGATTGGCAGAAAGATATAGAGCTCAACTTAAAGCTGAAGAGGCAAAGATGCTTAAAGATGTTAAAGAAGAAGTATCTACTCTTATCGTGGCGGTTTGCGAAAAAATCTTGAAGAAAGATTTTGAGAAATCTGACCAAAAAAGGCTTGAAGACGCAATAAGAAAGGAAATTGTATCATCAAAATTAGAATAAGGACTAAAATTCTTATGAGAATATCACTTAAAAAATACGCACAAGCGCTGACAGACTCGCTGCATGGTGAGAAAGATAGTGCCGTTATAAATGAAAGAATCCAAAATCTTTTGAAACTTCTTGTTAAAAGAAAACAAAGTAAACTTATTAAGCAGTTTGCTCCGGTTTTTTTTAGCGAATGGATGAAAAAGAATGGAAAAGTTTTCTGTAAAGTTACAGTCCCTTATGAGCTTAATGATGCGGAAACAGAAGATTTGGAAAAACTTTTGAGTTCTGCTCTTAACAGAAAAGCTAGTATTGAAGTAAAAGTAGATGCCGATATTATCGGTGGAATGAAAATAGAGTTTGAAGATTATATTATAGATGGCACAGTTCTTACTGGTCTAAAAACACTAAAATCTCAAATTGTTAATGCTTAAAACATAATAAATATGGAAGTTAAAGATCAAATTTTATCCTCACTCAAAGAACAAATTGAAAAATTTCACTCTTCTGCGAAAGTGGAAAAAGTGGGATATGTTACAGAGGTTGGAGATGGAATTGCACGTATTTCAGGGCTTTCCGATGCGAAATCTCAAGAAATGTTGCAGTTTTCCAATGGACAAGTTGGAGTTGCCTTGAATCTTGAGGAAGACTCTGTGGGTGTGATTATTCTTGGAGAGGATGAAGGAATTAAAGAGGGAGATGAAGTACGAACTACGGGAAAGATTTTGTCTGTACCTGTGGGAGAAGCATTGGTTGGACGTGTAGTTGATTCACTTGGAGTGCCACAAGATGGAAAAGGAGACATCAAAACTGATAAATTTTATCCTATTGAGAAAGTTGCGCCTCGTGTTATTAAGAGAAAATCTGTTGATGTTCCTGTGCAAACAGGAATTAAGGCGATTGATTCAATGATTCCGGTTGGAAGAGGACAGCGTGAGCTTATCATCGGAGATCGTCAGACCGGAAAAACTGCGATTGCTATTGATGCGATTATCAATCAGAAAGGACAAGATATGATTTGTATCTATGTTGCTGTTGGACAAAAAGATTCAAAAGTTGCGAAGATTGTTGCTGAGCTTGAAAAGAATGGAGCGATGGAATATACGATTGTTGTGAGGACTTCTTCTTCTGATCCTGCTGCGCTTACTTATCTTGCTCCGTTTGCCGGATGTGCGATGGGTGAGTATTTTTTGGACAAAGGACAAGATGTGCTTGTAGTTTATGATGATCTTTCAAAACATGCATGGGCATATCGTGAAATTTCGCTTTTGCTTAGAAGACCTCCCGGACGTGAAGCGTATCCTGGAGATATTTTCTATCTTCACTCAAGACTTTTGGAAAGAGCTTGTCGTCTTGATCCACAATACGGTGGAGGTTCGCTTACAGCTTTACCAATCATCGAAACTCAGGCCGGTGATGTGTCTGCATACATCCCTACAAACGTAATTTCTATTACAGATGGACAGATTTTCCTTGAGTCAGATCTTTTCTACAAAGGAATTCGTCCTGCTCTTAATATCGGTATTTCTGTTTCCCGTGTAGGATCTGCGGCTCAAATCAAAGCTATGAAAAAGGTTGCAGGAAAGTTAAAACTTGAGCTTGCGCAATATCGTGAGCTTGCTGTTTTTGCGCAATTCGGATCTGATTTGGATGAGGCTACGAGAAAGCAATTGAACAAAGGAGATCGTTTGACTGAAATCCTTAAACAAAAACAATATTCTGCGCTTGCAGTAGAGAAACAAGTCGTGATTTTGTACGCAGGTATTAATGATTATTTGTCTCATGTTCCTACTGAAAAAGTGAATGAGTATGAGCAAAAGCTTTATAAATTTTTGGAAGCAAGCCATCCTGAAATTTTGAAAAATATTAAAGAATCAAAAGAGATTTCTGCTGATACAGAGAAGAGTTTGAAGGACGCTTTGACTCAGTTTAATGGAGAATATACATTCTAAATAATTACTTGAGATGCCAAATTCCGGTAAGGAGACAAAAAGGAAGATTAAGTCGGTAAAATCCACTCGTCAGATCACAAAGGCGATGGAGCTTGTTGCGACTTCAAAGATGAAAAAGGCCACGGATAATGCGATTAATTTGAGGTCTTACGGATATTTGGCTATTCATGTTTTGTTGAAGCTTTCGAAAAAACATGCGGACTTGCATCCATTTTTGAAAGAGAGAGAGGTGAAAAATGTTTTGGTTTTATTTTTTACTACAGACAAAGGACTTTGCGGAGGACTTAATTCAAATCTTTTCAAGAAAGCCGTACATACTATAAAAGGTCTTGAAGAGGCTTATCCGACTGCAAATCTTCATTATATTACTTCAGGAAAGAAAGGTGCGGATTTTTTACACAGAATGGGGAAACAACTTGAAATGGCTTTTCCTGCTTTTACCGCGCATCCGTCTTTTAATGATGCGATGATGATTTCAAGGCTTGCAGTAAAGGGATTTGAGAAAGGGGAATATGATAAAATCGTAATGATTTATCCTGATTTTCATTCTGTTATTCAACAAAAACCTGTTAGTCGTACACTTCTACCATTTTCTGTGGATGTGTTTAAAGAAATGGTGAATGAGATTGGTTCCAAGTTTTCAAAAGTTGTTGAGATTCAGGGAAAAGACATTGAGTATAAACTTGAACCATCACCACAATTTATTTTGGACAATATCGTTCCTCAAATGATTAATATGCAAATTTTTCAAGCGATTTTGGAGACGACTGCGAGTGAGTTTGCGGCGAGAATGGTTGCGATGCAAAATGCGACAGGCGCCGCTGATGATTTACTTGATGATCTTGTTTTGACTTACAATAGAGCACGACAGTCTGCGATTACAGCTGAAATATCTGAAATTACATCGAGTTGTGCCGCTATTTCTTAATATAAACTTAACTTAAAAAAATATGTCAGGAAAAGTAACAAAAATCATCGGAGCTGTCGTGGATTGTTCATTTGAAGGCGAAGTATTACCAAATATTTATGATGCTTTGGAAGTAATGATTGGGGACGAAAAACTCGTTCTTGAAACACAACAGCATCTTGGTGGAAACGAAGTTAGAACTGTTGCCATGGGAACCACGGATGGTCTTCAAAGGCATTCAGAGGTAAAGGCTACCGGAGCGCCAATCACAATTCCTGTCGGAAGAGAAACTCTTGGAAGAATGTGTGATGTTCTTGGAAATCCTCTTGATGATAAAGAGGCTCCAAAAGCAAAGAAAATGTATCCTATTCACAGGCCTGCTCCAAAGTTTGAAGATCAATCGACTAAAACTGAGGTTCTTGAGACTGGAATAAAGGTTATTGACTTGATTTGTCCTATTGTAAAAGGAGGAAAGGTCGGACTTTTTGGAGGAGCTGGAGTTGGAAAGACTGTTATTATTCAGGAGTTGATTCGAAATATTGCTCAGGAGCACGGAGGATTTTCTGTGTTTGCCGGAGTAGGAGAAAGATCTCGTGAAGGAAATGATCTTTACTATGAAATGAAGGAAAGTGGAGTTTTGGAAAAGACTTCTTTGGTCTTCGGACAAATGAATGAACCACCCGGAGTTCGTCAAAGAGTTGGTCTAACCGGAGTTACAATGGCTGAATATTTCCGTGATGAGGAAGGACAAGATGTTCTACTTTTTATTGATAATATTTTCCGTTTCACACAGGCTGGGTCAGAGGTTTCGGCTTTGCTCGGACGTATTCCGTCAGCTGTAGGTTACCAACCAACATTGGCTACTGAAATGGGAGCGTTACAAGAACGAATTACATCTACAAAAAAAGGATCTATTACATCTATTCAGGCGGTTTACGTTCCTGCGGATGATTTGACTGATCCGGCGCCTGCTACAACTTTTGGACATTTGGATTCGACTGTGGTTTTGAATAGAGCTTTGACTGAGCTTGGTATTTACCCTGCCGTGGATCCTTTGGATTCAACCTCTACAATTCTTGATGCAAATATCGTTGGAGAAGAGCATTATCAAGTCACTTCCGGTGTTCAAAAAATTCTTCAGAGATATAAAGATTTGCAGGATATTATCGCGATTCTTGGTATGGAAGAGCTTTCCGAGGACGATAAATTGACGGTTAAGAGAGCCAGAAAGATCCAAAAATTCTTGTCACAACCTTTCTTCGTTGCTGAACAATTCACAGGACGTGCAGGAAAATATGTTAAACTTGCGGATACTGTTCGTGGATTCAAGGAAATTTTGGAAGGAAAACATGACGATAAAGATGAGCAATCTTTCTACATGATTGGTGGAATTGATGAGGTAAAATAATAAAATATGAAAGAAATAAAATTAAAAATAGTTACACCTGAAAAAGTCCTTTATGAAGGAATGGTGGAATCTGTATCTTTCCCGACTACTGAAGGGGAGATCACTGTTTTACCGCATCATATTCCTATTATTTCGGCTGTTAAGGCTGGGGAACTTAAGATAAAAGTTTCAGGAAAGGAGGATTTTTTTCATGTCACTAGAGGAGTTTTGGAAGTTACAGGAGAGATGATGACTTTACTTACGGATGCGGCGGAAAGGTCGCTAGAGATTGATGAAGAACGTGCAAAGGAGGCTCATGAAAGAGCTAAACAAATTATGGCAGAAAAGAGAACTGACATAGAATCTTATGCAGAGGCTGTTGCTCAGCTTGAGAGAGCGTTGTCGAGGTTGAAAGTGGTTAGAAGGAGAAGAGGTGGAAGGTCGTCATTTAACTCACAAGGATAATGGCAAAAAATTCTGAGGATGTTAAAAAACAAGATGCGAAAATGTGGTCAGCTTATGGCCTCGCATTAAACCTCGGATTTATGATTGTAACGCCAATATTGGTATTTGGAGGGGGAGGAGTGTTGCTAGATAGATATTTAAATAGTTTCCCGATATTTATCTTTGTAGGATTTATTCTCTCGATGGTTGCGGCGCTTGGAATCGTTTACGTTAAGATGAAAGATATTGTAGTTATGGGAAAACCTAAGAAAAAATAATATAATTTAAGGAAAATGGCTCAGTTTATACCACCAACATTAGCATCGGAACCTGTGTTTCATATCGGGGAATTTGCTGTTCGAAATACGCATATTACTTCTGTGTTTACGCTTTGTGTTCTTCTTGTTATTGCCCTTATTTTGAGGAAAAAACAGTATCAACTTATTCCCAGTGGAGTACAAAATTTTATGGAAATATTGATTGGAGGGCTGTTTGATTTCTTTGATCAAATTGTTGGGGACACTGAAAAAACGAAGAAATTTTTTCCTTTAGTTACTACTATATTTTTGTTTGTAATTGTTTCGAATTGGATGGGGCTACTTCCTGGGTTTGGAAGTATTGGAGTTTGGGAGGAGATGGGGGAAGAAGGAATGGTCTTGGTTCCGATTTTGAGATCTACTTTTGCTGATGTGAATATGACATTTGCTTTGGCGTTAATCTCAGTTACTGCATGTCAGGTTTTTGGATTCTCTATGCTTGGGATGAAAGGATACGGTGGAAAGTTCTTCATTAATCCTTTGAAAAATCCGGTTGGAAGTTTTGTTGGTCTTCTTGAGCTTATGTCTGAAGGATCAAAAATGATCTCATTTTCTTTCCGTCTTTTTGGTAATGTATTTGCTGGAGAGGTTCTATTGCTCGTAATAACCTTCTTGGTGCCTTATGTGGCTCCATTGCCATTTTATGGCCTTGAAATCTTCGTAGGCTTTATACAGGCGCTTGTGTTCGCATTCTTGACGTTGGTGTTCTTGAAGATTGCGACGACAGCGCATCATTAAAAAGAACTGAAAGGTTTCTGATTATACCGGAAGAAAGAATGGAAATATCCATTTGAGCTTAAGCTTTTTTTGTAGTAATCAGTCTTTTTCTGAATTTAACGCAATGCGCTCAAATGAATATTTCCATTCTTTCTTAGAGTTCTAAATAAAACTTTTCAGTTCTTTTGATAGTGTAGCAGTCTTTAATGAAAATTAACGCAATGCGCTCACAAAAACCTTTCAGTTCTTTTGATAGTATAGTAATCTTTCGACATATGAATTTTGGTGAACAATTAAAGAAAATCAGGCTGATTGTGGGGAAGATGATGAGTTGTAGTGCGCATGATTGCGCTCACGTTGATAGGGTTTATAATTTTTGTTTGACTCTTGCTAAAGGCAAGAAGGTTGATTTACAGGTGCTTGAAATGGCGGCGCTTTTTCATGATGTTGGGAGGGAAGCGGAACATAATGATAAAAGCGGAAAGACTGATCATGCGAAAATTGGTGCTGATGTTGCGGAAAATGTTTTGAGAGATTTGGGATTTGATGAATCGAAAATTTTGCATGTGAAAGAATGTATTTTGTCTCATAGATTTCGTGGGAAAATTATTCCAAAAAGTTTGGAGGCAAAAATTTTATTTGATGCTGATAAATTGGATACATTGGGTGCAATTGGAATTGCGAGATCGTATGTCTGGGTCGGGAAAAATAATGCGAAAATTTATACTGACAGAGATTTGGATTCGTATGTTTCTGAGAATGTTGAAGGGGGTGTTTTTGGCCGTATTATGGATAAAACTAAGCATAGTCCTCAGATAGAATTTGATTTGAAATTTGGAAATATTAAGGAAAAACTATTTACGAAAGAGGCGAAAAGAATTGCCACTGAGAGGACAAAGTTCTATAGTGATTTCTTGAAAAGGCTGAAGAAAGAAATCGAAGGAAAACTATAAAAAATGTTTATGAATTTGGAGAGATTAAAAGAAGTTTTGGAGGGTATGCCTGCCTTTCGAGAAAAGCAAATCATGCAATTTATTTTTAAAAATTTTGTTGAAGATTTTGACGAGATGCTTTCTTTGCCAAAGGATTTACGTGAGGAACTAAAGGGAAAATGCTCGCTTAAAATTATTGCGGAAGAATTTGTTTCTGATAATAAAGACACTGTGAAGGCTTTGATTTCGTTGGAGGATGGAGAAAAAATAGAGGCGGTTTTGATGAGACATGATGATGGTCGAAATACTGTTTGTGTTTCGTGTCAGGTCGGATGCCCTATGGGATGCGCTTTTTGTGCGACTGGAAAAATGGGACTTACTAGAAATTTGACTATGTTTGAAATTTTGGAACAGGTTTTATTTTTTGCGAGATACTTAAAAAAAGAAGATTCATCAGTGACGAATGTTGTGTTTATGGGAATGGGGGAGCCGATGTTGAATTACGATAATGTTATAGGAACTGTGCGAATGCTTAATGATAAAAATTATTTTAATATTGGTGCTAGGCATATTTCGATCTCGACTTGTGGGCTTATAGAAGGGATAAAAAAGCTTGCGGAGGAACGTCTTCAAGTGAATTTGGCGATAAGTTTACATTCTCCGACTGATGAAAAAAGAGGTGCTATTATGCCGGTAAATGCGAAATATCCGTTGAAAGTTTTGGTTGAGGCGTTGAATGATTATTATGAAAAAGTTGGACGAAAAATAATGGTTGAATATCTAATGCTTGATGGTGTTAATGATACGGGAGAAGATGTAGAGAATTTGGCGAAACTTCTTTCGAAAGAACGATTTTTCTTGAATCTGATTTTGTACAATCCTACTGGAAATTTTTCTCCTTCAAAAGGACCTAATGTGAAAAAATTTAAAGAACTTTTAGAGAAAAAAGGTTTCACTGTAACTCAAAGATATCGCTTTGGTAGGGGAATAAAGGCCGCTTGTGGTCAGTTGGTGACTGAGGACAAAGAGGATTAAAAGTATTTTCTTTTGTTAAGTGTTTGTGATAAATTCTGCGCATATGATTATTGGACTTACAGGATCAATGGGGTGTGGGAAAGGAGAGATTGTGAAAATCCTTGAGAAGGAAGGGTTTTCGTATATTACTTTGTCGATGCTGGTGAGAGAGGAAGCTAGGAAACGAGGCATAGAAGAGGAGCGAGAAAAACTTATGGAGGTTGGAAATTCTATGCGCAGGGAAGAAGGTGCCGGTGTTTTGGCGAGACGAGCGGTAGCGAAGATTTTGGCTTCCGGCCATGATAAATGGGTGATTGATGGAATCAGGAATCCTGCGGAAATTGATGAAATTCGAAATGTTACAGAAGTTGAAGGAAAAGATTTTAGGCCTTTTGTTGCGGGAGTTAATACCGAAAGAGAAATTTTGATTAGTCGGATTCTTTCTCGTGCGAGAGAAAGTGATGCAAAAACTAAAGATGAAATTATTCGAAAAATTGATAGAGAGCTTGGAGTTGGAGAACCTGAGGATGGTCAACAAGTGGCTAAATGCTTAGAGAAAGTTGACATTGTTGTTGATAATAATGGGACTCTTGCGGAATTAAGTAACGGATTTTTGGATTGGTATAATAAAAAAAATATGACTTACAAAAGACCTTCAAAGGATGAATATTATATGGATTTGGCGAAGAGTGTTTCAAGACGTGGAACGTGTACAAAGGTGGAAATTGGAGCGGTTATTATTCGTGATGATCAAGTTGTCGCGACTGGATATGTTGGCTCTCCCAGGGGCACTAAAAGCTCTATGGATCATGGATTTTGTTTGAGAAAAAAACTTGGAATTCCTTCGGGGCATCGTTATGAAATGTGCAGAAGTGTTCATGCCGAGCAAAATGCTATTATAAATGCGGCGAGAAGTGGAACGAGTTTACTTGGTGGAGATATGTATATTTTTGGGAAAATGCAGGGGGAAAGTGAGGAACTTTTGGATGCTTTCCCGTGTTTTATCTGTAAAAAAATGCTTATAAATTGCGGACTTAAAAGAGTCATTTGTTCGCTTAAGGACGGTAGTTCTAAGATTTTTAATGTCGAAGATTGGATGAATGAATGGAGTCAAAATGATATTATTGACGACAAAGATCAGTACGGTGTGCGGACTGATGACGTTAAGGTCTCTTAGATTTGTTTATAATTTTTTATTCAGTTTTAGGTTCTTCTTTGTGTTCACCATTTTTACAATTGCATTCAACTAGTGGATGATTGTGTAGTGAGCAAGATTCAGCTCCGCATGATACTGGTGTTTCTGAAACCCCTTGGCATTCTCCTTTGCAAATATAGTGTGTCATATTTTTTTTATTAATATTTTACTAAAGTTATACTATACCTAATTGGTATGATTTGCAATGTATTGTTTTATTGTTGTTGTAGGTTTTTTGATATTACCAGAATACTCCGTTTTTTCTTAACATTTCGTCATTGTATAAATCTGAGTTGTTTAGAGTGTTTTCGTTGCTTACATCTGTTAGCGGAACTATTGTTGGTTCGTCTTTTTCTGCATCTGTTCCTTCAAAATAGATTATCGCTTTTCCTCCTGAAATTCCTTCGTTTATAAGTTTTGCCATTTGTTTGCCTATTTTTTCTCCCATTATTGTGTCGTATTTCGTTGGAGTTGCACCACGTGCTGTGTAGTTTTCGAGAAGTTCATTTACTTTTTGTATTCCGGTAAAGTTTTGAATTGCTGAAATTATTACGTGTCGAATTCCTGAAAGTTTTGCGATATTTCCGAATGAATCTATGTTTTGATTGTCGCTTGCCTGTGCTGTTTCTTCCATGTCTGTCGGGACGAATCCTTCGGCTACTCCGACAACGCAGAATCCTTCTTTTTCTTTTATTCTTTTTACTTCTTGTGCAATTTTTTCTAAAGAAGTTGGTTTTTCTGGAACTAAAATAATTATTCCATTACGGAATTCTTCGATTTTTCTTTTTTCTTCTTTTGGTAAAGAATCAAAATTATTTGGAAATTTCCTGAGAGCTTCAAATGGTAATTTGCCTGATTTCCTGCCGAAAAATTCGACTACGTGTGTTTGTCCATGTGTGTATGCATTTTGTACTATTGCCCAAAAATCTTGTTGATATCTTTCTACTGCAGTCCTGAATCCTAGCATCTGTGCCGGCTTCCCGTCGATGCATCCATCTCCGTCGATACTTTTGAAAGTTCCGACCACGGATTTTTCAGGGAATGCTTTTGCGATTTCTGCAAGTAGGCCCAAATGATCATCGCCGCCTGTTCCGTAAACGAATTTGTATGGGGCTATATTTGCTTTTGTGTTTTCAGGATTGTCTTTCATCGCATTTACTCGGGCTGATTTGAGTGGAGTAGAGGCTTGTCCTTTGAAATCATCTGCTAATAATGGATCTACAATTATGAGTTGATCTTCGAATTTTGCAGGGTCAACTATGAGGCCTGCTCCTGCATTTTTTATGCCGAGCATTGTTAGATTTGGGTCTAGATTCAGGCCAAGAGCAGATAATAAGTCTGCGATTCCTGCACAATCTCCGCCACCTGTTAATCCTATTCCACAAGCGCTTTTTTCGAGTGATGATAGTATTTCCGTGCGTGATTTCTTTGTAAAAGTTTTGTTTGCTAGACCTTTTTCGATGTCTTCATTTGTTATGTTTTTTTTTGTTATAAGCCTTCTTCCGCTTGCGCTAGGTCTTTGAACAATATGTCTTAAAAATTGTGGATCTGTTTTTCCAATGTAAATTTCTTTGAGTTTTTGTGACATATTGTTTTGTGAATAATTTTCGTATGGAAGTATACCAAAACTTAATATTTTTGGAACGTATAATCTTTTACAGGTTTTCTATTTCTTATAAATATCTTATCCACATGTATCCTGTCGCAATTATCATTCCGATAATTGTTAGTGGTGTAGCGACTTTCATGTATTCAAGGAAGCCAATTTTGTGGCCTTCTTTTGATGCCATTCCGCTAACAATTACATTTGCAGAAGCTCCGATCAATGTTGCGTTTCCTCCGATGTCTGCTCCGAGCGCAAGGGCCCACCATAGTGGTCCTAAAGCAAGGCCAGAGATTGTTCCAACTTCTTTCAAAAGTGGAATCATTGTTGCAACGAATGGGATGTTATCGATTATTGCCGAGAAGAATGCTGATCCCCATAGAACTGAGATTGTTGTTGCTGTCGGATTTCCTCCAGTTAATTTTAATAATTGTTCTGCAAGCATTCGGATTGCACCTACTTCTTCAAGACCTGTGACCAAAACAAATAATCCTATGAAGAAAAATATTGTTGTCCATTCTACGTCTTTTAAATGTGATTCAGGATCATTCATTGTTAGCAGGAGAAGTAGTGCTGCGCCTGCGAGTGCTATTGTTGCTCCTTCAAAATGAGTTACAGAATGTGTGAAAAACCCTACGAGAACGATGGCCAATACGATAAGAGATTTTATCAATAATGGTTTGTCTGTAATAGATTCTGACGGATTGAATTGCATTATTCTGTCCTCACATTCTTTTGTTGCCTGAAGATCTTTTTTGTAAATTAGCAATAATAATCCCATTGTTATTGTTCCTATGATGAGAACTGCTGGGCCCAAATGTATTAAGAAATCATTGAATGGAATTCTTGCCGCACTACCGATAAGGATATTTGGCGGATCTCCAATAAGTGTTGTTGTTCCTCCAATGTTTGAAAGTAAAATTACGCTAATTAAAAAGATTTTTGGTTTGATTTTTAAATTGTTTGCGACAACAAAAGCTACGGGAACGATAAGAAGCACGGTTGTTACGTTATCTAAAAATGCTGAGAATACTGCCGTGATTAATCCTAATAAAATAAAAATCGGGAACGGTTTTCCCTTTCCAATTTTCGATGCCCATATCGCGATATATTGGAACATTCCGCATTCTTTTGCTATTCCTACTATTACCATCATTCCGACAAGTAGACCGAGGGTATTGAAATCTATTCCTTCAATTGCTTTTTCTTGGTTTAGTATGCCGAGCAAGATCATCAGTGTTGCCCCAGATATTGAGATGACGGTTCTATGAATTTTTTCAGAGATAATGATAATGTAGCTTGCTGCAAAAATACCTACGGCTGTTAAGAACGTAAGACTCATTTTGATTGTATTAATATTTAATTTTTAAAACATCTCCGATGGCTTTTTTTACATCGGTCCTGTTGAGATATCCGATGAGTTTGTTTTCGTCATCTACTACCGGTAATTGTCGTATGTGAAATTCTGAAAGTAGTGCTGCAGCTTCCATTATGGAGTGTGTTTTTTTGATTGTGTGTACTTTTTTGCTTGCGAAATTCATGATGGAATCATTTTCAAGTTCATCGATTCGTGTGCTAAATGTATCTCCTGTTTCGAAAGATGCAAGGTGTTTGTCCTCTTCCAAATAGTCTGGTACGAGGTATTGAATCAAGTCCCAGCTTGAAAGAATTCCTGCAACTTTGTTTTCGTTGTCGATGATAACAATACCGTTCGTGTGTTTTTTGAGCATTAATTCTACGGCATCACGAAATGTTGAATCTTTGTTAAGAGTTATTGCTTTTGGATTCATGTAATTTGAGACAATATATTTTTTCATTATATTTTGGGTTTTTTATTGATTTTGATTATAAAGTGTAAAATTTTCTATGCAAGTGTTTTTGGAATCTTTGTTCTTGTGTTAAAGCCTGCTTGTATGGCGAAACTTGTCGTTTTGTGCTATAATTACAAGTAATTTCGAGTAGTGAGTCTTAAATTTGTTTTGATATGAATATCCCGCAGAAGCCAGTTTCATTTATGTGGTTTGTGGCTAAGAGAAGTCGCAAATGGGCTATATTTGCTTTTATTGCGGTTACTTTTGCTCAGTTGTTAGAAGGTGCTTTTTTGCTTGTTTTGCGTGAATTGACTGACTCTGCAACAATGGCAGTTGCGCATGGTTTTCAAGAAAATTTGTTGAATGTTTTGTGGTTTTGGGCTTTGATTCTGCCGTTATTGTATCTTCTTATTGAAAATGTTTGGAGGATTAGTGGTCTTTCCGGAATGCGTCTTATTACGGAAGGAGAAAAAACTGTTTCTTCTGAATTATTTCGATATTTGGTTTATCATAGTAGGTCTTATTTTAATAGTAAATTTGCCGGAGCTTTGGTTAATAAAATTGGAAATGCTACTAGAGGAGTTCACAATATGTTTGCGAATACTCTTTGGCAGTTTTACCCTTTGTTTATAGGGTTAATTATTGACGTTGTTATCGTTTTTTCAATTAATAAAATGTTGAGTTTGATGTTTGTTGTTTGGATTATCGTGTTTTTGTCTTTCAATTTTTATCTTGTGAGAAAAAAACAACCTCTTTCGTTTGCGGTGGCCAAGGCTGGCTCTGAATCTAAGGGGAAAATGGTTGATACTGTGTCGAATATTGCTACTGTGCATGCTATCGCAAGTCATAGGTATGAATTGAAATTTGTTGGTGGATTTATTGAAAAATATAGAAAGAAACATCTGGAAAGCTGGATGGCTTCGGAATTGATTTTGTTTATAAATGGTGTTTTGTTGTCAATTTTTGTGTTTGGAATGGTGGCCGGAACGATATTGGCGATGAAGATTTTTCAGACGACTTTGGGAAGTTTGGTTTTGATTATTTCAATGACTGTTAATTTGACGCAGTCGTTGTTTTTTATCGGACATAAGATGACTGATGCAATGGATGATTATAGTCAGATTGAAGAGGGTTTGAGTGAACTCGTTATTCCGTATGCTATTACTGATAAATCCAGTGCGAAGAAACTTTCGAAATCAAAGGGGCATATCGTTTTCAAAGATGTTTCTTTTAAATTTGGAAAAACTGTTTTGTTTAGTAAGTTTTCTTTGGAAGTGAAGGCGGGGGAGAAGGTGGGAATTGTCGGAGTCAGTGGTGCCGGGAAAACGACTTTGACGGATTTATTGCTGAGAAATCATGATGTTAATGGTGGTGCGATTACGATGGATGGTCATGATGTTCGTGATGTTACGCGTGAAAGTTTGCGTAAGCAGATTGCGTTTGTGCCGCAAGATGTGTCTTTGTTTCACAGGACTGTTCTTGATAATATTAGATATGGAAACTTGAAAGCTTCGGATTCTCAGGTTGTAGATGCCTCGAAAAAAGCGCAGGCTCATGAATTTATTAAGTCTTTTCCTGAGGAATATGAGACTTATGTTGGTGAACGTGGAGTACGATTATCCGGAGGACAAAGGCAAAGAATCGCTATTGCTCGGGCATTTTTGAAGTCGTCACCGGTTTTGGTTTTGGATGAAGCGACAAGTGCACTTGATAGTGAAAGTGAGGTTTTGGTGCAGGCGGCGTTGGCGAGATTGATGGGGAATAAAAGTGTGATTGCGATTGCTCATAGACTTTCTACTTTGAGAATAATGGATCGAATTGTGGTTTTGGATAAGGGGAAAATTGTTGAAGAGGGGACGCATGATTCATTGTTGAAAAAGAAAGGTGTGTATGCAAAATTGTGGAATCATCAAGTGAAAGGATTTATTGAGTAGGTGGTTTTTGTTTTTAGATTGGGGTATAATCCGATTCGTATTTTAACGTAAATTTTATGGTACATTATATTTGCAAAGGTGGTTGTGGTGGATCTTCTGAGGAAATGACAGTTTGTGAAATTGATGGATGTGCGAATCAATGGGAGATGATGGAGGAGTGTAATTGTGCGGATGGGAAGCATGGTGTTTCCGAAGTTGCTGAGGTTTTGGTTGTGAAGGATAGCAATGGAACTGTTTTGAAAGATGGTGATGATGTTGTTTTGATCAAGGATTTGCCACTTCGTGGGTCGTCAACTGTTTACAAAAGAGGCACGAAAGTGACTAACATCAAACTTATGGACAATCCTGATGAAGTTGATTGTCGGCTAGGTGGTTCTGCTATTGTTTTGAGAACTGAGTTTTTGAAGAAGGTCTAAGGTTCTTGGATACTATGGGGTCTTTGCGTAGTAGAGATTGTTTGTTTGACAAAAATGAGATATTGGTGGAGAATATATCTCCTGTTTATCTTTAAACAAATTTTTATGAATCTCGATGCGTCTGAGTTTACCAGTGATTCCTTGTCTGATGGGGAGGTGAAGGAAATTTTTCGGGAAATAAGTGCGCGTAGTCGTGGAAAAAATACTAAGCTTAGTGAGTTTGCCACTTCTGATGATGAGGCGCTAAGGCAAAAACCGGATGAGGAAAGGGTGACCGGTCATTTTTATGAACGCAGGCCTTATGATGTTGACGTGAAAAGAGTGCTTTTTTCGAATGAATTTGAGAGGCTTGCAGGGAAAACTCAGTGTGTCACTTCTCCCGGGCGTGATCATATTTCAAATAGAATGGTTCATTCTTTGAGGGTTTCTGAGACTGCGGCATCTATAGCCAGATCCATCGGAGCAAATGAGGATTTGGCCAGGACGATAGGGCTTGCCCATGACATAGGTCATGCTCCTTTGGGACATATGGGGGAATTGTTGATTTCTTCGGCGATTAGGGGGATGGGGAATGATGTTTTTAAAGATCTTGGTGTTTTTAAGCATAATATTCAGGGTGTTAATGTTGTTGATAGGGTTTCAAGCAGGAGGGGATTTCCGAAGGGATCCGGACTTAATCTGACTGATCAAGTTCGGCATGGTATTGTTTCTCATGACGGTGAGACTGATAAGGGAATGGTTTCTCCAAACAGAAGCCTTTCTCCGCAGGGGTTGAATGCGGATATAGATAGATATATTGATGGTGTTATTGCGGAATCGGGAAATTTGGTTTCTTCTTTCGACATGAGCGGAAATGATTCTGTAACCAAATTTATGGAAACAGTAAGTTCTGCGACAAAGAAGGTTCAGATCGTGCCTGCGACCCTGGAGGGATGCATAGTTTTGCTTGTAGATACTTTGCATTATGCTCCTGAGGATTTTGAAGACATGATTAGTTTGGGTGTTGCGAAAAGGTCGGATTTGCCCTTGAATGTGGCTCAAAGGCTTGGTACAAACAGTGGTGATATCATGAATTCTTTAATTATTGATCTTCTTGTTCATAGTTATGGTAAAGATGTAATCGGTTATAGCAAGGAGGTTTTTGAAATATTGAAAGATTTTAAGAGAAATTTTCTTTATCCAAGGTATAAAATCGTTAATTCATGGATGGATTCGACTGCGGATGATCCTAGATTTGTCGGACCAAAGGGGAAATTGCTTGAGAGAACAAATTTTCTGTTTCAGAGATTTTATACTGCGATAAAAGATCCTTCTTCTCATCCGAATTCACCTATTGTTAAAAATTATCTTGAGGACAGAAATCGTTTTACTTATATAAATGAACTCAAGGTCAGATATGGTGAAAGTGTTTTGGTTCAGGTGGTTGTTGACTATGTCGCTGGTTTTACCGACAGATTTTTCTTTGAAGAATCGGAGAAAATGTTTGAGTAAAATTGCTTAGTATTTCAAAATGGCTCCGGAATTTTGGATTCCCCTTTTTTGGAATAAATAACTATATTTCCGGATAGTCAAATATCGGGATTTCATAGTTTCCATATTTCCATATACGACGGCTTTCCTCTGGAGCAGGTGTAAAAACATTATCGATTTATATTGCGCTTGATTCAGGGCTAATATAAACTCCGTCGCCCTGAAAAACAATTGCTTCCCAATCAGCTAAATATGGTTTTTGCGCCGCTGAGGTAAAAATGATGGGTTTAGCTTGTTCGCTTTTGGCAATTAATTTTTTTAGAACAAAAAGGCTAGAATGAGTAGTCGAATACGCTCAGGCAAGACAGTAAGATTTCCTAAAATTTCTACATCTCCAGTAATATAGATATTACCGCTTCAAATTTGATTTCCAATAAACCACCCGCTTATAGAGGCATTGGATATTGGGGTTGTTGAAAAAAATTTGTAGGTGATGGGAACAATAACAAGAACTATAATTATCACTAAAATATATAATAATTTTTTCCAGTTCATGGAATTAGTTTAGCACGATCTTGAACGAGGTGACAAACTCGTAACATCCAATTTGGCTCCCAGGGTCGGATTCACCCTCCGGGTATAAACTTCGAATCCTTGGGGAGTCTATCAAAAAATCTGTCAGTACCTAAAGGCACTGTCAGCTTTTTAAATGGCTCCCAGGGTCGGATTCGAACCGACGACCAACTCGTTAACAGCGAGCTGCGCTACCGCTGCGCCACCCGGGAACGGTATGTTCAGTAAACTTGAACCGAACAGGGCTAATATACGCAAGTGTGGATGGATTTTCAACATAATTTTTGATAAACTCCGCTTATATTAGTTTTTAGTTCTTAATATGAATATTTCTTGCATAGTTCCCGTTTACAATGAAGGGGCGCGAGTTAAGGCTGTTCTTGATGTTTTGGTGGGGCATTCGCTTATTGATGAGATTATTGTGGTGAACGATGGATCAACTGATAATTCTGAGGAAGTCTTGAAAAATATTTCTGGTATTAATTTGATTTCGTATTTTCCAAATAGGGGAAAGACTCATGCTGTGAAAACTGCTTTTTTGGCAACGAAGAATGAATGGGTGATGATGATTGATTCTGATTTGCTTGGCATTGAGAAGCGCAATATTACTGATTTGATTGCGCCTGTAGTTGAAGGGAATTTTGATGTGAGTATGACTTTAAGAAAAAATAGTTTGTCGATTTTTAGATTTTTGGGGCTCGATTTTGTTTCGGGAGAAAGGGTTTTTAAGAAAAATCTTATTTCTGATTTTTCGCTTTTGGACAATCTTCCGGGATTTGGACTTGAGGTTTTCTTGAATGGACTTATCGTAGAAAAAAAATTAAAAATTGCTGTTGTTGATTGGGAAAATGTTATTACTCCGAGAAAATCTGTTAAGTATGGATTTTGGGCCGGATTTGTCGGAGATATAAAAATGGTATTCCAAATAGTTAAGGTAATGGGTGTTTTTGGAATTGTTGAGCAATTTAGGAAGATGTTTTCTCTTCGGAAGGTTGTGCGGGGACGAGATTTTTAATGAATGCTTTCGTGAAAGTGTCCCAAGAATATTTTTCAGCTTCTTTTCTGCAATTTCTTTTGTCTATTGTCAGGCATTTTAGTGCGTTTTTTTTCAGGTTGCTTCCGATGTATCCTGTTTTTCCATTTTCGATAATGTCTTTTGGGCCTTGTACGTTATATGCCGCGATGGGTAGTCCACATGCTAGTGATTCTAGTAGCACTAAGCCAAAAGTGTCTGTTTTTGAAGGGAAGACAAAGACGTTTGAAATAGAGAGTAAATCTACGATGTCTTGGCCTTTTTTGTAGCCGACAAAGATTGTATTTTTTGTGAATTTTTTTTCTAAGGCTTTTTTGGAGGGGCCGTCTCCAATTATAAGTTTTGTGCCAGGTAAATTTAATTTTAAGAATGCTTCAACGTTTTTTTCTGGGGAAACTCTTCCTAAAAATGTAAAAATAGGCGTGTGTAATTTTGGAAGTGCTGGTGTTTTTTTATTTTTTTTGAATAATTTTAAGTCTATTCCGAGTGGCACAATTACGCCTTTTTTGATTTTGTGTTTTTCCAATTCTTTTTTTAGGGATTCGGTGCTTACCATAACTTTTTCGCTTGTTTCGTGAAACCATTCGAGGTATTTCCAAATCATTGGTTCCATTACGCCGATTTTCATTCTTATTGCGATGTATTCCGGTAGTTTTGTGTGATATGAAGTTGTGAATTTTAATTTATTTTTTGTGCAAAATATTCTTGCGGCGAGGCCTAGAGGGCCTTCTGTAGCGATGTGTATAAAATCAGGTTTTGTTTTTTTGAAAATTTCTTTTAGTTTACTGCCTGTCATTATTGCCAGTTTGATTTCTGAATTGGTTGGAAGGGGAAGATTGCTGAAAAGTTTCGGATGGACTATTTTTACTTTTAGATTTTTTCTTTCGAGGCCTTTTTTTGCTTCAATTATAGAGGTTACAACGCCGTTTATATTGCCCCAAACGTCTGTGACTATTATTACTTTTTTTGGCTTATTTCTGTGCTTGTGCATTTTTATTTATTTTAATGAAAAAGTATATTCCTGAGATGATAACTAGTGTTGCGGTTGCGATTGCTCCGTAGATTCCAAGATATTGGTTCATGATGTCGTAGGTTGCTCCTGAAAAATATCCTATGCTTAGAAATATGATTATTTTTGGGATGCTTCCAATCATGTTTATAAACATGAATTTGCTGTAGGGCATTTTGCTTAGGCCCGCCGCGGCAAGGAATACTCCGCCAATTGCTTGTGTTTTTCCTAGCATTAATGTTTTTATGCTGTTTTTTTCGAAGTGTTCTTCTATTTTTAAAACTTTGTTTTCGGTGAATCCAAGAAAGTGTCCCCATTTGCGAATTAGTGGGCGGCCGCCCCATCTTCCAATTGTATAATATAATGTGTCTCCGCCCCAATCTCCGAGTAGTAAAATGCCTGCTGTTGTTGGAATACTTAAAATTCCTGCGGAGCAAAGAAAACCTGCAATCATAGAAATGATCGGGCCTTCAATTATTGAAATTGGCAGAAGTATGAGGTATTTGTAAGTAGTTAGGAGTTGAATTATTTCTTCGCCGGAAATTTGTAACATTTAAATTTTTGTTAAGATCACTATGTCGCGAATGACGATTTGGTCTTCACGATCATAAGAATAAGTGTTTTCGATTTTGTAGCCGGCAAGTGTTGCAAGTTCTTTGAATCGGGGGAAGTGCGTGATTGACGCGTTTTTCTTGAATCCTGTAAGGCACATAACCACTCTCAAATCTTTTGAAGTAAGTGCATGGATTTGTTTTAGCCAGTTTAAATGTAGGTTTGAAAGTTCACGGAATGTTTTTTCTTGTTCTCCTTCTGTTGGATATTTTGTTAGTGCTGGGCCAAGATATCCTTCTGTTACTATTGCTGTTATTTTCTCAGGAAGTTCAGTTTTCGTTAGATGTCTTGCATCATTTTTGAATGTTCGGAAAGAAGGATTGTTCTCCGGCTTGAAAGTTTTGATTAACCAGTTGCAGTTTTCTTGCGTGTACTCGACCATTCTTTGGTCTATATCTGAACCGATTACGTCGTGTCCCATCAAAAGTCCTTCCATCGGGATCACTCCTGTGCCGCAGAATGGATCGTAGATTATTCCTTTAGTTTTGCCTTTTAGAAGCGCTAAATTTATCATTACTTGTGCGAGTTTGGGGGGAAGCATTCCGACCAAAGCGTCGCGTTTTGGTCGATTGAAGTCGCGAAGTGAATAATTGTCGATATCTTGAATTGCCACAGTGTTTCCGATGTATATATTTTTGTTGCCGTAGATTATGTTTATGTCGACGCCTTTTTCAATGACTCGTGCTTTGTAGATTGTTGATGGCTTTGTGTTGCCGAAATTTTGATTTACGAATCTACTGTTTAGTCCGAGCTCTTTGAGTATTTTTTTTGAAGAAATCAGCAGATTTTTTATGAGAATTTTGTCCGGAAATTTTTGATTTAAGACTGTTAATGAGAAATTTATTTTTCCTGTTTTATCTCTAAAATTTTCCTCTAAATATTCTTTTACGCTGTCTTTTATTTGTGTTGCTTGTGCGATTTTGAAAATTTCAATTATTTTTATTGTGCCGCCAAGTGAATTTTGTAAATCTTGAAAGTTTTTTTCTTCAGATTTAAAAATAGCTGTGTCCATGTTTTTTTCTACGAGATTTTCTTCGCCTAGGACTGCTAAAAGTTCTGCAAGACAAAGCTCTTTTTTTCTGCCGAGTTCAAATGCGTATAAGTTCATAGTGGGAAAAATACCAGATTTTTCCTTTTTAGGCTATAGCATGTGGGTTTCAGAGATATTCTATTTAGAAAAGCTTCCAAAGATGTGGCTTGTGTTGTCGAGTGGGTTTGGGAGGCCGAGAAGTGAGGCTGATGAGGTGCGTTTGAAAAAAGCGAACATGAGCGCGTTTTCTTGCTGAAGGAGCTTTAATGCTACATAGAGGGATTCAGGTGAGTCTAATGCGACCGGATAGTTCTCTGCATTTTCGTCTGCTGTTTTTGCGTTTTCTGTTGTGGCTAGTTTTTTGATTTCATCGAAATTTATTTCTTTTACTTTTGAAAGATTTTCGAAATATTTGATAAATCTTTCGTCATTTTTTAGTGCGATTTTTTCATCTGTGTAATGTGTGAAATCTGCACTAACGATGATCAATGTGTTTGGAGTGATTATTTTTAAGAGTTCATTTGTTGCTTTATCTAAGCGGTTTTTTGTTGTTCCATTTTTTATTCTTATTGGGATGATTTTTGCATTTTGGAAATATTTTTTTGTAAAAATCAGTTCGTTCATTATGCCGTGTTCTTTTTCAAAATATATAGGTTCTATAGAAAATGCGCCGGTTTGTGAGATTTTTGCAATTTCGTTTCTATCTATGTTTATTTCTGATTTGTCTTTATCTGTGAGTGAAGTTGTGCTTTGTATGTAGCGATTTCCGTAATCGAAATGGTTTGGACTTATGAGTATTATTTTTTCTATGTTTGGATTTTTTTCGGAAATTTGTTTGTAAAAATCATCGAGATAATTTTCGACAAGAAGATGATGGGGGACGATGATGGCTTTTGTCGTGATTGAAGTTTTTGCGCATCCAAAAGCGAATAACGAGAAAAATATTGTCAAGAAAAGGAAGAGTACTTTTACGGTACTCTTCCTTCGTATGTTGTTTTTTTCTTTTATTCTAGCCATGGTACTGATGATGTTCCGCCCCATTCAACCACTGTAAATCCATTTCTTTCGATTGCCTTTAGGTCTTGTTTCTCTGTTCGCAATGGCATGTCTAATGGTATGTAGTACATGAAAACTCGGATCAATGTGTCCGGTGCTGGAGAAATTTTCAATGGTGCAACTTTGTTGAAATCCCTTGTTCCGACGAATGAAATGAAGAAGTAATCTTCTTTGTTGTTCAGCATTTTTTCAAGCCAGAAATCCATAAAATTTGTTTTTTCTGTTCTGTTTAATCCTAAAGAATCAAGGCTGTCGTTTAAGAATTTTTCGAGGCCTGTTCGTTTTACTGAAGAGCCTTTTGTTGCGTTAAGGACGCCTTTATTTTGGCCTTCCCAGAATAAATATGGATACGTTTTTTTGTCATCGTAATTGTAAAGAGTTCCGTTTGGTTGTGCAGAAACTTTCCATCCGTTTTTGTACTTCGGAATCGTTTTTGTGAGGTGATCTATTCCTACTTCTACTGAAACGTCTAAAGTTTTTTCAGGATATAAATAGATTACCGGTTTCCCGCATTCTGCCATTGGTTTTACATTTTTATTTATTACTGAAGACCATCTTCCCAATGGATCTTGCCAATATAAAAGTGGTTCCATTGCGATGAATTCGTTAAGCGATAGCGTTTTTAATGTAGGATCTTCTTTTACTTTCCATTCTTGTTGAATGTTGTATCTTTCGTAATTGTCTAAGGTTGTTTCGTCTGTCTTTGGATTTTTTGGAACAGAGAAATTTATGTCACCTGATGATTTTGGGGTTTTTGTTAAATCTGAATCTGTTAGGTTTGATATCAAATAACATGATCCTGTTATTCCGCATCCTCCTGCGGTAAAATCGTATTTGTCCGTGATGGCTTTTTCGAAATTTGGTTGGAATGAGTAGACTGAAATTGTTCCGTCAGGAAGTAAAACTCTGAAACATCCATCTGAAACCGAATTTGTTGATTTTAAATTGTAGTAAATTTTTATCCCTGATGTTTTGTCTACATATTCTTCGCTGAATGCGTCTAATATACTGCCATTTTCAAGATCAAATGTGTTGGCTGTGTCTTTCATGTCTAATTTTGCATATTTGTCTGTTCCGGGAATGAGGATTTGTTCAGGAGCATCGAGGTTTCCCAAATTTGTTATTGAATCTGTTTTTGTGGAAATTTGATTGATTATAGGAAGGCTGTATTCTAGATTTGCTGAATGTTTTTTTAGTAATGTTAGTGTTTTTGTTGTTTCGTTGTAGGCGAATCTATATGTGTCTTGAGTGAAGCACATGCCGTCGCAAGGAATTACTAGGATTAAAAGTTTTTCGTCTTTGTATTTTTCGATGTTGATTGTTCCGACCTCAAAAAAAGCATATTTACCGTATTTTCGCGTGTCTTCAAATGTTTTTGCTTCTGCATATGGGTTTGTATTTTGGTACGCTTCTAGAAATGTTTGCTTGAATTTTGGGGTCCAGATGTCTTTTTCTGTAGGTGTCGAGTAGGAAATATCTCCTTTTGTAGATGTTTCTTCTTGATCTGTTTCCGGAGTTGTTTCTTCGGTTTTTGCGTCTGGGGTCGATTGTTCTTCAGTTTTATCCCAAAAATTCAGTGAGCATCCGGCAAAAATGGCTAATGCTAGGATAAACAATGAAAGAGAGATGAGGGCCTTTTTTGAGTGTGATTTTAAAATTTTCATAAAGTTTTTTTAAAATTTTTATTAAATTATTTCTATTGTCTAAGTTTTTGTATAGATGCGCAAGTGATTTGTTTTGAAAGTCGAATGGTTTGGAGGTATGTTGCATGCAAATTACAATTAACTTTATAAATATGGCAATGTCATTGAATAGAGTCCAGCTTATCGGAAATCTTACACGCGATCCTGATGTGAAGCAGATTCCTAGTGGGCAGACTGTAGCCACTTTTAGTGTTGCTACGAATTTTTCTTGGAATGATTCGAGTGGAACTCGTCAAAACAAAACTGAATTTCACAATATTGTGGCTTGGAGAAAACTTGCTGAGATTTGTGGACAATATTTGAAAAAAGGAGCGAAGGTTTTTGTTGAAGGAAAGCTTCAAACTCGTGATTGGCAAGGAGAAGACGGGGTGAAGAGATACAGAACTGAAATTGTTGCGGATAATATGATTATGTTGGGTGGAAAAGGGGACGGTGGTTCGGCTTATGGTGCTGACAGGGAAGCGGCTGGAATTTCCGGAGGAGCAAGTTCTGATTTCGTAGAGAGTGAGCCGGCTGGAGATTTTGCGCCTGTTTCAGCTGATGAAGAGGTAAAGATTGATGATTTGCCGTTCTAAATTAAACGTTGGGCAAAAGTTATTTAAATTAAAAAAGAGGAACCTTTTGATGTAAATGGTTCCTCTTTCTTAATGTCCCTACTTTTAGTTTTATTTTGTTTTTGTTTTTTTTCCCCGCAGGGCGGGATTTTTTTTATTTTTGTTCAGTTTGTTTTTGTTTTTGTTCCATGCTTGCCAATATATTTTTTTGGCTTAGTATGGAGGAAAGTAGGGAAATGCAGAGAAGAAGGACCGGCTGTTAATTTTTTAGCCAGGATGGAAGCTTCTGCTCTGCATTCCCCCGCTTTTCGGGTGTATAAGTAGCGACAATTTTTTAAAGGACACTTAAGTAACTGGTATAAATTGATTAATTATAGCAAATTTTCAATTGTTTTTCAAGGGGTAGGCATATATATTTCTTTTGCATGGAAAAAAATATGGAGAATCAAGAACAAAAATCAGAATATACGGGTAAGCTTTTTCTTATTGTCGGGCCATCTGGTTCTGGGAAGGGGACGGTAATTGAAAGGATAAAAGGTAAATATTCGGGGTTTGCTTATCCTGTTTCTTATACGACGCGCGAGATGAGGAATGGGGAAGAGGAAGGTGGAAGTTATCATTATGTTTCGAAGGAGAAATTTGAAAAGATGATAAAAGAAGGTGAGTTCTTGGAGTATGCTGTTGTGCATTCCGACAACTATTACGGGACATCAAAAAAGGACATAACTGAGCCTTTAAAGCGTGGGGCTGTTGTTGTTAGGGAGGTTGATATTCAGGGGTTTAATTCTATTCGAAATCTTGTGCCAAAGAAAAATTTGGTTTCGATTTTCATGAAAGTCAGTGATATGGAGGATCTTAAAGGTAGAATTTTGAGACGTGGAAAAATCTCCGACGAAGAACTCGAAAAACGCCTTGATAGTGCGAAAAAAGAAATGGCGCAAGCCGGTGAATGTAATTATCAGGTTGAAAATAAATGGGGTGAAATTGGCGATAGTGTCTATCATGTCGAGAAGATTATTCTTGCTGAGATAAAAAGTTTGTATTAAGGTCGTGAGGTATATCATAAACTGTTTCCTATGTTTAAATTTAAGTTTTTTGTTTTGGCAGTGATTGTTCCTGTTTTGTTTAGTGCTTGTAGTTTTTCTTTTTCTTTAGGGGATTCAGAAGGTGAAAAAGATTTGGGAGATAAAGTGGTAGAAACGGAGGTTGCTCAGCGTCCTGAGGTGAAAGAAGAAGAGGCAAAGCCAATTGCTGAAGTTAAAAATTATCAGGTGGAGGTCAATTCTGTTTTGGTGGATAACACTGGAATCGGTTTTAATTATGAGGGGGAGATGGTTTCTGATCGTGATTTTTCGACGGCATGGTGTTCTGAAAAAGGACTTGGTGGAAAAATTAGTTACGTTTTTAGTACTCCTGTGAAAGCTTCAGGTTTTGGGATTGTGCCTGGTTTTGCGCGTGATGAAGCGATTTTTAAACAAAACAATAGAGTTCATGGTATGCAGATGTATTTTGATGACGTGAAAGGAAATGTTGTGACTTTGGAAGATAAATACGGAATGCAATTTGTGGATTTTGATGGAGAAAAAACTTTCAAAAAAATTACTTTGGAAGTTGAGGAGCTTTATTCCGGTAGTAAATATGATGATACTTGTATTTCTGAATGGGATTTTGTGAGTGATTATGTGCAAAATAAAGATGCCGTTGCGGCGAAAGGGTATTATGAAAATTATAAGAAAAAAGATGCTTTGAAACCTTATGATATTGTTGGTGAAATTTCTGTTTCAGATGTTACGACAAGTGCGTGCAATAATCCGGAGAAGGCTTCTGGCCTTGTTCTTGAGGAAAATGGGGTTAAGAAATATCCTGGTTGGAAGAGATTATATGTTGCGGCGAATGTAAATGAATTTGGTTCTATTTCGGATGTTGTTGATTTGGAACTGTATTATAAAGGTTGGGATGGTCAATGGTATATTTCTGATTCTGCTTTGAGCTCTCCTGTTGTGAAGGCTTGTAATGGAGGACTTTATTCTAATTTTGAAGTTTATACTGGATATTACGATAGTGAATATCTTATGAAATTTTACAATAAGGGTAAGCTTGTTGGATCAAAAGAGATCGTTGTCTACTATTAAAATTTTGGAGATATAGCTTGAAATTTTTGCTTGTTGTGGCTATGCTCTGTTTGCTGTTTTTGGTGTTGTAATGTTGGGGATTGGCCAAGTGGTAAGGCAGTGGGTTCTGGTCCCACCATCGGGGGTTCGAATCCCTCATCCCCAGCCAACTCGTATATTGCGATTTTGTGGCAGAAATTTGCCACGCTTTTTCAAGCTGGCAAGCCACTTTTTGCCCCGTGAGCCGGAAGTTCGAGCCGATTTTTTGCAGAAACATACGTTTCTCTTCCAAATTTTCGGTGTTCGCGTAGCGAACGGCTTGGTGAGCCGATAAAATCCATTCTTTAAATGGTTCGAGCCAATTATTTCCCTTCCGCCCAAAATCATTTATTTTTTCCTTTAAGTCTATTTTGGAGTTTATAATTTTTTCTTTGGCTTTTGTGTATTCTTCTTCGGATATTGTCTGTTCGAGATACATATCCAGTAATCGCATTTGTTTTTCTTCAAGATTTTTCAGTTCCAGTTTGAGATTTTGGGCGGAAGGTTTTTCGGTTTGAGCTTTCTTGTAGTCCTTTTCCCATTCTCGGAGAAATTTATTTTTTAAATCGTTGTTCAAAGCAACTTTTTGAAAAAGATTATTGAGTTGATCTATAAGCGGTTGTTCTTCAAGATACTTTTGATTACAAACAACATTCTTTTTGGTGCAGCGGTAATATGTATAAGTGCGGCCTGACTTTTTTGTTTTCTTTTCGGCTGTTATTGATCTGCCGCACTCACCGCAATTGAATGTGCCACGAAAAGCAAAAGCCAACTTTACTTTTGCTTTTCGTGGCTTGCCTCTCTGTTTCATTATTTCCTGCACCTTATCAAAAAGTTGCTTTGAAATAATTGGCTCGTGGCTACCTTGGTACATTTCTCCTCTGTGTATAAAAACCCCATAATAGAATGGATTTTTTAACATTTTCTGAATCTTTGAAACGGCAAGAGATTTGTTTTCATATCGGCTCACCAAGCCAAAAGAAAGTGACAATTTTTGTAAATATTTGAACGAGTATTTACCTTCGGCATACGCCCAAAACAGCTTCTTGATTAGTTCCGCTCTATTTGGATCTTTTATGATGGTGTGAGTTTTTAAATCGTTCAAGTATCCCGGAGGAGCAAGTGCCGGCCATTCTCCACGTCTGAGTTTTTGGCGTATGCCCCTTTTCACATTCTCTGAAAGGTTATCAATGTAATATTTACTTTGCCCAAAAGCGATGTTGAGCATGAATTTGCCTTGCGGAGTATTTTCAAACCAGAATGTAAGGAATTTTAGCGATTCAATTTTGCCTGTATCTACCAAGTAAATGATTTTTCCTCCATCTATGCTGTTTCGTGCCAATCTGTCAGGATGCCATGCTAAAATTCCGATCTTTTCATTACTTGTTTCCATTAAAGAAATCATCTCATTAAATAGAGGTCTTCTCGGAGCTTTGGCTGTTTTGCTTTCTATAAATTCTTTTGCTATTACCAGATTTTCTTTTCTGGCAAATTCATGTAACTCAGCTAATTGTGCTTCTATAGAAAGCACTTGTCTGTCTTCTTCATCTGTGGATTTTCTGACATACAAAAAATACTTCATAGTTTTATATGGTTATCGTTTTTGGGCAAACCGTGCTAAGCATGGAAAAATTGTCACTTTCTTTCCGAAAATTTGGGGATTTCGCCGAAGGCGAAATGCAGAAAATCGGCTGTTCGGCTACTGCCGAACTTTGCGCTTTGCGCAAACGAACTTCCGGCTCACGGGGCAAAAAGTGGCTTGCCAGCTTGAAAAAGCGTGGCAGATTTCTGCCACAAAATCGCAATATACGAGTTGGCTGTCCTTCTACAAAGAAGTTCGGACTTATTTTAAAGGAAAGTATGGATCAATGACAGAGCTCGCCTCAGGCGAGCTCGCGCCTGCGCCGCCCGAAGGCGGGCGGGCGGCGCAGAGAAGAGTAATGAGCAATTCCAGCATCAAAGAGCCACGCTGAAATCGTGAAAGACCGCATTTTTCGGGGCGGTTAATTTTGATTGTCATAGCTCATTGTTAGCATTCTGGTAAATTTAGTAAGTTATCTGTGTATGTCTGATCCGCGTATGTTTGTAGGAATTTGTTTCCATTTGCGCTTTTTCTGACACCGCAATATGCTTTGTTTCCTATTCGATCCATTACATAGGCTGAATTTCCTTGTGTTTCCAGCCATACTACCATTGAAGCCCTATCTGCTTTTCCACTTTCGTTTGTTTGTGGGTTAAGCCATCCATAATGACTGACTGCTTCATGTGGGTTATAGTGATTTCCTCTGTCCTTGTTGATACAAGTTATTCGTACTTGCGTCATTTTGTATTTTGGTTAAAAAATGATTTACACTGACTTACTATAGATTTACAGTTGACGTGAACATTCTTACAAAATATACTGGGCTCGTCAATGTTTTTTTAAAAATATTTTTGTGAAAACACCACTTACTCAAAAACAGAAAGAGGTATTGGATTTTATACAGTCATTTGCGAAGAAAAAAGGATATGGCTCTTCTTTGAAAGAAGTTCAAGAAGCAATGGATTTTACGTCGCATTCAACCGCTCAATTTCATGTGAATCAGTTGGTTGAAAAGGGATTTTTAAAAAAAAGTTCAGGTGTTGCTAGAGGTTTTGAACCTTTAAACAGAGAAGAAGTTGTTGAAGTACCAATTTTGGGCGATGTCCCCGCCGGAGGACCAAGGGAGGCAATACAAGAAGATGATCCTGAGATTAGAGAAATACCTAAATCAATGCTTAAAGGAGACGACAAAAGGCATTATTTATTAAGAGTAAAAGGAGATAGTATGATAGAAAAACATATCCTTGATGGTGATTTAGTTTTGATTCGGGAGCAGACAGATTTTGATAATGGAGATATAGTTGTGATTGCAGATGAAGACTGGAAAGTAACCCTTAAAGAGGTTATAAAAGAGAAAACGCATGTTACGGTGAAGCCAGCAAATCCTAAATATCAAATTTATACCCTCCAGCTTGGGAATTGCCAGATCGTTGGCAAAAAAGTTGGTCTTATACGCGAAAATTAACCATTCTAATTTATGGATAAATCCAAAATAACCGGCCAATCAACAAATCCTCAAGCGGAACTTTTGGCGAAGTTGATGAAAGAAATGCCTGAGATTTTTTCAGAAGGAAAAATTGATAGCAAAAAACTTAAGGCAACGCTTGGTGAAGAGGTGGTCACTGATCAGGAGCGTTATGGGCTTACTTGGGCTGGTAAAGCTGAGTGTTTTAAAAAAATTCAGGAAACCACGACTAATACCTTGAAGCCTTGCAGGGATGAATCGGTTGATTTTGATAAGACTGAAAATTTGTTTATTGAAGGCGATAATTTGCAAGTTTTAAAGGTTTTGCAAAAGAGCTATTACGGCAAGGTAAAGATGATTTATATCGATCCACCTTACAATACTGGTAATGATTTTATTTATAATGACAAGTTTTCGAGAACGAAGAGAGAGGAACTCATTGCCAATGGCTCAATTGATGATGAAGGCAATGTAATCAATCACGATCTTTACCGCCAGAACACGCGTGATAGTGGTCATTTTCATAGCAACTGGCTAAATATGATGTATCCGCGCCTCTTTTTGGCTAGGAATTTACTGCGACAGGACGGGGTGATTTTTGTGAGTATTGATGATAATGAAGTCAAGAATTTGAAAGCGATGATGGATGAGATTTTCGGTGAAGAGAATTTTTTAGGGCAAATCATTAATCGCTCAAATCCAAGAGGCTCTCAGGAACCTTATGGAATTTCTACAGAACATGAATACGTTGTATGTTATTCACGTAGTGAATTGGGCTTTTTTTCAATTACTGGCAATGAAAGAGATTCCGAAGATGAAGGGTTTAGTTTTGTTGATGAAAATGGTAAAAAGGCTAGGCTTTTAGGTTTAAGAAAAAGAGGTGGAGATTGGAAAAGGACAGATAGACCAAATATGTTTTACCCTTTTTATATAAATCCAAAAAACAATAAAGTCTCTCTGACAAAAAATGGTGAATTTATTGAAGAAGTTTTTCCAGTTAGACCTGATGGACAAGAAAGTAGATGGACTTGGGGAAAAAATACAGCTCAAGAGCGTTTAGCAGAGTTATATGGTAAAAAAATTAAGCGCAATGGTAGTGAGGCTTATGATGTTTATAGAATTGACTATTTAGAGCTTGAAAATGGGGACAAAAAAAGAGAAAAACTAAAGAGTGTATTCGAGGATAAAGAGTTAAATTATCAAGCTGCTAGGCAATACCTGAAGGAACTTTTTGGTTCTTCAGAAATATTTGATTTTCCCAAACCTCCTGAGCTAATTGAAAAATTAATGAAAGCATTGAACGAAAAGGAAGGTATTTTTCTTGATTTTTTTGCTGGCTCTGGCACTAGTGCCCATGCTGTAATGCGATTGAACGCCGAAGATGAAGGCAATAGGAAGTGGATAGGCGTTCAATTACCAGAAAAATGCAAAGAAGATAGTGAAGCGGCAAAGGCTGGGTTTGTAACAATTGCTGACATTGCCAAAGAACGGATACGTAGGGCTGGAAAGAAAATTAAGCAAGAAAAAGGTAATCAATTAGACCTAGGTAATGCTAAGTTGGATCTCGGTTTTAAAGCTTTTAAACTTGATGAAAGCAATTTTAAGGTTTGGAATACGCAGATTGAAAATGTGGAGCAGTTGCAGAAGCAATTGGAGGATTTCATCGATAACGTGACCTCCGAGGCAGTTACCGAAAACATTCTTTATGAATTAATTATTAAGAGTGGTTTAGAGTTGAATATTGCGATTGAAGAAAAGAAAGTTAAAGATGGCAAGTATTATAGAATCGGAGATGGAGGTTTGATTATTTGCTTGGCTGATAAGCTTACAAAGCCGCTTTTCGAGACTATTTTAAAAGACAAGCCAGAAAAGATAATCACACTAGATCGTGCGTTTGCAAACAATGACCAGCTCAAAACCAATATGATGTTGGAGGCAGAGCATGCGGGGGTGAAGGAATTTAAGGTAATTTAATAATAATTCTTATGGCTAAAGATCCGATAAAAAAACTTAATAATTTAGTGCATGCAGAATCGTTTTTGCAGGTAAATTTTATTAAAGGCTATAAGTATATTGATAGGGCAGGCGAGGTAGTAAATTTGTTTTATGATGAAAAAAATCTGCCACCAAAATTCCAAATGGACAGAAATTTTTTAGTAATTCAAAAACAACAAAAATTAAATGAAGAATATAGGCTGTCTGTTGGTGATTTTTGGATGCACAGCGTAAGTCCGACTGGTCTGGATGCGGTTGCAACGAATTATGAGAATTTGGTTGAAAAAGTTTTGAATGTTATCGATGTAACAAAAATTAATAGACTCGGGTGGAGGAATTATTTTGTTTATGAGTGTGACAAGTCGACCATGGATGGTACACACTTTTCAAAGTT
>Ga0210006_1000213_pt1 | contig 49109 bp, 58 predicted proteins | sample CryGey02umfilter_2_FD_185452 | JGI IMG/M metagenome (GOLD analysis project Ga0210006, IMG submission 185452) | Groundwater microbial communities from aquifer in Utah, USA - Crystal Geyser 4/10/14 0.2 um filter (SPAdes) (version 3) | ecosystem: Environmental > Aquatic > Deep subsurface >... | reverse complement strand
AAAAATGATGCTACATATAAAGACGTTGACCAAATCCTCTCCACCTTCAAATTCACCGATTCTCAAACTACTACTCCATCACCTACAATTTCAAACAGCCAAACAACCTGCACTTCCAATGTGGATTGTCCGAGTGGATCAACATGCATAACTGTGGGACCAATTATCCCAAATCAACCTCTTGAAAAAGTTTGTTCTAAGGAAGGCGAAGCAGTCCCTCTTTAATCGCTCTATTTTATATTATGGTTTCAAAAAAAGATTCTTTGCTCGCTCAGAAAAAATATAAGAAACCATTGGCAATAATCTTTATTTTATTAGGTGTGGTTTTATTCATCCAACCGATCATTAATCAAAAACCGTTAATAATTCCAAAAGAAAATACTCAAAAAACAACGGGATGGAAAGTCTATGAAAATTCCGAATATCATTTTTCTTTTAAATATCCGGAAGGACTGCTTAGTAATTTTCATGTCCAAACCTCAAGCTCCACACAACAGACCCAGAATACTATCGAGACAATAAAAAAATCTACAGTAACCGCAAATTCAAACTCCTATAACGTTATTTTTGAAGCCGATGGTTGGAAATTTAAAGGAAAACTTTCCGAGTTTATTAATAATAATCTATCCGAAACAAAAGGTCTTCAAAAACAAAGATTACTGCTCGTTAAAGCTAACGGCCTTAGAATTACAAATATTGACAAAAAGGCAGATGTATATTTTTACTACAATATATTTCAAAACGGAGATTTTATTTATAATTTTGCAATTTTTGCAGACGGCCCTGATCTGATTCGCGCTAACACCCAACTCTTGGAGGAAATAATCTCAACTGCAAAATTTAATTAATTATTTTGCTATACTGGTTATATGCCAGACGGAAGCGATTATCATGAACTTGGTCCCCAAAAAGAAGCACCAATGCCAATAAAAATGGCTGCTGAAACGATTGCAAGAGATGAAACCAAACCAAATCAGGATTCATATTTCGGAATTCCCAAACGCGGAATTGCAGGAGTTTTTGACGGTATAGGAGGAAATGCCGGAGGAGCCCAAGCATCAAGAATTGGCATGGAAACAGTAAAACAAACACTGCTTTTCAGAAACCCTACGTCAATCGCAGAGGCAAAGAAAAACATAGCGGAAATTTTAATGCACGCTCACCAGAATATCCGCCTTAATGCGCAAAGACCCGGATTTGAAGGAATGGGAACAACAGGAACTGTTGCGCAAATAATAGACAATAAGGATAGAACATATACTGCGGTTATTGGAAATGTCGGGGACAGCAGGGCTTATGTATTTCGTGACGGAAAGCTTGATTGCACAACAATTGACGACAGCTCTTTTACGCAGGGGAAGCTGCACGAAGAAGCAAAAGAAATTCAGTCAAGATTAAGTAATTTATTAACCCGTAACTCGCAAGAAGCGGCTGAATATTTTTCTAAAAGAAATATAATTTCGGCTGCTTTAGGGTCAGAAGATGGAGTCGTACCAAAAATATATACAATAACTCTTCGCACGGGAGATAGGGTTATTTTGACTACGGATGGTGTGCATGATAATCTAACAGACCGAGAAATAGAATCGATTATGCGCTTCAATGCCGAGCCGGAAAATGCCGCAAAACGTCTTACGGGAAATGCGCATACTATTTCACAAATGGGCAAAGATAACTACGCAAGGTCAAAACGCGACGACATAACAGCTATTGTTGTTAAAATTGGAGCCGATTCGTCACGAGATGAAAAAACTATTCCTATCGGATCAACGGTAAATGTTATGCGTTCAGATGGAAAAATTGATTCGGACTGGACAGTTGGAATATATAACCAAAATGGTTCAGTTACTGTTTTCAGTCCAAACGGGAAGAGAAAAACCGTCAGTATTGCAAGTCTTAATGAAAATAATCCCCCTCCTAAAAAACTGCCGTGACATAAGCAATCAACTAGGGTGAATGTACAATTAACAAAAGTTATTCTATACTTATATTATGGAAGATCAAAATCAAGATAATCAAAATCCTACCCCACCCGTTCCACCGGTTGCTCAAACTCAACCCCAAACTCCCCCTGTTCAAACGCCTCCAGTTCCAAACCCAATCAATCCGCCAGTTGGCGGACCTAAATCAAAACTTCCAATTTTAATTATTGGGATAATTTTATTCTTACTCATCGCAGGAAGCGCCGCAGGATTTTATGTTTTCAAACAGCAAAGTTTAAAAACAGCCGCAAAACCCACACCCGCTCCAATTGTGCAGAAACAAACACCCACACTAACACCAAAACCGGTAGATTGGAAGAAAACTTGTCGTAATGATTTTGAAGAAAAAATCTTCTTCCAGCGAAATGGTAACGAGGTAATTCTCAAGGATACTATTAATAACTACCAGATTAACCTAACTAACTTTCCCGATGCTCAATTTAGTGAAGGCACAAGTTGTTCAAATAGTAATTATCAACTGGAAATGTATAGATTAAGGTTGGGAAGTAAAAATGTACTTTATAGTGTTACTAGGGTTAATTTTTACTCGCAAGCTCTACCCGAGAAAACGTCTTCTCTTGAAACATTCGCAATCAATAATTTGGATTATGTCCAAGGAATACATGTAGAGGAGAATAATAATTACGGTAATCCAATTAACTCCTTGCCATTAATTCCATCCTTACTCCCGAGTGGCATTAAAGAACTCTCATGGATAGATAAATATTCGCCAGAACCAAAATACGTAGAAGGGGGCATAGCAAACAAATGGTATTTACTACTTATTGATGGTAAGGTTTATACATTTCAACTAACGAGTTGGGATATTCCTGCATTTAATAATGCTGTTAAGGATTTTGATCGAGTGATACAAACCTTCAAATTCACAAATAATCAAACGACTGATACATCAAGTTGGAAAACTTTTGATTCTCAAAAATTTTCCTTTAAATATCCTGCCGGTTGGAACAAGGATGAATATGATCTTCATATGATTAATTTAAGCAGCAGTGATTTTGAGCAAGGAGGTGGAATTCCTTCCGTTACAAAGGGGGTTTATTTAACCGGAGATATTTTAGACCAACCCCTAATAAAACCTTACAACTATAACATGAGCTGTAATATTCAAAATTCAACCAGTATTAATGTGCTTGAAAACCAAACATTTCTGGAAGACATGGATTGTGTTGGACATTTTACGGGACCGGCTATCGGTATTCGGCAAATAACAAATAGAAAAAGTGAGGGATATTTAGTTCTTCAATATCCACAAGAAAAAAGAATAGATACAAATTTTATTAATCAAAATAAGGAACTTTTGCTAAAAATTGCCAAAACTTTTTCCTTTAAACCATAGGCTCTCGCATACTTTCAAAAGAAATTTCGAACTCTTTTGTCTATCACTTATTTTTATTTGTTCTAATGTATCGAAACATTAGAACATTTGCCGTTCGTTTGTTCGAACAAACGAACAAAATCTCTTTGTCAACTTGTGACAGTTTTATTATGCCTTCTGTTGACACAAAAGCTCAAAAATGAAACACTGGATAGGTGGAAAATAATATTCCGACCGAACAAAACCAAAACCCCACCTCACCCGTTCCGCCAGTTGTTCAAACTCCTCCCGTTTCAAACCCGGAAAAATCCCTTGGCTCGCTGGAGCCAAAAGCGAAGGCGGCAAAACTTCCAATTCTAATAATCGGAATAATTTTATTTTTACTAGTTGCCGGAAGCGCTGCAGGATTTTATATCTTTAATCAACAAGTCCCAAAACAAATAGCTTGCACAATGGAAGCAAAAGTTTGTCCTGACGGAACAAGTGTGGGAAGAAGCGGACCCAAATGTGAATTCACTCCCTGCCCTGCTTTTTCAACTCCTACTCCAACTCCCACTTTAGAAAAAGGACTGCATGAAGGCTATGGTTATCAACTTATACTTCCACAAAATTATTATGTGACAAAAAATCTGCAGTCTGGGTGGGAATCGTTTGCTCAATCATTGGGCAATGAAGATAATATAAAATCTTTTTTCATATCATGGAAAACTACGGACGAGACTGATCCATGTATTGTGTTGCCCGAAGGATATCCTAATGCCACGTGCACTACTGTAAATAGCTACAAAGCTCTTGATTGGAGAAGTCATGCACCTCCTTATCCTATGGGTCCATTAACTTATACTTATTCTTTCATAGAGAAAGGGATAAAATACGAAATTGTCTTGCTCAGTTTTAACGAGCAGGAAAAAGAACAGATTCTCTCTACCTTCAAATTCACCGATCAGAATCAAACAGTCGACACGTCAAACTGGAAAACGTATACAAATAGCAAATATGGCTACTCTTTGAAATATCCCACCGATAAATTCACTGACTGCTCTAAAACCTATGGTTTTTATCTTTATGAAGGAAAAGAGGGGTCACGCGAATGCGCACTCGGTGAAGAAACCCCAGAATTTCTTATTATCAATACACTGGAAGGAACCGGAAAATTTCAAACCTCCGAATATCCTAAATGTTATTCTGTGAAAGAAGAAACAACAATGATTGACGGTATCACTGCTACAAAATATTCAAATACAGTATTTAATGATAAAGATTTGTGTAATAACATGATTGTGGGAGGAGTAAAAAATGAAGTTCATATTGTTGTATACAAAAACTCCGTTCCGTATAACATTGTTTTTTACGAAAACTCTTTAAAAGATATAAAATACAAAATCCTCTCCACTTTCAAATTCACTAAATAATTTATTTTGCCTCGAAGTATTTTGTGAGGATTTCTTTTGCGATGGGGCCGGCGAATGAAGATCCTTCTCCTCCATTTTCAACTAACACCGTAACGACAACTTCGGGATGATAAAACGGCGCAAAAACCGTAATCCATGCATGAGGCTTTGTTTCTTTTCCGCCAATTTCCGCAGTTCCCGTCTTACATCCGAGTTTAATTTGAACCATTTTTGCGCTACCGGAACTCGCATCAACATAATCTATTCCATCAACTTTCAACTTTGAATTTTCAACTTTGAATTGAAAAAATGGCCATGCAACCCCACCCGCATCACACGACTGCCGCATTCCCTCGCGGACCAAATCCACATATTCTTTTTTTAAAAAATTCTTTTTAATAGTTTCTTTTTTACCGTCAATTAAATGCGGGCGGTAAAGCGTTCCGTCGTTTGCAAAAACGCTCGTCCAAAAATTTACCTGAAGAGGTGTTGTCAATAAATATCCTTGACCTATTCCGTAATTATATGTATCCCCAAGATACCATTGTTCACCGAGTGTTTTTTCTTTCCATTCGGGTGTCGGAACAGTACCCGCAACTTCACCCTGTAAATCTATTCCAAGCCGCTCACCAAGTCCCAAATTTTTTGCCCACGACGATATAAAATCAACTCCCGCACCTTCTGCGGCTTTATAGAAAAATATGTCATTTGAACGTTTTATAGCACCTACAATGTCAATCTCCCCATCTGTTTTTCCATACTGCAAAAAGTACCAATTCCCAAAAGAAAAATCTCCAACCTTAAGAATTCCAGTGTCGGTAATTTTTGTAGAAGGATTAATCGCGCCTTTTTCAAGTGACGCAATCGCCGTAACCAACTTAAATGTAGATCCCGGCGGATACACTCCACCAATTGCACGATTTAAAAGCGGATTATTTTCAGAGTCCAAAAGAATAGATTCGCGCGTTTTATAATCACCAATACCTTCATAATTTTTAGACCTTATAAAAATATTTGGGTCAAAAGAAGGCTTTGAAAAAAGCGCGCGAATTCCTCCATCCCGCGGGTCTGATACAACAACAGCGCCTTTTTTGACATTTTTCATTGCATTATAAGCGGCAAGCTGAATGGTAAGATCAAGGGTTGTGGTAATATTTTTTCCGTCCGTCGGATCCTGCCGTCCAAGCTTTTTTACAATTTTTCCTTTTGAATCTACTTCAAATAATTCGCGTCCGTTTTTCCCATGCAACACTGTTTCATATTCTTTTTCAAGACCCGTTTTTCCAGCGTCATCAGTAGTTTCGTAATCTTCAAATGCAGGAAGATTTACTTCTTCACTTGAAACTTTCCCGACATAACCCAAAACATGGGCCGCCGCATCTTTATATAAGTATTCTCTTTTTATTTCATTTTCAACCGGCACACCAAGTGAGAGCCTGGAAAGCGCCTCATTTTCATCAAGATTTTTTACTACACCTTTGTCAAGAATAAAAAATGCGGGTGAATTGCTAACTAGTTTTTTTCCAGTATGATCAAAAATAATCCCACGGGGAGCTGGAAGTATTTTTGTTAGGGTACGGTTGGAATCTGAAAGTTTTTTATAATAATCACCTCTTATAATTTGAATGTAAAAAAGGCGCGCAAAAAGAAATGAAAAAGCAATCCCAAGCACAAAAAGAGGGAAAACTCCTAATATTTCACCGATTGCACCACTTCCCCCACCACGACGTCTATTCATTCTCTCTTCCGTTACAAAATCTCCGAAAGCAATACCAACCTTTTTCATAAAACTCGTCTTTTAAAATACGTCATTCCAAAAAATAGCGCTAAGAAAAAAACCGAATAATAAATGAATGAAAAGGGGTATGAAAAAATTGAAGAATATAAAATACTAAATACCAAAATAAAAAATGCTAAGGTTTTTGGTTCTTTAAGGTTTAAAAATCTATTTATAAAGGTAAGAAGCAAAAAAGCTAGAAAAATAAAAAGTGACGTTGTTCCTATGGATTGTGCTTTTAATACATCTAAAAAGAGCGCTCCGAAAAAAATCGTGATATATAAATCTTTTGTTGGATACAAAATAAAAAGTAAAATTGAGCAGGTAAAAAAAATCGGGAAAGAAAATATCGTTGACTCAAAAAAAGCAAGTATAAAAAGCGCGAAGAAGAAAAAATACTTAACAAACATATTTATTAAAAACCTATTTGCACAAAGACAGTTTGAAGCTCGTCAAATTTGACCAAACTTTCTATTTTTGCACTCTGAAAAACTTGCGATTCTATTTTATTTATTGAGATAATTTTTCCTACAATTAAGTCATTTTGTATTCCAATACCTGAATTATTTGTTTCACCTTTTGTGAGTATAATGTCGTCTTTTGAAAGGTTTTGGGTAGTTGTTACTTTATCAAGTAAGATGAAATCGTCCTTACCAATTACAACTCCTCTTGTATCCCCGTCGGCACCTTTCCCAAGAGTTTTAAAATTTTGATTGGTCATTAAAATAACTTGCGAGTAACCAACACCTACCATACCGATTTTACCGATTAAGTTTTTTCCGGAAACAACAGCCATATCAGTTCTAACACCGTTTTTTTTACCTTTATCAATAATAAGAGTATGTGGAAGACTAAAATTTCCAATCGCTCCGATAACTTTTGCGGGAAGGAGAGTTTGAGATTGTGGTCCATATGTTTCAAACTGACTTCTTAACGCCTCATTATCTTTTTTGAGACTGTAATATTCAACAAGTTTTTCCGAAAGCCTTTTATTTTCCGCTTGTAACTTTTCAATTTCACCATTAGCAGGCTGTTTTTTATTTACTTTTAGTGAATAAACAAAAGACTTGGGGACTGAGAAAATCTTTTGTATCGGTAAAATAATAAAATCTGAAAAAGATATTGAACTTAAGATAATTAAAGTAAAAGAAGCTAAAATAAAGATGCCAAGAATTACTACATAATTTTTTTTCATTTCATGTTATTGTACTCGGGACGCGGAAAAATTACAAACTTTTAAAAGGGCATCATTGATTTTTCGGCTTTGCGAAGATGATCATTCTTTTCCACGCTGTTCCCGGAGGCCAGCAAGTTTGCAAAATAACCCTCTCCCCCATATCGCTTTTTGAATCAATTAGTGTAGTATCTTCTGCATCGATTATTTTTTTGTCATAGACGGTATAATTAAATCTTTTTCCTTGAAAAAATAAATAAACATCATCTCCTGACTCAAGTTCTTTTAGAAGGTAAAAAACGGCGTTGTACCTGCCAACGTCCCAGAAATTGTCAGCCGAATGCGCAAAAAGATAAGTTGTGCCGCCGAGTCCCGGAAAGGAAGTTCCCTTAGCGTGCGCTATTGAACGCATCAAAACCTGTAAATACTCGTCTTTGTTTGAAGGATCAACATTTGCTGTAACACCCTCGCTTGCGCCTATTTTCGGCACAACAATTGAAAAATCTACATTTGGCGGAACAAGTATTTTTTCATGCGGGCCTTTTAATATCTCTCCAAAATAGCTTGGCGAATTAACAGAATTGGTCCCTTTGTATTTTTCCAAAAGCTTTCCGAATTCAGAAACCGTCTCCACTTGTGCTACTTTATAGCGTATACCCTGTAATTTTTCTATCCTGAATGCGGCTTCATAATAAAGCGCCGGACCAAATGTCGCAACTACGCCAAAAAGCATAAACAAAATTAAAAAGTTTCCAACCGTTCTAAGAATTAGCAATCGAACATAGTCCTTTCGTTTCATAGTTAAATTATCACAGGAATAAATTCCTTAGTCAAACACAATTATATGATTATTTCCGTTTAAACGCGGGAAGCGCCAGAAGAATAAGGACGGCAAAAGCGGTTGCTGACATGACAGGAATTGTTACATATCCAAAGTAAACAAACTGTTTTACGGAACAATTTACTGACTGATTTGAGCACGGAGAAAGAAGCTGACCGTTCTGTACAAGAATGTGATAAGCCGCAATCAAAAGACCAATTGTTGACAAAACCACAGAATAAAGTCTTGCTGAAATGTCATTTTTTACCATTCCGATTCCTAAAATAACCGCTTGGGGGAACATAAAAACCCTCTGAATCCAGCAAAGTTCACACGGGGGATATTTTGCAACTTCGGAAAGAAATATACTTCCAAGAGTCGCAGAAAGCGAAACTAAAAAACCAAAAGAAAGAAAATTGCCGGAAATGAAATTAAAGAAGCTCTTCAGAGCTTCATTTTTTGTTTTGAGAGATAAAACAAATAAAAAAAGATATACGAGGATTAAAATATCGACTATAACAATAATTCCTGCAAAAGGCTGAATTAGATAGTTCATTACTTCTTACCTTAAAGCGTTTTCAATTTCTTTTTTAAATTCGGAATACACCTGTGAAGCGCCCTCTATTTTTTTGTATGATTCTCCACGTCCGATGTAAAAAGTCGGCGTAGAATTAACCCCAACCGCTGCCCCTTCATTTTCCTGGGATCTGATTTTTTCTTCAAACGTTTTGTCATTTAAATCTTTTTTGAATTTATCAATATCAAGATTTAACTCTTTTGCGTATGAAATAAAAGTTGCTTCAACTGTTGATGCATCCATTCCAGACCAATCTACTTGTTTTTCAAAAAGCTTATCGTGCATTTCAAAAAATTTACCCTGAGCGCCGGCAGCTTCTGCTGATTTTGCCGCAATTGTAGAATTTTTGTGAAGACTTAGAGGGAAATGCTTGTAAAGAAGTTTCACTCGTCCTTTGAAATCTTTAAGAGTCTGCTCAATAACCGGCTGGTACGCTTTGCAAGCCGGACACTGCAAATCTGAAAACTCAACAAGAGTCACTTTTGCGTTTTGGTCGCCTCGTACCCATCCCGAAGTTGATATTTTTATCTCTGAAGCTTTTTGTTTGGAAACGATAATAATGACAGTGAAAAATGCAAGAAAAAGAACGGATGATATCCCAATCACAATCCATTTCACCATGTTTTGTTTTTGCTCAAGAGTCTTACCCTCCAATTGCGCCAATTTCCGCATCGCCTTCAGCTCTTTTTTTGTTGGCCGCTTTTCATCCATGAAACTTATGATAAGTCAAACGAAAGAATTCGTCAAGGACAAATTATTCATACTACAAACTACAAATAAACTTTAACTGGCTAACCTATTTTTAAGAAATCTATTGCCATTTAATTTTCACTACCTTTTTCTATCATTTCTTCTACTTTTCTTTTTGCTTCTTCTAAGAGCTCTTTTGATTTTTTTCTCGCCTGTTAATCTCGGGTTTAGGAGCTGATTCATTTGGCTCTGGTTGTGTAACAGCATCTGCTTCTATGCTCATATTCTAATATTAACACACTGACATAAGAGGTCTGAATAGATTTATGCTCTGCTCGATATTTTGGCGCAGGAGGAATTAGTTAACTGTGTGATAAAATATAAACTACGCTCCCGTAGTTCAACGGATAGAACAGACCCGTCCTAAGGGCCCAATGTAGGTTCGATTCCTATCGGGGGCGCACAATTTAAACTTTATTTGCGGGGTGTAGTTCATCGGTAGAACGCGCGATTCGGGTTCGCGAAGCAGGAGGTTCAATTCCTCTCACCCCGACTTTTCGACAAGCTCAAAGTCTCCGACTTGGAGATGAAGAAAAGCCCTGAGTTTATCGAAGGACATCATACCTATGTCTTTTCTTTATATTCTTCGTGGTCCGAAAAATCATTTGTATGTGGGAGTTACTGAAAATATTGAGAAAAGAATCAAGCGTCATATGCTGGGAGATGGAGCTGAATTTACTAAAAGAAATAAAGTATACGACCTAGTTTATTCTGAACAATTTGAAACTTTACCTGAGGCAAGACGAAGAGAAAAACAAATCAAGGGTTGGCGACGAGCAAAAAAGGAGAATTTAATCAAATTCGGTCAACCGATCATTAAACAATAGTTAAACCATTCCTCTCACCCCGACTGAGAAATTTGGTTTGGAACCTATCTTAAACTTCAGAAGAATTGAGCTTTATCAATATAGGACAATACTTTAAATAATATTTAAGTGAACTAATTGCTTCAGTTAGTTTTTCTTTTGACAACCTTTTTCTCTTCCCTTCCCAAGGGTCTATTATTGTACAAATATCACCTACTATTTTTCCCACGATGACAAAATGTGGCGCATGGCTATAACCACCTAAAACTTGAGAATCTAAATAAAGGACGAAAGGAGCTTCAAACTCTAAATTAACTGGTTTGTGAATTATAGTAATCTTGGGTGAATTACATTTCTCAATCAGAAGATTAGTAAAGAATTTATTATCAACAAACAAGTCTACTTTTTTATTGTAAGTTTTAACAAATGCTTCCAGTACACCAAAGGCATAGCTATCTTTTAAACCTGCTAAACCATCGAAAAGCAGTTTTAGCTCTTTTTCTCTGGTAATTTCTATTCCACCTAAGCTTAATAAAAAACGGGTAAACAGCTCTCACAGCTAGTCTGTTGGTAGGTTGTTAGATTCATAATGGAATTATAGATTGTATATTAATATTATCAAGAGGTGAGTTCTTCGTCTTATCCAACCACCCCGACTGAATTTAGAATTCTGTTGAAAGTTGAATAATTGCCTTGCTGGGAACTTCAAACCAATAAGAAGGTCCTTTTGCTTCTCCCTCTCCGGCTGTATTTATAATAATAAGAGTTTCTGATCCCCACCCTGTTGCTTCGGAAAGATTATGTCCTGTTTTGCGCTGGGCAAATAAATCTGTCAGATCAAGAAATAACTGCCCATCGGAAAATGCCTCTCCCGAATCTTTAAAAACCATAAAACCTCTATCTCCCTTTTGAATAAACAAATATTTATTGTCCGGTGACCAGGTATTAAAAGGTATACTCATTGTTTCTTCTGCGCTAAGAGTCGTTGTATAAATCTCTTTTTCGTTATCCCCTGAGCCGTCGGCTGTTGAAAAAACGTAAGTAAGTGTCCCTGTATTATTATTTGTAGTTTTCATAATTACTTTTTTTTCTCCATCGGAGGAAATTTGAGACGCAATGTCTACTTTTTTAACCATCGCTTGCGCAGGAGCAGTCTCAGTCATATTTACCACCGGAGTAACAATGGGGAATTGCCGATACTTCTGGTTGTTTTGCCAAAGAAAAAACATGCTTACGGCAACAGCAAATGCAATAAATGAAACTGTCTCTATCTCAAATTGTGTTCTTGTTATAGTCATATTTGTAAAGTTACCTTTCTTTAAATTATAAATAAACTAAACTTTCAAATATACCTGGAGTCTCTGGCTGAGCTTGGGCAAGCCAAGAGTTACAGGTATATTAATTTACCGGATTCTTCTGTACGCAATTACCGTCTTCCGTAAGACTATTACATACTGAAACAGGCGTACCCTTCTGACTTCCGCTTGGTCCGTCCGCCCAATTGAATAAATCTCGCGCATCTACAATCCTCATATTTACGCACCCATGACTCATAGGATGGCCAAAATTATTATGCCAGTATGCTCCATGAAAACCGAAATCGTGGAAAAAATACATAACATACGGAACGTTTGGCAAGCTATAAGCATCCGCCCCTACTCCTCCTGCCATACGCGTAGAACGTAACTTTGTCCAAATATTGAAATTTCCAACGGGAGTCTTCCCCCATTTTCCTGATGAAATAAGTGTTTTCATGATTTGTGTTTTCCCCTGAAACGCATAAATCGTCTGATTTGAAAGGTCAACATAAATGTGTTTTTCACCGCTTGGGGTATCAGCTCCGAGAATTGAGAGGTTGGAATTATCAAGAGCCAGGTTTATTTTTGGAGGAATAATTGTGCGTCCCTGAAAAATACCGGTGGCATCGTTATCTATACTAAACGATAGGTCCGTCGTGCAGGTTTTTGAATTTGCGCAAATAGGTTGGGAGTTAAAAAAATAATTTCCGGCTATAAAAACGGCAACACCGGCAAAAATCGAAAGAAAATAAACGCGAAGGTGGTACCCGATTGTTTTTTTTCTTGATTTATTTGTTTTTTGTCTGTGCGATTTTTTTGCCATCAGTATTAGAATAGATACATTGAAAGGGACTTGCAAGGGGAGCTTTAAATTTCTAAGATTGCAACAAGCGGCATGTGGTCAGACACATCAACATTCGGCATTTCTTTTGACAAAACTTTTATATCATAGCTTACAAAAACCATATCAACAACAGCTGTTGCATAACCGGGTTTGGTTTTATGCATCATATTAAAGGTGGAAGACAAACTATTACCAAAAACGCTGGTTAACTCTTTTTCAATCTCATCGACAAATTTTGTAATTGGAGAAAGATTGAAATCTCCAGCGAGAATTGCCGGAGATTTTCCATGAATTGCGCCTTTTACGACCGTAAGCATTTCAAAACGCCTTACAGTATCATTTCCGTGCGTATCCCAAATTCCATGGATATTAAACCCATATAAAATCTTACCCAAAATATCAATTTCAACACATGTCATGCTCTCGGGCGTTTGACGCGGATCTTCATTTTCTACCAACGGTGAAGGTTTTAGCGGTATATCAAAAAACAGGGCTTTTGAGGAGCTTATCGGAAACTTTGAGAATACCGCATTCCCCCATTCTATATTTCCCATATTTGTGTCAAACAACGACGGTTCAAATTTAGCATGGGACAAAAAAGTAAATTCTTTTTTGAATTCATCAACTGTTCTGAAACGCTTTTCCAAACTTTGATCATGGCCGTTGTAAACTTCCTGTAAAAAAACTATATCCGGTTTTTGCTGGTGCACGAAAGAAACCAAATTATCCCAAAAAGTTCCCCCGTGCAAAATGTTAATTGTCAAAAACTTTATTTTCATTGTTGTATTATATAATACAAACGCTATGGATGGAATTTTCGCAGTAAATAAACCTCTCGGCATGACAAGCCATGATGTGGTGGATTTAGTTCGCAAAAAAACAGGGGTTAAACGTGTCGGACATGGCGGAACACTAGACCCTTTGGCATCGGGAGTTCTTGTTATTGCAGTAGGGCGGGAAAATACAAAGCGGTTAAACGAGTTTGTGAAAGGGGAAAAGGAATATGTTGCAGAAATAAAACTCGGGTTTGACTCAACAACCGATGACGAAGAAGGAGAAAAAATCGAAGTAAATACAAAGATTAAACCAACATTGGAAGAAATCGAACAGACACTCAAACAGTTCGTGGGAAAAATTAAGCAAACCCCTCCACTCTACAGCTCAATAAAAATTGCCGGAAAAGAGGCTTATAAATACGCAAGAAAAGGAAAAACGGTAGAACTTAAAGTCCGTGAAGTCGAAATAAAAGAAATTAGGCTTCTATTATATAAGTATCCGGTAATCAAACTTAATGTCACAACCGGTCCGGGAGTTTATATCAGGTCTCTTGCCCGCGACATAGGGAAGAGTTTAAGCACAGGCGGATATTTAAAAAGTCTCGTTCGCACAAGAGTTAATAATTTCACTATAAAACAATCAATTAGCCTTGCAAACATCTAAAAATATTAACTATCTGATATAATTGTTTTATGGCTGAACATGAAGAACCCCAAAGCATTTCTGACATAAAGAAAGTAATACAGGATGAAGCCGAAGCAACCGGAATAGTAGACAGCTTATTTATTGAAGGCATTGATATTCCCCTTGAGCAAGTCAGGAAAGATTTGAAATTGAAAAATCCACAGACAACTCCGCCAGATGGAGAAAAAGATAAACCCGATGGAACCAACGCCTGATGAACTAGCCGAATTTGCAAAAAAACTTAATGCCGACGGTGAGGTAACCGTAGAAAAAAGGCAGGCTTGGGATCTGGTAGATACGTACGGACACTTGCAGGATTTGATCGACAAAGACGCTCCTTTCGGTGAAGGAACAATAAAATTGTTTCAAGCAATGATAACCAACAATAACCCCAAAATCGAAAGCCGGTATAAAGGAAAATATTCATATTCCCGTAAAAAAATCGTCGGAGGAGGTAATTGGGAATGCAAACCATTCGCAGAACCGGACACAATAGACGCAAGAATGCAAAGACTTGCAAAACAATATGAAAGCTATATGAAATTTAAACCGGAAGACCCGGAACTTACTTATAAAGTCATTGAGCATGCTGCCGAAATGATGGTTGATCTTATCGATATCCATCCATTTTCCGACGGAAACGGAAGAACAAGCAGGCTGATGGCAGACGGAATACTAATATCAGACGGGCTTTACCCTATGCCGCACTGGCTTAATCCGGAAACCGAAGACAGTCATATCAGAAGACAACAATTCGGAATTATGATGGAATACGCATGCCGGGGCGATTTCCGTCTTATTCTTCGATTTATGACACAACAGCAACGCTTGGCGATAGAACAAGAATTCGATGCCATTGAAGCAAATACTCAGGCAACAATTGAAGCAACAACATCAGGATATAGAAATGAACGGACACTTGCGTATGACAATCTTACGGAATACCAACTCGCAATATCAAAGAGCCTGCTTGAAAAGCCTCCTATGATATTGCCTTTGAAAAAAACTGCTGAAGAGAGTTAGAAATATTTTATATTAAAACAAGATATTTAACCTCTGCTTTTTTCCTCCAAGAGAAAATTTAGGCATTAATAATAATTGAAAAATTAAAAATTGATTGAAAATTGTAAATTTAAAATTAGAAATTTGAAGATTACTCTGTAAGATATTCTTCAACGCTTTTATTGAAAAACGAAATGAACAAAAGCGCGTTATTCCTGAGTTAAATATTCCTCAACGCGCTTATAGGAATGAAGGTCTGAAGGTTCAAACCAAAGTGCAACTTCAAATTTTGCCTCTTCGATACTTCCTGAAGCGTGAACAATATTCAAAACTCCACGTCTTTCTATATTTGCGTAAGCCGCAGAATCGGTTGAGAAATCACCTCTAATAGTTCCTCCGGAGGCCGCAACCGGCATTGTCGGACCAACCAAAGAGATAACATTATCGACTGCGTGCCTTCCTTCCCAAACCATAGCCACAACAGGCCCGGACTTCATATATTTTATAAGCCATTCTACAACCAGTTTTCCCAAATCTTTTGGATCATTTGTCCCAAAATCTTTTTTTGCATCGCGTCCGTATTTTTCATACGTCGCAAGTGTTTTTCCGCCAAGACGCAAAATTGTTTCTTCTTCTGTTGTTTTGTAATGTTCATGAAGATGCTCAACAGAAGGCTCAAGCATTTTTATTCCAACAAGCTTTAAGCCTGACCTTTCAAACCTATGAATAACTTCTCCTGTCAGTCCCCTCCTGACTCCGTCCGGCTTTATCATTACAAATGTTTGTTCCATATTTGCGCTGCTTCCTCTGAAGCAAATATACCTAGAGTCTCTGGCTGAGCTTGGGCAAGCCAAGAGTTACAGGTATAAATTATCATATAAAAAATCATATTAAATTGCAAGGAGAACTCTTTCTTGACAAAAGAATTATCAAACACTAAAATGCAAAAGCTTTATGAGTCAAAAAGAAAGTCTTCAAACAAGTGAAATTGAAAGTTCAAGAAAGATTTTAAAAGATGTACGGGTTCTTTTGGGTGAGCTGATAGAAGACCCGTCAAATGCAAAATTGAGCCGTCAAAAACTTGCAAACAAAGGACTCAATCTTCTTAACGATAGAAACCCGCTTGCCATTCCGGTTCTTCTTGTGACTGATGGATTCCGCCAAGCAAATGAACCTTTACTTTGTAAATATGCCGAAGAATCTAATGTATGGAAAAGGCAAGTTGAGGCTGCAAAAGCTATTCTTGAAAATGGAGGAAATATAGTTTTCCCCCATTGGAAAGATTACAATGCGCCTGTTATTGCAACGTTTTCTCCGGGGTCACAACCTAGAATTTGGGAGAATATAACAGCCTATCAAGCTAACGCACCTATTCTAAAAGCCCCAAACACAGAAAGAATGGCCGAAAGAATGCTCCACCCCCGCACGAAATAACTAAAAATAAACTTTTTAGAAGTTTAATCTGTTAGAAAAAATCTATTTCAGCAGTTTTTCGAATCTTTCGGAGTTTTCAAAATCGCCGATGATGGCAAGATTTAGAGGGCCTGTGAGGTATTTTTTTATAACTCTTTGAATATCATCTAATGTAACCGCGTCTGTTTTTTTGATTATCACATCCGGATTCTCAAGTTTTTTTTCAAGAAGCAAAGAAGAACCATAAAAAATCGCAACAGAGCGCGTATCCTCAAGTTCCAAAACAAAATGACCCTTCACGTATTCTCTTGATTTATCAAGCTCTTTTTGCGTTATCTCGCCTTTTTTTTGGATTTTTTTGTATTCCTCAACAACCACTTTTATCGCTTCATCAATTCGGGCCGGATCTGCTCCGACATAAGTCGCAAGTGTTCCGCAATCCACATAATTATCAGAAGAAGTTCTGACATAATAAGCAAGTCCTCTTTTTTCCCTGACCTCATGGAAAAGACGAGAAGACATTCCACCTCCCAAAATCGCGGCAAGAACAGAAAGCGGATAATGATCTTTTTCATTTACAAGACCGATAGTTCTTACACCAAGAGCAAAATGCGCCTGCTCTGTTTTTTTGAATTTTATTGAAACAGCAGGAGCTTTTTGAACTTCAACAATTCCTGGCGGAGGCGGCGTCACAAAAGTCGGTAGTCCTGAAAAATACTTATCGGCTTTTTTTAATATATCCTCTACTTTCACTTTTCCCGCAACGATAACAGCCATATTTGTTGCCGAATAGAATTTTTTCATATATTTTGCGAAGTCCTCTCGTATAATTTTATTTATGATGTCTTTATTTCCTGCAACATCCCATCCCATCGGCGTATCTCCATATAATAACTGTTCGTAAACATCTCCGATTTTCCGGGGTGGTGTATCCTCATAAAGATTTATCTCTTCCAAAATTACTCCGCGTTCTTTGGCAATTTCTTTGGGATCCAAAAGTAAATTTGTCAGCATGTCTGAGAGAATATCAAGCGAAAGATTTACCTGGCTTGCAGCAGACTTTATAAAATAACCTGTAATTTCTTTACCTGTAAAGGCGTTGCTTTCAGCACCGGCACCGTCAATAAGAGTAGAAATTTCAAGTGCGGTCGGGCGGTTTTTTGTTCCCTTAAAAGCCATGTGCTCCAAAAAGTGGGAAATTCCGCTATTTGTCTTGTCTTCATAACGACTTCCTGCACCGACAAGTATCATGGTTGTGACGCTTTCAACTTCGTTGATAGGTACAACAACAATCCTCAAACCGTTTTTAAGTGTAAAATTGTGGTAAATCATAAAATAAATTGACGATAGATAATTGACAATAGAAAATGGTTTTTTGAAGATGGAAACTGGAAAATAGAAATTTTAAATTCCCTATCTCATATTTTCAACCCTCAAACACAATCTTCTACATTCTATTCTCTACCGTCCAGTATTTTTATATTATCTCATGCTACGTCTTACCTTTCAAGTTCTGGAAATAACAGCCACTAATTTTACATCTTCTCAACCGTTTCGATCCCGAGAAGTTGAAGGCCGTTTTTGAGGACTTGGCCTACGGCAGAAGTTAAACTTAAACGAAAATCTCGAATCTCTTTACCTTCTTCCGGCGTAAGTATAGAATGCTTCTGATAGAAAAGATTAAACTTTTGAGATAGTTCAAAAAGGTAATTTGCAACCAGATTAGGTGAGTACTTTTCTGCTGCCTCTAAAGCAATTTGTTGATATATTGATAACAATCTTAGAACATTTAACTCTTCCTCATTTAATTGAAAATTTAAAATTGAAAATTGAAAATTATTATTTTTTGCCTTGCCCAGAACACTTTGCGTCCTTACATACGTATATTGAAGATACGGTCCTGAATTTCCGTTTAAATTAATAGATTCTTCAAAAGAGAAAGTTATGTCTCCTCCGATATTTGACTTAAGAAGTGCGTATTTTACGGCACAAACGGCAATTTTTGATATGACCTCTTTTGTAACATCAGGATATGATTTCTGAATTCTATTCTCTACTTCATCAATAAGTGCGTCTCCGGCAATTATATCTCCTGTTCTACTGGACATTTTTCCGCTGGGCAATCTAACCATCCCATGAGAAATGTGTTTTGTTTTAGCGGCCAAACTAGGCTCGATCAATGACAAAGCCTTCAGCAAAACTTTAAAATATTCATTAATTTCATTTCCCGTCACAATTACTGATAAGTCGTAGGGGAAATCTTTGTATTTTGTGGGCGCAAGACCAAGCTCTTTTGCTTCGTATGTCGGAAGCCCCAACGAATTTACAAAAACCCGCGTGTGAAGGCCTGACTTTTCTTTTGGAAAAATGACAGAGCCTTTATCTTCTGCGAAAATATCGCCGATGTGTTGTTTCACAATTTTCAAACCTACAACACCTGCTTCTGATTCAAAATAATAGCGTTTAAACTTTGTCCCAAGTTTTTGATAAATCGTCTCAAAATATTCAAGACTCCACCCTTTTGCTATTTCATACAAAGGAAAAATAGATGCATCTTTCTCGTATACCTTTTTATTCAAACTCTCAATTTCTTTTTTGGCATCTTCGTCATTTTCATAAGCTTTTGCGCCTTCCGCATATGTTTCGCCTAAAAATTTTGCGCGAACCGAAAGCGGTTTGTCTTCAAAGCTCTTAATACCTTCACTGTGATTTAATATTCCGTAAAGCGCTTTTGCAACATGAAGTCCTACATCCCCCTGATAACACACTCTCCAAACTTCCGCACTTTGAGACTCGAATAAACGCGCAAGACTCTCTCCCACCGCATTACTGTAGAGATGACCTATGTGAAATTCCTTAAGAGGATTTGGATCCGTAAATTCAACCATTACTTTTTTGCTTGTGAACAAACTCCCTTTTCCGAATTCTTCTTTTTTGTCAACAATCGAACTTAAATTTTCCAGCAGATACTTTTCAGAAACCCAAAAATTAATAAATCCCGGTTTGACAGCTTCGACTCTGTCGAGAATTTTCAATTTTAAATTTTCAATTTTCAATTTAAGCTCTTCGGCAATTTCCAGTGGATTTTTTCCGGATTGTTTTGCAAGACGCATGGCTAAATTTGTATAGTAATCGCCATGCTCGGGATTATCCGATATTTTTATTTCCGGCACACCTTCAAACTTTAATTCAGTCAAAATCGCCTTAAGTTTTCCTGCAATATGTTCTTTTATATCCATCATAGCCTCTTTATCTTACCCTAAAAAACGTTTTGAAACAATGATTTTGTGCGGCGCGCTCCTCTTTTGGCAAGGGAATTTGCAATATAACTCAAGCTTTGTTTTAATGGATTTAGCGAGAGTAAATATGTTTACGGATAGATCAGTGTTTTATATGAATTATATTTGGACAATTGCGCCAATTATTCTTTTACTTTTTTTCATTCTTCTGTGTCTTAATTACTTGAGCTATCGTTATGGAAAGATTAGAAAAGTAATAATTATCTCATCGATTGTTCTATGTATTTTATCATTAATAATTGGGGTTATTCTTGTCTTTTTTTCGGCCACTGCAACCGGGAGCGGTACTGGACTCGGCACCCCAGGATTTGGTTTAGGACTCTACGCTACGCTAGCTTTTTTTATTTCAATAGGAATCATAAATTCTCTACCGATACTATTTCCAATGGTTGTGTTCTCAAAATTCAGACTTAAATATATCGTTTTATTATGGCTGTTAAGCATTTCGATAATCGGCATTCTCGGTCTTTCAAAAATAATATATTATATATACTATGGACTAGCTACTATAATTTATACTGGTCCTTATTATCTTTTTAGACTTTTTAGATAATGAATTAGTCTCACACTTCACCCTTCGAGGCTTTCAGGCCGAGAACTGACAAAGATTCCTTTACAATTCCGCCTTGCCTCTAGTATAATCGTTAGCTATGCTCGGTAGTTTGCAGGCTGGTTGTTTTAATTTGGGTATATTGAAAGTCTTGAGAATTCACACACAGTCTCTTTTCAAAGGGAAGTATAGGTCGAGTTGTTAAGATAGTTCTAAAACATTACGTGGGTAAAGAAGAAAACTGGCGGATAGAATAAAGAACTTTAACGCCTATTGGTAGACTCGGTAGATTTTTATTTACCGCACCTAATACAACCTGGTTCAAATGTTTTCTATTCCTCGAGTTTAGATTTGAAATTATTTTCAAAAAAGAGTTATTGAAGGACTTACGCCCCTTTTTTGGCAAGGGTAAAGTGAATGTTATTTATATACTTTGTGAGTTCCGCTGTGTTTGCCTATATCTAAAAGGATAATAATTAATCTCTTTTCAGTATCATAATCCCAAATAATACGAATATCTCCGGTTACCCAACTGCTCCATTTTTCTCCATAATTTTTGGTATTAGCTTTGTGTGTCTTAAGCGAGGGATAAAATGGATCTTGTTCCAAAAAATGTAATGCTTTTCTGGCTTTCTTTTCTACTTCTTTGTTTTCTTTAATAACTGAAGCGTAGGTTTCATCAAAATTCTTGGTAAAAACAAGAGTAAACATACTAAGCTTTAGAGGCTATCCAGATGAGAATCTAGTTCTTTTTTGCCACGAATAACAGTATATCTGCCTTCTTCCAGATCCTTAAGGCTTTGACCAATTCTTTTCTCTGTTCCGGAGTCAACCATTGGTAGGTTTCTTGTGCTTTCCTCAACATCTTTAATGAGCGTGTGTCTGACATACTCAGCAAAGGGAATACCCAGGCTGTTGGCTCTGGCTACAGCACTGTTATATAGCTTTGGGGAAAATGTTACTAATTTTTGTACTCTATCTTGTGTTGTTTGCATATATTTCTCCTTAGTATATGTCTAATTATATATCTACTATATATTCTACTATAGTTTCGCAAATTGTCAACTATTCAACTTTAAATTCCTTTTAAGGGCCGCACCCCCTCTCTTTTGGCAAGGGTAATTGACTTTTGTGCTATAATCCCACTCTATGAAAGAATCCCAAGAAAGATCTGCCGGAATAAATCCCTTGCAGGTTGTTTGGAGAGAAGCGGCGCGGGGAATATTGCGGCATCCTCTTCTTAGAACGGAAGGATCTGTAGATGATTTTGGTGGCCTTGAAAAACTTTGCGAATATGTAGGGCAGGGAAAAGGCGGAATAGTTGTTGAGATGCATTTTAGTACTTCGGATCCTCTTTGGGCAATTGACAGCATCACAAAAAATCAAGCAAAAAGTGTAAAAATTACAGCGCCAATTGCAAAACATCAGGCATTTTTTGGTCTTTTGCCGTTTGCAAAATCTATTGGCGTAAAAGCAATTAAGGTCGTCACTCCTGAATCAAAATATCGCGCAGACAAAAAAGGAGAAAATGATTTGAAACGCGGTGAGGGAACTCTTCAATATTTAGATGAGGCGGCGCCAACCGTTAGAGACGGTGGAATTGTTGTTGTCGCATCAAACGCAACAAGAAAACCAAAATTAACACTTGATAAAGATGGCGTTGTAACGCGTCTTATCAAAGGACTTTATGACCGCGGAGTATCGATTGAGGATTCGTGGATTCATTTTGTCGCGTTTGAAATAAATGGTCTTGAAAATTATGGCGACAAAAAAGTAAGAGGTCTTAAGTTGTTTAAGAAATATAAAGTAATTCACGGTGAAACGATAACGCTTAATGAATTATTAAACAGAGCAAAAATTGATATAAAAGAAAATGAAACAAGAGATAAATGGAGGCAAAGAAATTTGCAAAATATTGAAGAAGCTGTATTTTCTGAACAAGCTAAAATAGCGCCAAAAGAGTATCTTGGGAAAGAACTATAGATTCAGGTCTTTTAGAAATTTTTTGAATTCTTCTTTTACGTCCGGATGCTCCAACGCCAACTCAACAACAGTTTTCATATACTCCAACTTATTACCCGTATCGTAGTATTTCCCACCCTTTATTTCATACGCCAAAACTCTTTTTTTATCGTTCAGCATTAATTTCAATGCATCGTTATAATAAAGTTCGTCCCCTTCACGAAGATTATTGAGCGCACCATCAAGATATTGAAAGATGTCAGGAGTAAAGATAAATCCACTGACCGTTGCAAGGTCTGAAGGGGCATTTTGCTTCCCCGGCTTTTCAATAATGGTTTTTGCATCAATAAGTCCGTCTTCAATTTCTTCCCCTCCTGCAAAACCATACCGATCATAATCCTCATCACTTTTTGCCTTAACAGAAGCCAAAACCGAACATCCATACTTCTCATAAACTTCAATCATCTGTTGAAAACGTGATTTAGGACGAGCTTTTATAAAGTCATCGCTCCAAGTATAAATAAAGGGTTCATTGCCAATAAGTGACTTTACGTTTAATAATGGCGTTCCATTACCATATGGGCCTTTTTGCCTGACGTAAATAAAATTGGCCATAGAAGCAATTCTTTCTGCTTCTTCCAAAAATTTCATCTTCTTTTCTCCACCCATACGAAGGTTTTCTACCAATTCCATAGATGGACTGTCAAAATGGTCTTCAATTGTCCTTTTGTGAGAACCCGTAACGATAATTATGTCTTCAATTCCCGCATTAACAAGCTCTTCAACAATATACTGTACAATTGGTTTATCAACTATCGGAAGCATTTCTTTGGGCATTGCTTTTGTTTGAGGAAGAAAACGGGTTCCAAAGCCCGCCGCAGGTATTACAGCCTTTCTAATTTTAGTCATAAAATTAATTTTTAATTTTCAATTCTCAATTTTAAATGAATTTTTAATTCTTTAATTTTAAAATTTAGATTTCACTTAAAATTTATAATTTATAATTGATAATTATTTAAGTATCTTTCGCGATTGTATCTGTAATTGTAAAACGCTCCAAAACCCTTGTCAAGTAAGACAAAACAAAGTTACCCTTGATACGACCCTGACTTCTGTGGTAGAATAATCTTTCTAAGTCCGAAACTATGTTTACGTTTTTGATTGAAGTAAAAAGCGAATTAGGTAAAGTTACGTGGCCAAGCCGCACGGAAGTTGCACGTCTTACCTTTATCGTAATAGGAATAACTTTAATTGTAGGACTTTACCTTGGCGGCGCGGATTTTATTTTTACGAAAATGCTTGAGCTTATTGTTCGCTAGTTATAAAGTCATCGCAAACTTAAAACTTAAAATTGAAAATTAACTGATATGGATACATTATTACAAGAAAACAGACCACGGTGGTATATTGTCCACACCTACTCGGGGCACGAGAATAAAGTCGCAAAGACCCTCATGCAGCGCGTGGAATCAATGGGATTTAAGGAACGCATTTTTGAAGTCTTGGTCCCGACAAAAGAAATAGTAAAAGTTCGTGGCGGGAAAAAAGAAACAGTAAAGGAAAAGATTTTTGCGGGATATATTTTTGTAAAAATGGCGCTTGATGACGAGGCATGGCTTCTTGTCCGCACAACTCCGGGGGTAACAAGTTTTGTCGGAACACAAAATAAACCAACACCGGTAAGAGATGACGAAGTGGAAGCAATTGTAAAGTTTGTTGAAATGAAAGAGCCTATTTACAAATCGGCTTTCTCATCGGGAGAAGCAGTTAAAATTACAGATGGACCTTTCTCTGATTTTCTTGGAACCGTTGAATCAATTGACGAAAGCAAGGGAAAAGTAAAAGTCCTTGTAAGTATTTTTGGCCGTGAAACACCGGTAGAATTAGATTTCTTGCAAGTTGCGAAAATCTAGAAAGCGTTTAGTTGCTAGTGTTTAGCGTTTAGTTAATTATAATTCCAAACTAAACCCTATACCCTAAAAACTATACCCTAAACTAAAATGGCAAAAAAAATTAAGACATTAATAAAATTAAACATAAAAGGCGGAGAGGCAAATCCGGCTCCTCCTGTTGGCCCGGCACTGGGACAACATGGACTTCCTATTATGGAATTTGTAAAGGCTTTTAATGATAAAACAGGAGATCAAAAAGGAACAGTATTGCCTGTAGTTATAACAGTCTTTGAAGATAGAACATTCTCTTTCATAGTCAAAAAACCACCGGTTGCAGAGCTTATAAAAAAGGCTCTTAAGCTTGAAAAGGCTTCGCAAAAACCCGGGAGAGAAATTGTTTCTAAATTATCGAACGCACAGGCAGAAGAAATAGCAACAATAAAAATGGATGATTTGAATACAAAAGACGTAAAACAAGCGGCAAAAATAGTAAAAGGCGCCGCCCGTTCAATGGGAATACAGACGGAATAATATTAGCTGTTAGTTTTTAGGGCATAGCGTATAGTTATAGAAACTAATCCCTAAACGCTAAGTAACTAAACGCTAAAAAAAACTATGGGTAAAATACGAGTCAAAACAATTGGCGACGAAAGTCTTGAACAAGAAGAGCAAAAAAAGCTCAAGGAAAAACGTGAGCAGAAAACTCTTCGCGAAGGTCAAGGTGTTGCTCACTTAAAAAACATGGGTGGGGGCCAAAGAATAACAACAGTCGGACCAACAGAGGAAGAAATTCTTGCCCAAACCCTTGACCAAACATCACAAGAAGGAACAACAAGCGAAGCGCAGTCCGACTCTGGCGGAAAAACGAAAAAAGAGAAATTTAAAAAAGTAAAAGTTTTCTCAAAGCGATATAAAGAAAATAAAAATTTGGTTGCAAAAGACACAATTTATCCACTTTCTGAAGGCATATCTATCTTGCGAAAATTTAAAAAGGGAAAATTTGACGAAACAGTAGAACTTCATTTGAATGTGAAAGAAAAAGGAATTTCAGGCCAAATTCCTTTACCTCACGGCACCGGCAAGAAATTAAGAATCAAGGTTGCAGACGAAGCATTAATTGCCGAAGTTGAAAAAGGAAAAATAGATTTTGATATTTTGATAGCCGCTCCAGCAACAATGCCTCTTCTTGCAAAGGTAGCAAAAATTTTGGGACCGCGCGGTCTTATGCCGAATCCAAAAAATGGAACCATCACAGACAAGCCGGATGCTTTAATTGAAAAACTCTCACATGGACAAGTGTCTTATAAAACAGAGTCAGAAGCGCCAATTATTCATCTTTCTGTTGGTAAAATATCTTTTGAAGACAAGCAACTGGAAGAGAATATAAAAACAACTCTTAAAACAATAGGGTCAGAAAAAATTAACTCTGTTACTCTCAAATCCACCATGAGCCCCGCAATTCGCCTTGTAGTTTCTTAAAAAGGGCTTTAGATTAGAGGCTGATTTTTTTGACAATCTGAATCTCTCATTCCCCCAAGCTCGCTTGTTAGCTTGGTATTTGTTCCTGTTTCAAAAACCGATGAAACATTACATCCTTCACAATTCATTTTCCAAAGTGAAGCTGCCATTTCCTCTACGCCACGATTAATTCTTGCTCCAAGTCTGAAAAAATTTGCCTCACAACCATGTATTTTTGTTTCTACAGTTCTATTACTTCTTCTTATCGTATACTTATTATCATCCAGCTTTTCTTTCATATTAACCAAGGATTATACATAAAGAATATACATCGTGCAATTACCGGATACGCTACCAGCTTGACATTTACAAACAAACTGTATTACGCTATAAGCGTGAAAAGAATTATACCTGTTTTTCTTGCTCTGGTTTTGCTTTTTTCAGCTACACAGTCAGTCTTGGCACACCATAGAAACCGAGTCCTAGGAGCATCAACACAAGCATCAGAGTTGAATTTTCCTTCTATCTCTTCCGGCCCTGGACTTATTCTTCCAGACAGCCCTTTTTATTTCGTCGATAAATTAAAACAGCAAGTACGTCTTTTACTAGCCTTTTCACCGGAAGACAAGGCAAAGCTTAGAGCAGATATTGCCGGTGAAAGACTTGCAGAATTAAAGGCAGAACTTCTAAAAAATAATCAAAAGGGTATAAATATTGCACTTTCCGAATTGGCATCAGAAACACAAAAAGCAGCAACCGCGCTGACTGATGCAGAGCAAAAAGGGAAAGATGTTTCACTACTATCCCAACAAATAAATGAAAAGATCAAAACAGAACGGGATATTTTGAAAGGTCTTGAAAAACAAGCAGATGGAGAATTAAAACTACGGATTGAATTGACACAGGCCACTGTGAAAAAAGCAAAAGTAGAAGTAGAAGACTCACTTCCGCAAAATATTATGGAGAATGAAATCCGGGATAGTATAAATAGTGAGTTGGAGGACAAAATAAAGGACGCGCAAGACGTATCTCAAGGAATAAAAAATTCACTGGAAGAACTTTCGAAAGAAGCGTCAGACGCAGCTCAAAAATCGTTAACAAGGCGTGAAGAAGCACTCAAAAAAGCAATTGAAGAAAAAAACGCTGAACTTGTAAAAGAACAAAAAGATCTTCTTGAACAAGAAGCAATAAAACAAGCAACACTTATTGGAATAACCCTGAAAGCGGCTCGTGGGGCTTTACAAGCGGCTGAAGAGTTGGAAAAAATATCAAATGCTTTTTATGAAAGCGAAAAAGACGTAGAAGAAATACGAGCTATTCCTGTCCCAAAACCAACTCCTGCTCAAACACTTTTAAATTCAAATCAGGTCAAACTCTAACCTACACTCCTTTTCTATACTCCGCTTTGTTTATCTTAATTTTCTCTTCGTCTTCCTCAAAAAAGTGCTGTTTTATAAATTTCATTGTGTCACGCGGATCCTGCGTATTTACGAAAATCCCCGTTGCCATCTCAAATCCACCGGCGATTTTTGCACGCGGCATAATTCGCAAGTACCAGTCACGATAAGGGTAAATGTAAAAGTTATACGGGAATTCGTGGCCGTGACGTGCAGCAAGAATACGAAGCAGATGTTTTAGCACATAAGAAAGACTTTCTATCTCTTCAAAAGTGATTTCACTAAAAATTTTTCCGCGAGCCGTAGGTATTATCCAAACTTCATCAGGCCACTGAGAATAAGGCGGACAAATAAGCTTGAAGTCTTTTACCATAAAATGCTCTCCTGTATAATCAAGAATTTCCTCAAGTCGCGGTACGACAACGGGCACATCCCTTGGAACAACTGCAAGCTGTGAATGCGTGTGACCGATACTTTCCCCTGCATCATGTCCCGAATTCCCAAAAATAATTACGGTTCCTTCTTTTATGTGAGCGTTGAATCTATTAACAAATGCCTCAATAACAAGCTGTATCTGGGAAAGAGGAAGATCTGTCAAGTGCTCTATGTGCTGTGGGGAATGAATAATTACTTCGTGAATAGGAGCAAACGGATATTTATTTTTTACGACGCGTACAGACCAGTTTTGATCCAACCCCTCGCCTCCTATTCTATAAACGTCAGGATCTTTTTTCTCGTTACCCACACAAAACGGGCAAAGCTTTTTTTTCTTTTCATGAATATCCGGTCTTTTTGAGCGCTTTGGCGCGAGTATCACCCAATTCTCAAGACTCGGAATGTTAACGAATTTATAATCCGACATATATTTATAGTATCGTTCATTGATTGTTTTGACAAGAGGATAGATTTACTTAACACAACTAACCTCTATAAGCCTCTGCAAATGTAATAAATCACTATGAGCTATTAAAGATACTTGAACTCGGGTGTGTATAGTAAATATCTATAGGCTATATAATGTTCGAAGCTGGGATCCAATAGCCTCAAATACAATCTTATAGTCTTTTTGATTCCTTGTTAATAAAGTGCTATAATCGCATCTATATCGCCAAATCCGTCTTTAGGGATTGTGTCAATTTGCAAGACCACTTCCCTGCTTTGGGATTTGGCTTTGTTCTTTGACAACTTGGGTCACACACGCGTGGACAGCAGATGACAATTTGCATATTTGCGAATCCGCGTGTTTTAGACATGAATTCATCAACAGTCAGATTGGCAAGGGAAGCCAATGCATCTCGTCAACGACCACCTTTCAACCCCGCAGGGAGGGAGACTTGGATTATTTTGACAGGCTTGGAACCATTATCGTACTAACACTTCTGTGCGGCGCTGTCCTCATCGACAACGCCTACAAAAATGGAGTACACACTGACTATCGGGCCATAACCGGCGTCGTCATCGGAACCGTCTTCATCGGACTGCTCACTCTCGGACACTATCACAAAAACCACCATTAGGGAGGGACTCGTGCACGTCGTATTCATATTGGGACTTTGGGGTTCAACGATTGGAGGAGCTTTTGTGGGACTTACAGCTCTTACTTTTTATTCGTTGAAACGATTCGTCTCAATTCGAGGATCTCCTTCTTGGGAGCCTTGGGTCATCGAGAATCTCGCTATAACGTTTATTGCGGGAGCAGCTTTAAGCTTCATCGGCAGCATCATGCTTGCCGTCGAACGGATCCTTACGCTTACCGTCTGAATGGAGGGAAACACGGTGGCCAAGAGAGATAAAAGGAAAAAAACCATTTGCCCAAAGTGCAAGAGGCTTAACACGATCGTCCAGCTCCAAAATGGTAAGACGCTCTTTGTTAAGTGCACTTGGGGGAGGTGTACCTTCTCTCAACCGGCAGTCACATCTCGCTTCTACGCAGATCCCACATAGCAAACGGGCAGGAGAGGGACAATTCCGTGGCAAATAATCCATCAAGGTTCGTACGAACGACAAAACCAGGAATCCCTGGAGTCAAGGTCGAACCGCCGACAAAACCAAGGCGCAAGCCAAACGGCGTTAAGATCGGTAACAGCCAAACATTCGGCAGCGGCAAGTAGGAGGAAAGGTGTTTACCAAGACAACGAAAGTCAAGGTGCATTACACCTCCTTCGTCCAAACCCGCGTGGCAAGCTGGGTCAACAAACACATCCCGGATGGGGTTAGAATCCAGAGAAAAAGCTTTGGTCCTACGGTGGCAACCATTACTCTAACAGGTGATGACACCAGGATTCAGAGCTTCATAGACAAGCTTGCCGGACAGACATCCGTCAGGTCAATCGAACACTAGGAGAGGTATATCCCGAATGATGCTACAGGTAGCATTCGCAATGGAGGAAGCCTACTCGGCTCTCACAGCTCTTGCCGAAGCGCGACAGAACGTTGCCGATCTCGAGTACAAGCTACGAGAAGCATCTGTGCTCGCGGACGCATCGGGCGATCACGCCACCGTCAACCAGATCCTCGCAGATCTTGATTTCGCACGCGATGAAGACAAAGCCGCGCGAAATTGTATCGAGCGATGGACCGAGCCCGTTCGGAAGTTAAAATGAAGAGCATCAAAAGGCTCGCCAGATGGATTCGAAACGAGGTAATCCTCGTGTACACCGGGTGGACCGACGAAGTCTTCCACAGAAGCTCGAAGCCCGATCGAAGAGATCTTTGGTGAGAGGATACGCCATCTTCGAAGTCACGAAGGGAACGGCTAACACCGTCGCACACGAAATCCGTGCGATGATGGGAAAAACCGCCGAAGTGACTACGACCGTCGCAGGTCCTTTCGAATACGCCGTCGTGCTGACGACTGACCTCGACCAGTTCTATCTACGACAACTCGCAGAGCGGATCAGGCTCGAAATAACCAGAATGGACTTCAAGCTCTGTCTTGGCGTTCCTGACTAGCTCTGGCACCACCACTCTTCGCAAGGAGAAGCTCATGTCACCGTGACCCTTGGTTGAAAAACCGCCCCAAACGATTTCCTGTGACCTCAACGTCACACGGGTTTTGCCAAAGGGCGGTTTTTTCTTGGAAAAATCTTGCAAAAATTCACCATTTCACAGCATATTTTCTCCTTGCGATTGAAGCATTAGGACGTAAAGTTTTTGTGAGTGAACGCGTCAGGGGGATTCCTCGTCCGAAGGATCGAGGAAGGGGTGAAATCACCCGACAAGTGAACGAACAAAAATAGTCCGGCTTCATTCACAAGAAGTTTTGGGCGTCTTTTTTAAAAGACGCAAGAAAAAAACAACCACTCTCTATCCATGCTATGGTAAAATATATTCACTATGACAGAAATAGGAGAGCCCATTGGAGAATTTGGGAACGACGAAAAACCACTACAAAGTTTAGGAATGTCAGCAAAGGAAATACAACCGCAATCTAAAGGACCCGCTTCCCCTATTGAACTTTTCCCAACTATTTTTCCGCACATACCGGAAGAGCTTTTCACCCGTCATCTTATGCAACAAATTCCCGGCAAGGGTAAAAATGGAGAATTTCTTGTCGTGGATTTAAGTAACCCTACGGTAGGCGCTTCCCTTGAAAGAGATAACTTGAAGAAAATTGCACATCTTTTTGACCTAAATCAACCGGGAGAAAGAAAATATGCAGCGATTTTTTTTGTCAGCAACCACCCTATTGATCTGGACAAAATTCCGGAAGGACTATTTAGTCTATATAGAGATCTTCTAAATAGACAAGATCCTAAAAGAGACAAGAATAAGGCAAGAATAGGTGAGGAAAAATGCGGGGCCATATTTGGTTATGAGGAAGGCGGAAACGACAGAAATGTTGAATTAAGGAAGGAAAAGCTTGTCGAGGCCGGTTTTGTTAAGGTAAATGTCCTGCCGGGAAGATCAAGCAAAAATCCAATGATTTGGGAAGCCAGAATTCCAAAAGAAGCAGAACAGGATGGTAAATTGGCTAATGATATTGTTGAAGAATGTAGGGCAAAAATCGATAATGATGAAACCATTGATGAACATAAAAATTATTTAGCTTTTTTGGAAGAAGGCAACAGAGCTTTGCGGGAAGATAATCCTGATGTTGAAGAAATCGATGATTCGAGAATTTTGAGTCGGATGGTCAAAGATTATAGAAGATTTAAATATGATCTTCTAAATGGACTGGACAGGGATATTACATTTACATGTGGTACAAAAATTAGAATTTCAGGAAGAGAGAAAAATATACGTCAAGATATTTTACAACATTGCGGAGATAAGGAATGCGCACATGAAACCGGAACATCTTCATTTCATGATTCATTCACGGCTCTTGTCGGAGAAGGCGAATCCTCAAGACAAATACAACATCAATATAAAAGGGAGCAAAACAAAGGGCCCTATAAATCTCGCATGGGAACTATTGAAGAAGAGGCTGTCAGAAAAGCTGTGCTTGAACCGGGTTTTTCCCATCCCACAGCACATGTGTGTTTTGAATGTAAAGATGAACATATCCGTTTTCCGGCAAAACTTTCATATAAAGAATTTACCGTTGAAGATGGTAATGGAGGATATAAACACTTTGTTGCAGCAAGCTGTCCTACGCACGGGAAGAGACTTACGTATAAAGCACCTAGTGTTCAACAAGTCAGGGATTGGGAAGCACGCCACAAAAAAAATAGTCAAACCTAAAACACAATTCTTCCTTTATTCTTCGTTCCGGACATATTTTCTGTTTATTGCAATCGCACAAAAGTGATTATATAATATTTACTTATGACTCACGAACGAGAATTATTTCAGAAAGTTTCACCACCCGAAACTCATAACGCGGCAAAAAGTGAAAAAATTGATGTCTCTGATAAAAGAGTTTGGGTTGTGGAAGGTTTTGACCCGGGGCTACGTAGGATACATGAAGAAGTGTTAAAAAGATCCAGATTTACGAAGGTTTCTACCTTTAATAGTAGAAGTGAGCTCCTTGAATATTTTGAAGAAACGGAGAGAAACGACAGACCAGAACTAATTGTTACCGATTTTCAAAGAAAAGATAGAACTAGCGTAAAAGAAGTGATGGATGAGACTCTGGTACCTGTTGTCGTTATGACGGGAGGAATGACTCAAGATGAAGCAACTCAATTACTGGCTATGGGAGTACTTCAAATCATACGAAAACCATATGTACCTAATGAATTTATAGAAACCATAGAAAATGCCCTTCGCAGTAACAGCCAAAAACCTCCAACCCCATAACTCCAAATCTATTAACCCGTTAACTCGTTAACTTTTTAATGCAAGAACCGCACCTTTAATTTTCAGTTTAGCTCACTAATAAACCCAAATCCTCTAATCAAGGACGGACCTTGACAGACTTGACAGACCTCCTCAAACACATTTAACTAACTTTGGGGTATTTGAAAAGCTTTGACATTGTGTTGCTTGAACAATAAATCGCTAATCTCCACCATAGCTTTTCTTGCATAAATGCTGTATTTTTCGTCTGCCGCCTCAACTAGCGTTCTAAAATCCAGTGTATACTTAATTTACTTGAATGATTATAATCGCATCTTGCAACTTCTTCTTCATATAATCCGTTCCACGTAAGAATAAATCCTGTATCAGGATGCGTTAATTCCGGATTGCTTCTAGTCCATGCGATTTCTACTCCCCATTTGTCTTCCACTGTTCCTTTATCATCCACTATCATTTCCATTTTGGGAAAATAATCAAGCTTTCTTATATTTTCGCGGATTGCTTGTTTTACGACTGTAGAATCCACCGGACGCGGCTCCTGCATTCGTCTTCCTAAAAACTGCCCTGTTTCACTTATCATTTATTCCTCCACCTCAACTGTCAAATCAAGATAAATTTTCTGTCCGGTTGCAACCTCCAACTCGCGTCGCGCCATACTTCCTATAACTTTTATCCTTTGCCCCCCTGCGCCAATTACCATTTTTTTATAACGCTTGTCGGCAACAATAATTCTTGCTTTAATGTAAAATATTTTTGATTTATTTCTTTTTTTTACTTCATCAACTACCACTCGAAGCTTGTACGGAAGCTCGTCTCGCAAAACAAGAAACGCTTTCTCACGGATATTCTCTTCAATATAAAGGTTCGAACTAAGGTTGAGCGCCGGTGTTGCCATATCTTCACGGACTATTTGTTTTTCTCCCTCGGGCAAAAACTCAAGAATTTTTGCAACAAGAAGAGAGAGATTCAACGGTTTTATTGCAGACACCTCCACAACAGAATCAAATTCGTCTTCCAAAAATCTATACTCTTCCCTATAGCTTGGTTCTTTCTTATCAATTTTATTGATTACCAAGATTTTTGGCTTATCAATTTTTCGTAAAATTCCTAAGACACGATTTTCTTCAATGCCACGGCGTCTTGTGTGATCAACAATATATAAGACGACATTCACATCCTCTTTTAAAGCTTTGGACGCAGCAAGATTGGCCTGCCCTGAGCGCGCGGAGCGAGTCGAACGGGCAAAAATTCCGGGAGTATCTACAAAAACTATTTGGGCATTTTCATCTTCATAAACAGCATATATTGAAAATTGTGTTGTCTGTGGCTTTGGGGAAGTAATTGCCACTTTATGTCCAACAAGATTGTTAACCAAGGTTGATTTTCCGGTATTCGGCCTTCCAATTAATGCTACAACGCCTACTTTCATACAACTTCTCCTTCTGTTTTTTTATGAAATCCGTTTTTTTGCTGCGTTCTTTTTATCTCCAATATTTTTCGCGCAAAGATTGCTCCCCGCCTCACATATTCGTTTTTTAAATCCTTTGCAGAAAGACGTGTATTGTTTATTGCAGACGCAAATCCAAGACGAACCAAAGGATGAAAATGAACAATTAATTCAGGATCAAGACTTACCTGTTTGTCAAAAAGCCAATGGGAAATTCCCGTGCGAAGAATTATCCTGTTTCTATCCTTTTTTATTTCACCATCAAAAGTCGCATCTCTATAATTAATATCTTTAAAATCTCCATTTCTAGCTTTTACATAAATGGCATGCTCATCATCGTCTTGAGGTATCTCATCAAGAATCGGAGGATTTCCGTATTCTGAAGCAGTAACAATAGCCCACCCGACTTTGTACCCATCGGTGTAATGTGCCTTGGCTGTATTAACCTTTTGCTTTGTTTCTGATTCCGGAAAGGAAGGAATACTTCTTGCAAGTCCCATATTGAGTCCTTTTATTCCCTCGTCTTCGGCAAAAATATGAGATAAATCTTCTTTAACTTCAATGATTGGTAATTTTATTTTTAAATCATCTATTCTTTTACCAAGGCCTGTAATGTATCCATTTTCGTAATTCTGAACTCCTTGCGGAGTCATACATGATCTGCGTACATTTTTTACCGCCTTTAGTGGAAATGGCTCACCAGTTAAACCCAGCGCAAAACCGGCAGAAAAATTTGAATCCTGCGAAAGGGTATCAATACTATCGGGGTTTTTCCCAACAAATTCAGTCATTTTATTTATTATATCTAATACTTATAACACTTAAGATATGGATTTAGATATTTTCTCAATTCACTTTCTTTAAATTTTCCCCCCTGCAACATTTCCTCTGCTTTTTTTAAAATGCTTTCTGAGCCGAATCCTGCAAGTCTAATTCCTATTGCAATTTCGTAATCTCCAAACATACCGGCAATTTCAGAAGGAAAAAGCGTATCAATAGGTAAAATTATCTCTGTTGATTTTCCTCTTGCATCTTCTGTAATTTCATCTTCAATTTCTCCTTCAATTTCATCTATGTATGTTTGACTGACAGTTACCCCATCAAGGCGCAATCCAACACTGTTGTTTGAAAATGTTATGTCTCCGTCTTTTTCCAGCTCACAAGTAGGTAGATTTTCCCATAAGGATTTGCCGGCAGACATTTTTAATCTATCAGGCAAACCGGTTAACATTCTTGTTAATGTAACCATATCCGATCTGTCAATTTGAGGCATTAACATAAAATACCAATCTATTGTTTCTCCATTTCTTTCTTCTGATGTATCAATCAGTCGTTTCCTATATACTCCGTCTCTTGGAAGTGGTTCGCCTAAAATCAATCGTTTTGTCTCATCCAAACCAAATTCTTCAACAACTGATGGTCCAGGCACATCGTCCGCACCGACTGTTTTAAGATACATCCTGGGCACGCAAGTTTGGTCAAACGAATTATAATCAGGCTTAACAGTTCTATAAAGCTGTGTAGCTGGTTTTTCAGGATTCATATAAAAATTATATACTATTATAGGCTATTATTCAAGCACGAATATTTGCAACACTCCTGATTATACAATATAATGTGAGTAAGATAGGGGTATAGTGAAATGGCATCACAACGGTCTCCAAAACCGTTATTTCAGGTTCGAGCCCTGATACCCCTGCAAGATAGTCTTATCCGAAGGAAAGATTAATCTTATAGTTCTGTTTTCCGCCCTCTTTTGATATAATTCTCCACATGAGTATAGAAAATTATCGCGTTGACGGAGAACCACGAGCCTTATATTATGCTGAATACCGTACGGCATACACTGCTGTTTGCGAAAAACTAACTGTGGGAAAAGTAATCCCACTAGACATTTCTGTTTCTTTTATGGGCAACAACGGACTGATCCCCACTTCTTTTGACTTAAGAAATGCTGATAGACAACCGGTAGGAGAATTTATTACTCCGGGAAAATCTGCACATGTAACTTTTACCGAAAATTGCGATATTGCTTGTGGAGCGTTATTTGACAGAAAAGCTCGGAGAACTGACCACCTCTATACAGTAACAGCTAAACAATTAGAAGAGTTGGATTACTTTACTTATTATCTTCCCCTTCCGAATATGCCTCTTCATTTGAGAGTTGTTCACGCAGCACAAGTTCAAAACCCTACTGCTCGGGATATTCCGCACCGTGCACGAATTGCGCTAGCAGATTTACTGAACAATCACAAAGTATGCTAGCTCCCGACAGGATACATAAAGTGGTATAATCTGCCCTATAATGAGATCCTCGGAAACTCATATAAGCAAACTGGAAATTATATCGACAAACAATATGAATAACCGGCAGGTTCTTGAACAGCTAAGAAAAGGCAGCTGGGTAGATGCAAGTGCTGCTTTGCGGGCAATTGACCGACGAGATGAAGCGTGGAATCCCGGGAGGCAAAGACACCGGGGTGAAACCATAATACCTGAATTTGCACCTTTACCTCTTCCGAATGATAATGATAGGTTGCGTCCCGAAGGAACACGCAGAGAAGGACTACCAAATCATGCACATGTCTCTCTAGAGTAAAAGAGGCGGCAGATGTAAATGAATAGGCAATAATTAAAGTTCGAACAAATTCTCACAATCCTGCAACTTCTTTGTGCTTTTGCTATACTAAATCTGTGAAACTGTCCAAAAAATACAACACGGTTACTACTCTTTCAAAAACAATTGCGCTAATTCTATTCATATCACTTCCCTTCATCGGATTTTATCTTGGAATGCAGTATCAAAAAGGGCTTGACCAACCTCTTGTAAATTCTGTTTTATCCAAACCTGAAACAAAAGCGTGTACGATGGAAGCAAAATTGTGTCCTGACGGAAGTTATGTCGGACGGGTTGGTCCAAACTGCGAATTCGCTAAATGTCCCACCAAAAAGCCTTAAACCTTTGACGTAATTACATACAAACTTCTTGTCAAACACCAATTTCTGTGGCTAATTGAGGTGGCACCTCAATTCCTGCTGATATAGTTTGTGCTCTTGAAATTTATTTAAACTTCCTAAATAATAATTAATCCTATGCTAACAACGTCAGACCTCAAAGCAATTAAGAAAGTGGTTCGTGAAGAGATAGAAGCTGAAGCTGGAAATATTAAGGATAGTTTCTCGCACGAAGTTAGAACTGCAAATATTCATCTTAGAAATGCGATTCACAAGCAAGGAGATAGAATAAAAAATGTAGAAGTCAGGTTATCTTCTATTGGAGAGGAAGTTAAAGGTTCAAGAAAAGATATTAGAAAACTCCAAAAGGATATAAGTGTTGCAATTGATGTTTTCAACGTTGAAGATACAAGACTTGCAAGGCGTGTTCGTAAAATCGAACAACATTTAGCTTTGCCAAACGAAAATTAAACCCAATTTTACTCCGCCGGGGTTGTTCCGAAGATGGTAATTCTTGTTCCGGGATTTATTTCCGTTGCATACGTTGAATTATCCGTGGTCTGAGGCTGTGCCCACGCATACAGCCTTTCTGCATTCTCAACACTGATATTTACGCACCCATGGCTCATGGGGTGGCCAAAATTATTATGCCAATACGCACCGTGCAGACCATAACCGAGGGTTTTTGGGTAGTCGGCGTTATAAAAAAACATTGTGAATGGAACATTTGGAAGATTGTAATATGTGCCCAAAGCAGTATTTCCGCCCTCCATGCGTGTGAATCTTAGCTTTATCCAGATATTAAAGTCACCAGTAGGCGTAGGATACCATTTTCCTGTTGATACGGGAAAATCAAAAACAAGCTGTGGCCCTTCATATGACCATAAATGCTGAGTAGATAAGTCTACAAAAATACGCTTTTCTGAGTCTGTTTTCTCTCCAAGCACCTTTGGCAAAGCAATGCTTACAGCAAAGCTGGGGCCGTCGATTTTCCTTCCAGAAAATTCGCCTCTTAAACCAGGCATAAAACGGCCTGAAAGATCTTTTATACAGCTTATAGAATTTGCGCATCTTGTACCCATACCGTTTACGCTCAAAATATAGGTACCCACACCAATGCCTAATGCTAAAACAAAAAATACGCATAGCCTGAAGCTGAATTTGAAAGTTTGCTTTTTTCTTTTGGTTTTTCTCTTTTTCACAAATTTATCGTAATCCGTCTTGTACAAAAAGTAAAGAGACAACTTGACTAAAGGCTTATAGTATGCTATAATCCACGATTACAGGCTTTTTTATATAGCCTATAATTATATGTTTCAGAATCTAATTCATTTTACAATTTTATCTATTTTTGGGTTTACGGCAATTCAAAGTCCTCTTGCCTCTCCTAATTCACGTGTATTGGCAAACCATACCATGTCTCTTGAAACCCGATACGCCGTGCCCCAAGTAAATGAAGTGTTTAAAGATAATATTCTTCTTACGCTTGCATATCTTGACGGTCAGGTAAAGTCAGCAAAAGACATAAACTGGGAAAAGCTCAGAAAAAAAGGTGATGTTGAAATTGTCCTCAAAAAGGGTGAGGTTTTTGCGTTCCACGAAGATGCCCTTCCTGATTATTCAGGTAAAGTAGCCGTTACAACAGGCGCCCATTTTAATTCCGGTGAAGGATTTAAATCAGACGGCTGGCTTGTAGGTGACGGTGTTTGCCATTTTGCATCTCTTCTCTACTGGGTCGCAAAAGATGCCGGGCTCGAAACAAAAGCACCTACAAACCATAACTTTGCAAACATTCCGGAAGTTCCGAAAGAATATGGAGTATCAATTTATTATATGCCCGGTCAAAAAAACACAAGCGAAAATCAGAACTTGTATATTAAAAATACAAAAGATAAAGATATACGTTTTGCATTCGAATACGACGGTGTAAATCTGAAGATAAACGCTTCCGAAATAAACTAGACTCGAAGAGCACCTAGCCGAATGCGTGTTCTTTTGGCGCTTTCCTTATTCTAAACGATAAGAAAAAACAACTGAATCCAACCAGAGCGCAGAGAAGAAAAGGAAGAGGAATATAGAAAGTTGCAAGAGCTCCCGCGATAATCGGCCCCAAAATATTACCAATACTTACATAGGAAGAATTAAGTCCTTGAATTGTTCCTTGTGATTTCTCATCTGTTTCGCGCGATAAAAGAGTTTGGATAAGCGGCCCCACAAAGGAATTTGAAAAACCAAAAACAATAACAGTTACAATATATATAGGAACGCTCCTTACAAAAAAATACGAAACAAATGCCCACGACGCGATAAATACAGCATAAGTAAAAGTTTTTTTCTCTCCAAATTTTTTAATCACTCTTTGAAGAAGAAATGTTTGAACAAATATCCCAATTGCGCCAATCATGGTAAATACTAGCCCGATTTGCGCAGGGGTAAAATGCAATATTTTTATTGCAAAAGGCTGATAAGCAAAAAGAAGAGCCCCAAATGCAATGTTGTAAAGAAATGATACAAAAAGAGTTTTCCCGACAGCAGGGTGAACAAGCGCTCCTGCAAGTCTTTTAAAATCAAACAATTTTCCTTTGCGAACCTGTCCTATGTTTTTATTTGTTTCGGGCAAAAAAAGAATTGTAATAATTGTTGCAAAAATAGAAATTAATGCCGCAATCAAAAACGGAATATGCGTTCCAAACCCAACCGTCAAAGCAGAAATTGCAGGACCAAAGAAAAATCCAAAACCAAATGACGCTCCGATTATTCCAAATCCTTTCGCGCGGTTATGCGACTCAGTCGTATCTGAAATGACAGCCGCTACAACAGGAATATTACCTGCGGTTATTCCGTCAAGAGCACGCGCCAAAAAAAGAAAAATTGCATTCGGCGCCACAGCAAGCAACAAAAAGGAGGTCGCTGTTCCTGCAATTGAAGTGACCAAAAGCGGTTTTCTCCCATATTTATCAGAAAGACGGCCTATTATAGGAGCGGAGAAAAATGAGCATAGAAAAAAAGTGGATAAGAGAAGGGCGTTTTGAAAATCCGTAAGCCCAAAACTTTTTGAATACGGATACAGAATAGGTATTATAATCCCATACCCCAAGGCATTAACTATTGCGATTAAAGCGACTATTGCCAAATTACGATTGTTGCGAAAAATTAACACGAGATTACTAGTATAGCAATTTTGGGCGATTTTTGGAATTTCAAAACAGTTAAACTCTTTTCCTTAGACCTCGTCTGTCATCAATTTCTTCCTGAAGTATGGCAATCTGCAAATCTATATCATCTAGAAACTTTTTTTGAGCAATCGAATATACTTCACCACGTTCTCTTTTTTCATCCTCTTGTAAATCAAGCGATTCAAGAGCTGCAAGAAGCCTACCGCTTTTATGTTCATAATGTTTTATGATTGCAGGAATATCTTTCATGACTGTATTATCTAAAAGAGAACGCAGGTAATCCGGAAGCAGATTTGTATCGGTTGTAAAAAAGCGCGAAAGAGTTCTGTCGCAACGGGCAAGCGCCCACATATCACGAAGTTTTCTGTATGGTATAGCCTCGATTCCTGCATTTTCAATATTCATCTGACTTGGAGGAAAATCGCTTAAATACCAATTAAGCCTTGCTACATGATTTTTCAAATCAAATTGTCTTTCAACCATAGTTTCACCAAGACTGAGAATTGATGCCGCAAGATGAATACCAACAATGTCTGTTCCGACACGTAAACCCATTTCTCTCATAAAAGATGGCGTAAAATAGATCATGCCGTCTGGTGATACGTTGCTGACAACAAAACTTGACAGAGCATTTTTTCCTTCCTGTGCCATGTCTAGAGCAACTGCATCAATATTAGAATGCGCCGGACCTAAAAAATTTTTTCTTCTTTGAAAACTTTCAACATCTTTCTGATCTACAGGATGTGCGAAATAATTTTCAATACCCATATCCTCTTTATATCACATCGCATAAAAATTTGAATGATATACTGTCTTTATGAAAAAGAATTTACCGACTCTTAAAATTGAAAAAGATTTATGGAATAAGGGATTTATTGTTGTCGGAATTGACGAAGTGGGACGCGGGTGTTTTGCCGGACCGCTTGTTGTTGGAGGAGTTATTTTACATCCGGATTTAAACAAACTACAACTGGAAAAGCTTCAAAATCTTGGAATAAACGACTCAAAAAAACTAAGTGGATACAAAAGGGAACTGCTCAATAAAAGTATTCAAGAATTTACATTTTACTTGGATTTACAATATATTTCCGTTGGTATAATAAATGAAATCGGCATAGGGAAAGCGACAACTTTGGGGTTTGAAAAAATAGCAAAAAAAGTTTTTGAAAAAATCGGCAACAAAAATATTTTTTTTATAACAGATGCTTTTAGTATTCCTTCTGTTGAAAAAAGTAAGCAATTAAATATTATTCGCGGCGACTCCGCTTCTATCTCAATTGCCGCGGCAAGCATTATTGCAAAAGTCCACCGCGATAATTATATGGTAAAACTTTCTGAAGAGTATCCGGAATACGGGTTTGAAAAACATAAAGGATATGGAACATTACTTCACCGAAATGCCATTATAAAACACGGTCTTTCTTCTCTACACCGCCCTGAGTTCTGTAAAAAGTATCCCAGAGTTTGAAGTTTTGAGCGAATTTTGATAAAATAACCTTGTGAGCAAAACACCTGAAGCATTTGGAGAAAATCAATCACAATTTAAAACTCAACGCCTTCGTCCTCTTAACCCTATTGGACAATGGGCGGAAGATTTTCGTATGCTGCGAGGAATTACATCTAGGGAAATGGATGAAAAATTTAATTTGCATTCATTGCATGTTACAGGAAGAAACAGAACAGAAGATACCTCTCTTTACACTCTTGAACAAATGCTGCAGGGGGCAGAAATTAACGGTGCTACAGAGTCGGAATTAGCCTCTCTTGCTGATGCGGTAGAAGAAACAATTGCAATAACACTTGAAAAGAAAGGGAAACTTTACGGCAGAATTCCTCCTTTGGTCCCAAGAACAGTTGCCAAAGAACTTCCGTGCGTTACGTTTACCGACACTCAACTATCTCAAAGCTTAAGTTCGGAGGATATGCCAAATAGAGAAAAATCTCCAAATGTTACTATGGTTGGGAGGATAAGAAAAGGTTTAGGATTTTCTGCGATTATTACAGAGGAGCAGGCTCAGAAAATAAAAGATGAGATTGCATCAAGAGATGAAAAGCGTGCTGAAAAAAGCATGGTTACAAATGAATTTGCGCTGGGGGCGGGAAAAATTTTAGGAAAAGATCCTACTGTATTTAAAGATTGTCCTTGGATTTTAAATCGTAGACAGTTGCCAAATCCTGAACAATTTGGAGCAATGCTTGAAACAAGCAGTATGACAAAAAGACAACGAAAAAAAATTATAAATTATTGGCTTGATCAATATCGTGAAACAATAAGTCTTGAAATGCTTGGGAAAGAGTACGTATTAACGCGTGCACGCATGCATCAGATAAAAAAACGTCTTGGATATAAAGGTAATAGTCTTCCTTGGAAAGTTGTTGAAGAGATAAGAGAGTATAAAAGGCAGTCTGCCGAAGGAATTATCAGAGCAGGAAGGCCTGTTTCGGAAGGCACGATGTTCTCGCTTGCAAAAGAGTTTGGGGTTTCTGCCTCATCAGTGGGTCAATATGTTGATAGACTGGATATTAAAGATAGAAAACGTTTGTCTTCTGAGGATATTGAAAAGATACGCAATTACAGAAGAGAGCTTCTGGAAATGGGCGGAACGCATAAGACCAATGGAGCTATTGCGCAACTTGCGGTTGAAACCGGAACATCAAGAACATCTATTTATAGAGCTGCAATATCTCTTGGCATAAATCCAACAAATCCTTCAGACGAAGATTTGGAACTGATTAGACAATACAGGAATACTCTCCACACTTAGTTTAAAATTTTGATAAGATAGTATAGCTGTGCCAAAAGAAGAAAAAAGTCACTCTAATCTCAAAAAATACTATCTATTTATAAGCCTCTTCTTATTAGTTGGGTTTTTTGTTTTTACGCTTATTGTTAGGTCGGATACGCTTAGAGGTTTTGATTTTGATACAACCGTTAGGGTCCAAAGCAAGATTCCGGTAAAATTTGACACTTTTTTCTCAATTCTTTCGGTTGTCGGTCGTTTTGAATTTACAGCATTTATTCTTCTTATTTTTATTTTATTTAAAAGAAAACTTACAGGATTTGTTCCTATAATAATTTTTTCCGCCGCACACGTACTTGAATATATCGGCAAAACCATACTTGAGCAACCCGGACCTCCTCGCATGTTTTTAAGGGCTCAATTTTCCGAATTTCCGGGGCTTCACGTTTTTACCGAATCGTCTTACCCATCAGGACATTCTATGCGTATTGTTTTTTTGGGAGTTCTTTTTTCAATTATTCTTTACAACTCAAAATTTTCAAAATCTATAAAACTATTCATACATACTATGATATTAACACTAGTTATTTCTATGATTGTTTCCCGAGTTTCTTTAGGAGAACACTGGACAACTGACGTTGTAGGCGGAGCATTGCTTGGGGCAGGCAGCGCACTTTTTTCCCTCCTTCTGTTGTAAGCTCAAACATATTGTTTGGCTTTGCTTTCAAACCCCTTTTCTGTTCTCTTTCTTATTTTTAAATCTTAGATCGTAGATATTTTTTATCCTTTGATTATTGAATAATTTAGTACTATAATTCACGTCATGTCAAAAGAAATAGAAAGAATTGGCCAGCCAAATCATCCAATCACAATTGAGGAAGGCGCACTTGAAATGTCTTTACGCCAAATTGTCTTGCCTCTTGCAGAAGATGATAGAACAGAATTTAACCGTGAAACTAATGTAATGAGAGAAGAAAATGGTCTACTCTATTCTACTTTAAGCGATTTATCTGATTTAAGAGCAACTGTTGGAAATATTTTTTGGAATTCAAATGCGTTTGATGTTGGCGCGCTTTTCTACAACAGGGCGATTAGAATGCAGGCAGGAAAAAATAGACTTCCCGTACCAAAAGTTGGTGAACGTGATGTAAAAAGATATTTTATAAATTTGTTGACAAACTGGGGCGAGACAAATCTTGCCGAAATTGAATGCTTCAAACAAGATATGGATGCTTCATTAAGCCTGCGTCCTATAAAACTGTTTGAAGAACTTTATGCCCGACAAGATCCATCAAATTGGTATATTAAAAAAATGGGCGGTGCAATTGGACAGACATCAAATGCTAAATCCGGAGCAAATGCCGAAAAGGAAAAAACTCTTTATAAGTTTCTTTCTGCTGCAAAAGGTCAGATAGGAACAATGAATGTGTCATCTCTTACTTTTGGTTTTTGGGACACACATGGAATTTTTTGTGAAACTCAAAGCGGAGACTCCCTTGAACGGATGTTTAACGCCACGTCTTCAAACGACAAAGACTTGGGACAATATCAAAAAGCATGACTAACGAATCACAACCAATAAGAAAAACTATTCCTCTAAAAGAGAAGCCTGGACAACACGCTTTCAAGACTATTGTGGAAGGAAGCCTTTTTGACGGTATTGACAAACCGTTTGTTGACGAACAAACTTTTATGCTTAGAGAACACGATAGACCTTATTCTGATTTTTCTCATTTTTTGGACGGCATGCATTCTATTCGCGAGTTGTTTGTTGCGCCAGAGGAAACATCATGTTTGTATCAATACAAAGTGGGGCAAAGATTTGTTCATCAGGCTTTTAGAGAACAACAGGCAGACGAAAACAAAAATTTTGTAGTCCCCAAAAAAGCAATTGACGCATATTGGAGTGGATTATTGGGTCTTCCGGAAAGCAGGAGAAGCATCAGACTTCTTTGCGAACTGACCAACACTCAAAGAGAAAATCTTACACCGCAAAAAATTGCAGAACTTGCACGAATGAAAACTGTTGGTTATCCTTTTCCTGAAATTCTTGCAAATATTGTAAGCGGTGCAAATTATTTAGCAGAAGAGATGCTCTCATCCCAACCACAACTTGCAAATGCATATAAGCAAGTATTGGGGCATAAAAAAATTTATGCAAGAGGATTTTTGCTTGGAATGGGAGATGCATACGGTCCAATCTCGCAAATTCCCCTACTTTAATATTGGTATTTCAAAATTCTTCCTGATAAAATAAACTCTGACGTAGAACGCCTTGGTAGTTCAGTGGCAGAACGCTTTCTTGGTAAGAAAGAGGTCTCGGGTCCGATTCCCGATCAAGGCTCAAGGGGACGACTTTTTTGAGTTTTACGAGAAAAAGCGACGTTCTGAGCGGAGCGAAGGTTGTCATTCCCGCCGCTGGCTCAAATGAGCAAAGCGAATTTGAGACACAAGGGATAAAGAAGGAAGCGCCATTGAACTTGCTTCAAGGCGACCCTGTCTTATTCCCCGCCGCTGGCTCACATAAATTAACAATTAAAAATGAACAAGTAGCAATAATTAAAAATAAACGAAAATGACTGTTGATATTGATAAGCGAACGTTAAAATTCGGCGTTGCAATAATAAACTTCATAAAATTTTTACCCAAAAATACATCAGGGTATTGCATCGGCAATCAGATAATTAGAAGCGGAACATCAATAGGGGCAAACGTAGAAGAAGCTCTTGGCGCACACACTAAATCAGATTTCGTATATAAAATAAATATAGCAAAGGGCGAAGCTCGCGAAACGAAGTATTGGTTAAAACTTATCAGCGAATCGAAACTACTTCCAAACTCAACTATAAATCCATTATTGAAGGAGGTAGATGAATTAGTTGCAATTCTTTCAACAATTGTTAAAAAATCAAAAATGAACCTGAAAACATAACAATTCTTCATTGTTAATTACTCATTCTTAATTCTTCATTTATAATTGTTCATTGATAATTCATCATTCATAATTTATAATTGTTACCTATGGCAAAGAAATCCGGAACAGTATTGACTTTGGGACTTGTGTGTACGGTTTGTAAAACCCGTGGATATATCACATCCCGAAACAAACTAAACACACCCGAAAAGCTCCAGCTTAAAAAATACTGTAACAAGTGCCGCAAGGTCCAACCTCATAAAGAGATAGAGAAATTAAAATAATATACTCTTGAATTTATCAACCAAGGTTTCCTTTTTTATTATAAATAGTGTAAAATTCTTTATGTGTAATTAGCTGCGGTGACGGAGTGGTCAATCGTAACAGACTGTAAATCTGTCGCCCGTTGGGGCTACGGAGGTTCGAATCCTCCCCGCAGCACTTCTCCCAGAACCGCTTCGAGGAAAAGGTCTCAGCGCAAACACAAAACATAACTCGCCAACAGTTGAGGTGGCACCTCAATTAGCTTGAAAAATATAAAGTGATGGTGTAGAATAAATATATGCCATCAAAAAACATTATTAAATCTTATGTTGAAGGAGGTTATTATCACATTTATAACCGTGGTGTAGAAAAAAGGCAGATATTCCTTGACAATCAAGACTGTGTGGTATTTCAAAGGTATCTTAAATTGTATCTAGGCGAACCCGAAGAGATCAAAAAAATTCAAATTCCCAGACTCCAAAATTTTCTTAAACATAACATGCACGATGAGTTCACTCTCTTAGCGTTTTCTCTTATGCCAAATCATATTCACCTTGAAATAAAGCAAAAAAATGCAGACTCAATGATAAAATTTATGAAACGATTAACTACAAGCTATGTCATGTATTTCAATAGAAAATACAAACGCGTAGGTGCTCTTTTCCAGAATGCATATAAGGCTACTCTTATTGAAAATGATTCCTATCTACTTCATCTTTCCAGATATATTCATCTGAACCCGACTAAGATAAAACATAAGGAAATAGATTTTGAGGACTTTTCTTCTTTGCCTTATTATTTGGGTACTAAAAGCGCAAGTTGGCTGGACACAAATGAAATACTTAGTTATTTTAGAGGTTTGAATATTAAAGGAAAAGGTACAACATATAAAGAATTTGTAAATGCATATCGGACACAACCAGAAGATATTCTCGGCGATCTTATCATAGAAAAAGACGATTAGTTTTAAAAATCAGTTTGAAAAATCAAGGCTATTTGAGGTGGCACCTCATTTGAAAATTTACTTACTTTAAATAAGAGGAGCCGATAATTATAACAATGTCTGTGTCTTTTGGTTTTGTCTCACCGTCCGGCAGGCTTGCAGTCTTTCCTTTCATAATCTTTGCAATACTTCCCGCCGCATCGCTTTGCGACCCGGTCAAATCAATAACTAATGTATCAGAGTATGGCTTTTTGATCGCGTTATCTTTATCAACAACTGTAATATTTGCGATTTTTGCCTTCAAATCTTTCTCAACAGTATTTGTAAGCCCTATAGTGCTTGTGCCATTTAGCAAAACGGTTCTGAGCTGTTTTGGCGTAGGGGTAGGTGTTGAAGTAGGGCCTTGCGACGGAGAAACTTTGGAAGTTATCGGTGCAGGAGAATTTGCAGGATTCGCATTTGTCTCACCGCCCGTATTAATCGGTCCTACATTTATAATCTTATTAATAGAAGACCTATACAAAAATACTTTTTGTGCATTTCCATATATCAGAACTTTGTCTCCGTTCTCGGCATTTTGAAAGAAAGCCTGACCTGCAAGTTTTGTCTTATCTGTCACTGTGGCAACCGTAGGATCTTCTCCTTTTGGAAGCACCATAAGCTTTCCGACTTTTTCAACAAGAGATTTTATTTCTTGTTTTGCAGCCTGATTTGGGTTTTGTAAAAGCTTTTGAGATGTTTTGTATTGGTTATAAAAATAAAATGACGGAATAATCCCGACAATAATAAAAGCTACAACGGCAATAATGTAAGTGGTTTTATTTATAGGCAACTTTTTAAAAGCTTTCATACCGGTATAATTTTAAATTTTCAATTTTAAATTTTAATTGAATGTTAAAGTTTTTAATTTTAAAATTTATACTTGATTTAAAATTTGTAATTTATAATTTAAAATTGTTATTTGTATAGTATAGTATGCCTCAAATCCTCTTTTCTGTCAAGAAATATACCGCCTCTAATTTCAAACTTTACTTTTTACCTTGACAATATGTATTATTAAAGCATGCTACCTGCCTTATTTCTCAGAAAATACAAAACTCTTCTTTGTTTTTTACTCTTTGTTTTTTGTTTTATGTTTTTTGCTCTCTCGGTCCATGCTTCCTCATTCACCGATTCTTATGTCCGATTGGATCGGAATAAAGCAAGTACTACTCTTTCGGGAACTGCATGCGCAACACCGTCATCAAGCGGTGCCGGAACAGAAGCAAAAGTTGTTATCGACTTTCCGTCAGATTTCACAATCAACTCGAACACTTCAAACTGGTCTGTCTCGACCTCCAATCTTCCCGCAGGCGCTGTTGCATGGCCTGGAATCGGTGTTTCGCAGGTTACGAATAACTCCATTATCTTTACAAGCTCTGATTTATCAACCTCAAGTCTTTATTGTTTTAATTTTTCATCGGGAAGCTCGACAACTGGAAGCGCGGGAAACAACAAGGCGGGGAACTTTGCAACAAGAAATTCTTCAAATACAACTATTGATACGGTCCCGATTGCGTTTTCTATTGTTTCAGATGACCAAATTAGTGTCACCGCAACTGTCCCCGCAAATCCTACCGATTTTTCCGTAAATCTTGAAAAAACAGACCCATCAAACAGTCTTTTTCCCGAAAATACTACAATATCCTACAAAATAACCTATGGGTCAAATCTTTCTTACGCCTCCAACATAACGCTTGAAGCGCAATGGTACCAAGGAACATTAAGCGGACAAGGATCTCCATCAGTTGATATTGTGAGTTATGTTGTGGGATCTGCGGGAAGTGCGTACGCAAGTACTGCACCTGTTATTGATACGGTAAACAATAAAATTACGTGGACGATTTCAAGTTTTCCTGCAAATACTTCCGGACAAACTGTTTCTTTCAAGCTCGAAACGGAAAATTATACAGGGTCAAGCGCAATAACATTTCCTGTCAAAGCGCGGATTATCGGTCCCGGCAACGTAAGCACTGCCGATTCTACAGTAAGTCTTACTTACCAAAATAGCTCCCAATCTAGTCCAACTTCTACCCCTACATCTACTCCTGGCCCAACTTCGACTCCCGCTCCCGGCGCAACGAATACCCCTACCCCAAAACCCGCTACAACAGCAACTCCAACTCCCACGCCAAAAGTCAAATTGACACCTACCCCTACTCCTAAAACAAAAACAAAACTTTCCTTTCAAGATATA
>Ga0210006_1000210_pt1 | contig 49387 bp, 47 predicted proteins | sample CryGey02umfilter_2_FD_185452 | JGI IMG/M metagenome (GOLD analysis project Ga0210006, IMG submission 185452) | Groundwater microbial communities from aquifer in Utah, USA - Crystal Geyser 4/10/14 0.2 um filter (SPAdes) (version 3) | ecosystem: Environmental > Aquatic > Deep subsurface >... | reverse complement strand
CAACATATTTTTCAAGGAGAGATTAAAAGACGCTTTAGGATTAGGTCTGTAAAATGCCATTGGCTAGCATTTTTATGATACAATTTTAAGAGAAATTAGGTGTTGACACAGAATTTATTACACTCCCAAAAGCTGATTATTTTTGGACTATTTGGCGGGGTTTTTATACTCTTTTCGATTTTGAGTTTTATTTTGTATAGTATTCACAGAACTCCTGTTTACCTTGTAGTAGGGGTTTATACGTTAAGCTTACTCCTTTACACCCTTTCATTACAAGGAGTATTGTACAATCTTGATTTTGGTATTAATTTAAAACTATTAACAGCTATCGCTTGGCTCACTCCCTCTTTTACTTCTATACTCTTTTTGATATATACATATCTATTTTTCTCCATTAAAGAGAGATACAAAAAGTTTTATTATGTCATGGTAGGACTCATCTCTCTGCATACTTTTGTTATCTTACTGATGAGTTACGCACTTTTTGTTGATCCAACATACACAAAATACTCTTTTCTTACAGGTCTTTCTATAATGTTCAACACAATCTATCTCTTAAGCGCTGGTATCTATATGAGAGAGGTAGGTTCAAAGTTTTACTTGATAGGACAATTAATTCTAATTTGTGCAGTAGTGCTTAGTACACTGAGTATTTATGGGCTTATTACCTATTATGATATCTACAGACATTTGGTTACGACTGCTCTTTTTATAGATATTATACTCTTGCTTATCGCGCAGTCATTAAAAACAAAACACCATGTAAATCTTCTAAACAACAGCAAAATCGCACTCCTAGAACATTCCCGTTACAGCTCGATTGGACTAGCAATCAACAACATTACACACCAATGGAAACATCCTCTTTCTCACATCGGTTTATCTATACTGATGATTGAGTCACTTCTCAAAAATAAAAAAGAGTCGCTTATCCCTACGATTGAGACTGAGTTGCCAAAGATATCCTACTCGCTTAATCTAATGAAGAAAACGATTGATGAGTTTTCAGCCTATTATTCTCAAGATATTACAAAAAATGATTTTTCACCTAAAAATACAATAGAGCATGTGATATATATTTTAAATTCAAAAATATTGATAAAAAATGCTCAGTTTACTTTAGAGATAGAAGATACCCTCATAATGCATAATTATGAACACATCTTCTCTAATATAATAATGATATTGATAGACAACTCTTTAGATGAATTTAAGATAGAATCAGAGGATAATAAAATATCTATCTCTCTTACTCAAGATACTCTACTTAAAAAATATATCTTGACATTTTCAGATAATGCTGGAGGTATAAAAATAAAACCTATAGAAAAAGTATTTGATTATTTCAGTACTTCCAAAGAGGATAAGCTGAACCATGGAGCAGGACTTGCTATGGCAAAGATGCTTATTGAAGAGCGATTATATGGGGATATTTTTCTTAAAAATAAAAATGATGGCGTAGAGTTTAAAATTTTTATTCCTCAAGAGAATAACTAAAAAGTTATTTCACTTCTATGTTAAAAACCTCATCGAGTAAAATTAACAACTCATTTTTAGCAGATCCTGCAAAGCTGTTTTGTAAAAAATAGTTGATTCCTTTTCCTGCATGTTGCACGAGTGGGATGATTTTTATCCCTGTTATCTCAGACATAAAATGAGATTGGTCACCCTCTTCGTAGGCATGAAGCAAAATCGAGCGAGAAAAGTTGTTGAGAATATGGTAGTAGATGTGGAGAAACTCTGCTTCTTGAACTTCCAAACCATAGAGATGTGTCGCGATTTTCCACTCATGGGAAGCTATCGGGCGAACTTTATCGGGTTTTACATTTATGCCAATTTCCTCTTTGACCTCTCGAACAAGTGCATCGATAAGGCTCTCGCCCTCATTAACCGTTCCACCTGGAAAACCCATGCGTCCATCCCATCTGTCTATCATGATTATGGCAGGGCATCGCATGCTTTTGATGTCATCATTAAAATATTTCCAAGGAGATATTTCCTTGACATAAATAACCAAAAAAACAGCATTCTTTTTGTCTCGATACCCATCACAAAATTCGACTCGTTTCATTTCGCTCACTGCTCTTCTCTTTATGAAATAATTTTTGAAATTTTACCTTAAAATAGATATATTTTGCTATTTACTTTACAAATTAAACCCCCCTATAATAGTTAATATAGTATTATAAGAGCTACATTTTTTAAAATGAAAACAAATGAGAGTATAGATACAAATAGTGGGAAGAAGCATAATGGAAATCAGCACAGAAGAAATCAACGCTCTTGTCGAGATCATAACGGTTGAAATAGAACAGTATAAAGGCAATACCGCAACTGTCCACCCTTATGATATTGCTGAACAACTTCTAGAGCTTAGAGAGCTTAGCAGTGAAGAATACATAAATATTGTTAAGAGAATTCCTCATGACCTCTTTGCAGAAGTCCTCTCTGAATTTCCCGATTATGTGCAAGAAGAGACTGCAGATATTTTCAGTGTTAAAAAACTCGCAGACATTGCCTCTAGAATGGATACCGATGATGCGGCTACGCTCATCCAGAACATTAGTGAAGAGCACGAGGAGATGTCGCAAAATATCCTTGAGACTTTTGACGACGAAGACAAAGAGCTACTTGAACAACTCATCGCCTATAAAGAGGATGAAGCCGGTTCCTATATGCAGACCGAGCTTTTTAGTGCAAATATTGATGAAAATATTGGAGCAGCCATTAAACGCCTCAAGTATCTCAAAGAGAGTGGCGAAGTAGATAATATTTGGCATGTGCATTTAATAGACAACAGAGACAAATACATAGGTTCCATTGGCTTAGAAGATTTAATCATTTTTGAACATGACTTAAAGTTTCAAGATATTCCACTTGAAAAACATAGAACCTACTCAGTAAACCATAAAACAGATATTAAAGATGTTGTTGAGATGGTAACAAACTACAACTTGACCTCTGTACCTGTTGTTGATAACTATAACAGGCTCATAGGAAGAATTACCTCTGATGATATCTATGACATTATGGAAGAGAGCGCAACAGAACAAATCTTTAATCTTGCAGGTGTTAATGATGAAGCGGAGCAAGATGATGACATGTTTGAAATTGGAAAAACGAGAGCCATTTGGCTTGGTTTCAATCTTCTTACTGCTATTGCAGCTTCTTTGGTGATTGGTATGTTTGATAGCACGATTCAGTCACTTGTCGCGCTTGCTATTTTAATGCCCATAGTTGCATCTATGGGAGGCAATGCAGGAACACAAACACTTACCGTTACAGTTCGGCAGATGGCACTAGGTGATATTGAAGGCGAGGATGCTAAAAAGACCATTCAAAAAGAGGTTGTTATCTCTTTAGTAAATGGTATGATCTTTGCCCTCATTATAGGCGTAATTGCATACTTCTGGTTTAGCCTCCCTATGCTTGGAGTTGTCATCGCGCTCTCAATGCTCATCAACCTTATAAGTGCAGGTTTTTTTGGAAGTGTTATCCCTCTAGTTCTGCAAAAAGCAGGTGTCGATCCAGCGATTGGAAGTACTGTTTTACTTACAACAGTAACAGATATAGTTGGCTTTTTTAGCTTTTTAGGTCTTGCAACTCTTATCTTACTTTAAAGGAAATTTTTGGTCAATGTTGTAGAAAAAATGGATAATAAGTTTAAATTTTTCGTTCAAGATTATTGGGATATTTTTTTAGGTATCTTCACTATTTTGTTAGCTTTTTATTTTCATAAAAATGGAGAAGGTGCTCTTGCTACACTTTTTGCAGCTGTTGGCATAGGCTCCCTCTCTCTCACTGTTTCAGAACTGGCAGAAATCCTCTCTATCAAACTTCAAGAACCTTATGGAAGTTTTGTGCTGACTCTTAGTGCGGTCATTGTTGAAATCATACTTTTATATATCATCTTGCTTCAGGCGGTCGCTGACCCTGAAGTGATAAAAACTGTCAAGGGTGGTATCATCTCTGCGGTCATTGTTGATATGAATGTACTTTTAGGTCTCGCTGTCTTTTTAGGTGGACTCAAATTTACAGAACAAGAACATAACAAAGAGACTTCAAGCGCATATACAACCATCCTTTTTGTTGCTGCTATCGCGCTACTTGTTCCTGGTGTTCTTAGCCTTGGCAAACATTCTGCCTCTATTATAGAAGATGCTTCCATTGCCATCGCCATACTTCTCATGTTGTTTTACTTCATCATTTTAGTTTTTCAAACAAAAACGCATACGCACTTCTTTAAAAGTACTGCAAGAAGTAGAATCTTTAGAATCAAAAGAAAAATGGCAAAAGAGAATCAAGAACAAACGGAGAGTGTAGATGATTATATCTTTGAGAAATTTAACAAGCTCGGGCTTATCTTTTCTATCTTTCTCTTTATCGCTATCATCGCCTTTGGTGCGGAAGTCTTTGCGATTGATGGGATTGCACAAGCAAAAGAGCATGGAATCTCTGCGGGCTTAGCAGGACTCATCATTGCCATTGTAGCTGTTGCCCCTGAAATCGTTACAGCAATTAAAGCTGCCAAAAATGATGAGATTCAAAGAGTTGTAAACATCGCGATGGGCGCTTCTACTGTCTCTATCTTGTTAACTGTACCTATCTTAATGGCACTTGCTTATTCAAGTGGCATACGTTTTACTCTTGACTTTAACCCTCTTGAAATTGGGGCATTGATATTGACCGTTATTTTAGCTTGGAAGACAACAGATGAAGGGCATACAAACTACTTTGAAGGGATGTCACACCTCATGTTTTTCTTGGCTTTTGCTATTATTGCTGTTTATTATTAGTGCTCCATATCACAAAGGAAACAAATGAAATACCTCTGTTTAGCCCTGCTCCTCACTGCAAATTTACTTGCAGCCTCACAAACAGTGTCACCAAAATATCTGCCCAATATTATTCCAAAAAGCATGAGTGTCAAAGAGAAAAAAGCTAGGTTTTATGCTCTGGTTGTCCCTGCCGTGCAAAAGGTTCACAAAGAGCTCCTTACTGAGTATAAACAGATAGCCAAAGATATCAAAAATGGCACAAATGCACAAAAAATCAAAGCGTTAAAAACGACTTATAAAGTAAAGACAGATAAAGAACTTTTAGGAGCACTCAAGCCACACCCACAGAGTATTGCTATCGCGCAGGCAGCGATGGAGAGTTCATGGGCTACTTCACGATTTTTTGTCAAAGCAAACAATGTTTTTGGCATGTGGAGTTTCAATAAAAAGGAACCTAGAATCGCAGCTTCTGAGCAGAGAAAAGGGAAAAAAACTATCTGGCTTAAAAAATTTGCTACTCTTGAGGATAGTGTAAGAGCCTACTTCAAGCTTATGGCAAAAGGGAAGGCTTTTAAAGAGTTTCGAGCATTACGAGTTCAAACAAATGACCCACATAAACTTGTGAAAAAACTTGATAAATACTCTGAAATCGGTGTGGCGTATGGTAAAGAGCTCAGTCAAATGATAAGATTTAACAAACTCATCAAATATGATAGATAAAATGAAAAAAGAGGAGATAACATTCAAGTATATTTTCAAGCTTATCTTAGATAAGAAGCCAGCACTTATTTATGGGCAAATAATTACACTCCTTGCCATACTAGTAAGTGTTCCTATCCCTTTAATGCTTCCAGTAATGGTTGATGAAGTGCTTCTCTCAAAGCCTTCAAATATTGTTCCTGCTATTGATGCACTTTTTGGACAAGGAAGTGCTTTTTTTTATATCGCCATCGTTACTTTGGTTGTCATATTTCTACGTTTTTTATACTATTTTCTAGGCATAATTACCACAAAGATATTTACTAAAATCTCAAAATATGTAACTTTTATGATTCGTAAAAAACTCATAGAGCACTTAAAAATCGCCTCTATGAACGAGTATGAAACAGTTGGAAGCGGAGCGATTACAGCAAACCTTGTAACCGATGTAAATACCCTTGATACTTTCATCATGAGTAGTGCAAGCCGTTTTATAGCCTCTGTTTTAACACTGATTGCCGTAGGCATTGTCATGATAGCGATAGACCCTATTTTAGGAATTTTGATACTTCTTGTTCAACCTCTTATCATGTTCCTCAGTAAAGGGATGTCAAAAAAAGTAGGTTTGCTTAAAAAAGAGGAGAATGAGGCAATAGCAAGGTTTCAAGAGGGTATAGGAGAGACACTAGAACTCTACGGACAAATCAAAGCCTCCAACAAAGAGGAGTACTTCTTTGCAAATGCAACAGCGCAGGCAAATAGGATTCAAACATCTTCAAATGAGTTTAGTTTTAAAAGTGTGGCGTATGAAAAACTCTCCTACACAATTTTTTTAAGTGCTTTTGAAATCCTCAGAGCCTCGGGTCTTTTACTTGTTGCTTATAGCAATTTGAGTATAGGAATGATGTTCGCGATGTTTGGGTATATCTGGTTTATCATGACACCAGTTCAAGATATACTCTCGATGCAATACTCTTACGCTTCAGCAACGGCAGCACTCAAAAGAATCAATAAGATTCTCACACTCAAAACAGAGATTACAGGTGAGAAGCTTATAGAATCTCGGCATGTGGATATTCAATTACAGCATGTGGAATTCTCCTACAACAAAGAGAAGCCAATACTCAAAGATATCTCCCTCAATATAAAATCAGGCTCAAAAATCGCACTCATTGGAGCAAGCGGAAGTGGTAAAACAACACTAGCTCAGGTACTCTCAGGTTTTTATGAAAAAAATGCAGGGGCGCTAACATACAATACTCTACCAACAGAAGAGATAGATAAAAATGCACTCAGAGAGAGAATCTTCCTCGTACTTCAAATGCCTATACTTTTTAACGCAACGCTGCGATTTAATATCACTATGGGGGATGAGAGCATCAGTGATGAAGAGATTTATAAAGCCCTCGAAATTGCTCAACTGAGTTCAATGGTTGAAAATATGAGTGATAAACTAGAGACCATTGTCGGGCATCACGGAATACGACTCTCTGGTGGACAACGCCAACGCTTGAGCATTGCAAGAATGATAATTGCTAACCCAAGCGTCGTTATCTTTGATGAATCTACTTCTGCACTTGATGTTCATACCGAGGCAAAACTACAGATAAATCTTGAATCCATTCTCAAAGATAAAACTGTCATCACTATTGCCCATAGACTTAGTACTGTTAAAAATGCAGATAGAATTTATGTTCTGGAAGAGGGAAAAATCGTACAAGAGGGAACGCATAAAGAACTCGAAACCGAAGTGGGTCACTATATGGAATTTGTTAAAAATCAGTTGATTTAAAAGAGTAGAAAAATATCATAGATTATGGCGTAATGCCTACGGTTAATGCTAAGAGATTGTATAATACCCTTACAACTGAAAAAGTGACTTTTACTAAGCATCGCATATTTCAGATAGCCTAAACAAATATAAAGGTTTATAGATGAAACCATCTCATAAAAAAGTAAATACGCCCCACTCCAACAAAAGAAAATCTCCTCCGAAAAAGAGTCCTCTTGATGTTGCTCCAAAAAATGAAGTCAAAGAGATGTTTTTAAATTGGTTTAGAAAAAACAATCACATTGGTCAGGTTATGACAAAACAAGATGTTGTAAGAAATGTACTAACAAAACTAAATGCCAAACAAGATGATGCACTAGAAGAAGCGATGAATGAACTCAAATCTGAGGGTATTATTGAGATAGAAGAAGGTACTTTAAACTTGATATTGACAAAAGTAGGGGTAGCTTCAATTTAACCATAAGGAAAATCCTATGCGCGTAGTATGCACAAACTGTTTAAGTGTAAATAATATCCCAAAAAGAGACTCTTACAAAAAAGCAAACTGTGGAAAGTGCCATCACTCTCTGCTTGTTACAACACCTTTGGAATTGAGTAATGCCACTTTTGACGAAGTTGTAGTCAATAGTGACATCCCTGTTTTTATTGATTTTTGGGCGCCTTGGTGTGGTCCATGCAAGATGATGGGACCCAACTTTGAAAAAAGTGCAAAGAACTTCCCTCTGAAGGTACTTTTTGCAAAAGTAAATACTCAAGCACAAGAGCAACTTGGGGCACGATTTGGAATAAGAAGCATCCCGACACTTATAATTTTTAAAGACTCTAAAGAGATACATAGGGTATCTGGTGCACTTGATGCAGTGACTTTAAATAAGCTTGTTTCTCAATTTATAAACTAACTAGGCTAACAACCGAAATAGTTCTGAACTCATAAATCAATATTTAATATTAATGACACTAAATCTACATTTTTTGTCATTATAATGCAGACAAGAAAGAGATACTTAGACTTATAATCCCCTCTGACTAAGTATCTCTTCTCTTGCAAATAACTCTTATAATTTTTTGGTACTATGTCTCGTTGCCTCCTAGACATAGTGCCTTCTCCTATTTTATTCTTCTTGCATTTTTCGATTTTGCTTCATTCTTCTCTTTGCAAGCTCTCGCATATCTTCTGTAGTATCACTCTCATCTACAATTTCTACACCAAGTATCGTCTCAACACAATCTTCTAAGGTAATAATACCCTCTGTTTGGTCATAATTATCTCGAACCAAAAACATGTGATCTTTTTTATTGATAAACATATCTAGTGCTTTAGAGACAGGTATATTCGCATTCAGAGATACAATATTTTTCTTTATACTTCCAACATCTACGGTATCATCTATGAGAGCTTGTTTAAAAATCTTTTTTGTCAGAACGATTCCACTTACATGTTCTATGGAATCTATATAAACAGGAATACGGGAAAATTTAAAAATAGCTGGTTGCGTGTCAATTATCTCACGTATTGTCATCGTCTCTTTGAGTGCAAACACAACACTTCTTGGAGTAAGGACATCTCTAACTTTTATCTTACTTAGATTTAAGATATTTTCTATAAAGTCAGACTCTTTTTCATCAATCACACCACCATATTCACTCAGAAGCATGCTATGAAGTAACTCTTCTTTTGTCAAAATATTTGAGTCTTGCTTCCCTCTTGAAATTCTATTTGTAACAAAAAGCGTACACAAGATGATTGGGTAGGTAACAAAAATCAGAATTCTAATAATCTGTGCAGACATTGGAGCTAACTGTTTCCAGTAAAGCGCTCCTATTGTTTTAGGGATAATCTCAGATAGGAATAAAATTGCAAAAGTCAAAATAATGGAGACATAGACAACAACGTCATTGCCAAATATAATAGAAGCTTGCGCACCAACTGCAGCAGCGCCTAAAGTGTTAGCAACTGTATTTAAAATCAGTATAGAGGCTATTGATTTATTGATATTAGTTTTATGGCTTCGTAAATATGCACCGACTATTGGTCTCTCTTTTTCTAACACCGAAACATATGCCATATTCACAGACAAGAGTACTGACTCCAAAACAGAGCAGATGAAGGAAACGCTTACCGACAAGAAAAAGAACAGTATTAATAAGTCCAAGTTTTACAATATCCTTTAATAATAAGAAAATAGTGGCACAAAGGTACCAGATGTTTATAATAATGAGTTGTCATTATAGCAAATAATAGTATTTATATCCCAAAGAGTGAGCTACTTTTTAATCAGTTTCTCTCTTGGAACTCTTAAGAGAGTGTCATATTAAATGAATCATATATCCATCTGATATTTTTTCTAGTTTGTATCTATATAAACCATCGAGTTCTATAACGATTCTATAGTAACCAGAGTGATTTCCTACTCTTATAACAGAAAAAATATTTTTTTTCATAACTTTTGTATAACTTTTAAATGTTGTATCTTTTTTAAAGTCCATAACGATTCTATGTGGCTCTACAAGTAAAAAGTTTCTAATATTTTTATCAGAAGTAACAATTTTTAAAGTTTTATCAAGAGAGAAAAATGTTGCATGTTTCATTGAAGCAATCTTTTTAAACTCTTTTAACTCTTGCTTTTTTAGGGCTTTTTTTTCTTCGCTTATCTCTCCGAAGCTCTGCGATACAAACACAGGCAAATGCCAATCAATCGAATTTTCAAGTTCTATACTTTTACTTTCAATTGATCCATCGAGATTTTTAAACTCTAACGTCACTTTTTGAAGAACTCTCGCTTGAGGAGGTAGGCTTATAGTTGCTCTTTTTAAAGGGAGAAGGTTTGTGCTATTTACAGATGTAAGTGGTATATCTTTTTCACCTTGAGATGGAAAAAATGGATTTTCTCGAGCATTGAGAGTGGAGAGTAAAAAAAGTGATATAAAAAATATTTTAATCAAACAAGTCCCCTTTTTTGAGTTATTATAGCATTAAACATCTATTTTTTATACTATTTAACTATTTGGCTGAAATCTCTTTTAATTCAAAATATTCTCTTTGAAGTTCGGCATTTTCATCTTTTAGTCTGTATATTTCTGTTTGAAGATAGCTCTCATACTCTTGCAATCCGAACAAAACTTCAAGTGAGTTTGCACCATACAAAAGTACGCCAAGATAAATCCCTAAAGCTAATATGATAGCAAACAGAGTCAGAAACTTTCCAAAAGATAGACCTAAATAGCGCTGAGTTATACTCTGTGTATTGTCTATATTTTTATAAAGTTCTTCTCTGTTCATAGAATTATTTCTTAATTAAAAAGTACAGAACCTAAATATTCACCATATACAACTTCGTTTTCAATCTCTAAAAGACGATTATATTTAGCAGTTCTCTCTCCACGAGCAGTTGAACCTGTTTTGATTTGACCACAGTTGAGGGCAACAGCGAAGTCAGCAATAAAAGCATCTTCGCTCTCGCCAGAACGGTGACTCATAATACAAGTGTAACCATTTCTTTGAGCAAGTCTTACGGTTTGCATTGTCTCACTTACAGATCCAATTTGATTTGGCTTAATAAGTATAGAGTTAGCAATACCTTTTGAAATTCCTTCATTTAAAATATTTACATTTGTAACAAATAAATCATCCCCTACAAGTTGAACTCTGTCAGATAATTTTTCAGTTAAAACTTTCCAACCATCCCAATCATCTTCACTTAACCCATCTTCAATAGATACAATTGGATATTTTGAACATAAATCTACATAATAATTTGCTAATTCTTCAGATGTAACGGTACGGTTCTCTGATTCTAAACGGTATCCACCCTCTGTAACTAACTCAGAAGCAGCAACATCTAAAGCGATACAGATTTGTTCACCCGCAATGTAGCCTGCTTTTTCTATCGCTTCCATAATAATTTGTATAGGCTCTTCGTTTGAACTAAGGTCTGGTGCAAAACCACCTTCATCCCCTAAAGCTGTATTATGATTTTTTGCTTTTAAGATACCTTTTAAAGTATGATAGACCTCAGCAGAAGCGCGTAAACCTTCAGCAAAGTCTTCAAAGCCCTTTGGAACAATCATATATTCTTGAAAATCTACAGAGTTATCTGCGTGTGAACCACCATTGATAATGTTTAGCATAGGAGTTGGAATAACCATAGCATTTGCGCCGCCAAGGTAACGGTAAAGTGGTATGCCTAAACTAGCAGCTGCCGCACGAGCAACAGCCATAGAAACACCAAGAACTGCATTCGCTCCCAAGTTTCCATAGTTGTTCGTTCCGTCAAGTTGCTTCATTTCAGCATCGATTTGCGCTTGATTGAAAGGAGAGAGTCCAATAAGTACATCAGAGATTTGAGTGTTTACATTTTCAACTGCTTGTAAAACACCCTTGCCCATATATCTTGCTCCACCATCACGAAGCTCTAAAGCTTCACGCTTTCCTGTACTTGCACCTGAAGGAACAATTGCGCTTTGAATCGTTCCATCACTCAACTCTACAGTCGCTTTTACAGTTGGATTCCCACGTGAATCCATTACCTCTATTGCACTAACACTATCTATATACATTTATTCATCCGCCTCGTTAATTTCTAATGTATCCATGACCATAAGATTACTTACGCCCATCGCTACTTTGATTTTTTCTTCTATTTCACGAGCCAATTCTGGCTCTTCTTTAAATTTTGCTTTAACATTCTCGCGACCCTGTCCAAGCTTAACATCTTCATAAGAGAACCAAGCTCCACTTTTGTCAATGATGTCAAGTTTCACACCGTAATCAACAAGCTCACCCTCTTTAGAGATTCCTTCACCAAACATTATATCAAATTCAGCTTGACGGAATGGAGGAGCTACCTTGTTTTTAATAACCTTCGCTTTGACTCGGTTACCAATATTGTTTTCACCTTGTTTGAGTGATGCGATTCTTCTTACATCGATTCTCACTGAAGCGTAAAACTTAAGAGCATTTCCACCTGTTGTTGTTTCAGGTGAACCATAGCCCATCATTCCAATTTTCATACGAATCTGATTGATAAAGATAACCGTACAGTTCATTTTATGTAAAACGCCTGTTAATTTACGAAGTGCTTTTGACATAAGACGCGCTTGAACACCCACGTTTTGATCAGACATCTCACCTTCAATCTCAGACTTTGGAGTCAAAGCGGCAACTGAATCTATAACGATTAAGTCTATCGCACCACTTCTCGCAATTGTTTCAACAATGTCTAAAGCTTGCTCGCCATAATCTGGTTGAGATACAAGGAGGTTATCAATATCTACGCCAAGGTTTTTAGCATAAACAACATCCAAAGCATGCTCTGCATCTATAAACGCACAAACTCCGCCTGCTTTTTGACACTCTGCTGTAATCTGAAGTGCTAAAGTTGTTTTACCAGAACTTTCTGGTCCATAAATCTCTACAACTCTTCCCTGTGGAACACCACCTATGCCAAGTGCCAAGTCTAGCCCAAGAGAACCTGTGCTAATTGCTTGAATAGGAACAATGTCCTTGTCACCTAATCTCATTAAAGCACCTTTACCAAATGCCTTATCGATTTGTTTCATTGCTAAGTCTAATGATTTTTGTTTGTTTGCATCCATCTTGGGCTCACTTATTATTAAATTTAGACTTATTGTATGTCAATTTGAAGGACTCTGTTAAAAATCTTTCATTTTGTCATATTTTTCTACATTTCTTTCTTCTTTTTCTAAATGCTACACATTTATTAAGGCGGAATTTTATCCTTATTTGGTTAAAATCTAGTTTATGAAAAGAACTTTAATTGCACACTCACCTGACGCCGACGATATATTTATGTACTATGCTATAAAATTTGGTTGGGTAGATATGAAAAATACCCTCTTTGATAACATAGCTAAAGATATTCAGACTCTCAATGAAGATGCCCTTAATGGTGTTTATGACATAGTTGCCATAAGCTTTGCTCTCTATCCTCACATCAAAGAGGAGTATGCTCCCCTTCGTACCGCCGTTAGCTTTGGTGAAGGTTACGGTCCTAAGGTTATCAAGAAAAAAGGTGCAACACTCAAAAAAAACTTCAAAGTTGCCCTCAGTGGTGCACATACAACCAATGCTATGCTTTTTCGCATAAAATTTCCACATGCCAGAATCACTTACATGAATTTTCTAGATATTGAGCAGGCTGTTCTTGATGGCAAAGTGGATGCTGGTGTTTTAATACATGAATCTATTTTAACCTATAACAATGAACTTGAAGTGGAGATTGAGATGTGGGATATTTGGCAGGAACTCGCTGGTAAAGAGCTTCCTCTTCCTCTTGGAGGCATGGCTATTCGTCGCTCCATTCCACTCAACAAAGCCATAGAGTATGAAGCAACACTTACAAAAGCTGTTCAAGTAGCAAGAGACCATAAAGAGAGACTCTCTAAAATGCTCCTTGAGAGAGATTTGGTTCGTATAGATGCAGCGACACTTGATAAATATCTTGAACTCTATGCAAATGATGACTCTATTACACTAAGTGAGATACAATACAAAGCGATAAACAAACTCTTTGAAATAGGTTATAAAAATGGTTTTTATGACACAGAAGTTAAAGTAGAAGATTATCTCATCCCAACAGAGTATAAAGAGCTAAGGAATTCATAAATTATGGAAGCAAAACTTATAGCACTCGGAATCGAAACATTTAAAATTGCTCTTCTTCTCTCCCTGCCTGGGCTTTTAACTGGTATGTTCTTAGGTTTGGCAGTCAGTATTTTTCAGGCGACGACCCAAATAAATGAGATGACACTCTCCTTTATTCCAAAGATTATAGGTGTTGTTATCGTCATTATTCTTACTATGCCTTGGATGCTCAACTCCATGACTGACTTTTCAGTGAACGTTTTCAATATGATTCCTACTTTCGTGCAGTAATGAATTTTAAACAAGTAGACTTTTCAAAACTCTCTTCCATCAGAATAGGCTCTACATTTGACGTAACAATCTTGGAAGATTGTTCAGACTACAACAAAGTCTTCTATCTTCTTGGCGCATGCAATAACACTCTTATCGGCTCACAACCTCCCCCGCTTATGATGCTTAGTAAAAAATTTGATTACATAAAGCTAGAGGGGAACACTCTTAAAATAGGTGGAGCAACGCCATCAGGGAAGATAGCCTCTTTTTGCAAAAAACATGATATCGCAAATTTTGAATTTGTCTCGCATCTTCCAGGCAAGCTCGGCGGACTTGTATATATGAATGCAGGGCTAAAAGAGTACGAAATTTTTAACCATCTCATTTCTATTTCCACATGCCAAGAAGAGAGTCTCATTGAACTTAGCAAAGAAGAGATAGAGTACGGTTATAGATATACAAATATTGACTTCCCTGTTTTAGAAGCAAGCTTTGAAGTGGCATGTGGATTTGATGAAACAAAAGTAGAGATGTTTAAAAAAATGCGCTCGAACCAGCCAAATGGAGCTAGTGCAGGAAGCTGTTTTAAAAATCCTGTTGGAGATTATGCAGGCAGACTTATAGAAGCGGTTGGACTCAAAGGCAAAAGAGTTGGAGGCATGGAGTTTAGCAACCAACATGCAAACTTTTTAGTTAACTGTGAGAATGGCACTTTTGATGACGCACTTTTTTTAATTCAAGAGGCACAAAGAGAAGTTTATAAAGAGTTTAAAATCTGGCTTGAGTGTGAGATAGTTGTTTTAGATGAGAGGTTTATGGGTGAGAACTCACCCCTTTTAAATCCACACAGCAAATAATTTTTTGGCATGTGGAAATAGCGACTAGAAACGAAGCATTATACCTGCGTAAATACCTGCGAAATCAAGCTTCATAGCTTGACCCAACAACTCTGTTGTTTCAAATTTTTGAACTCTGTAACCTACTTCTATCGATGGTTGAATCAGAGGAGTAATATCAAGCGTATAATCTAACTTTGCTCTTACATCATAAACTGTATTTGTATCATAAGAGATATACTTTACATCTGTTTCTGCTGCTAATCCTGAAAAAGGCAACTGAAATCTTGCTCTTGCATATCCAAGTGGAATAGCAAATGAGTCTGTAGTTACAGCTAACGCCGTGTTTGAAGCTTCAATCACTTTTACGTCAAGACCGATGTCAAGTGTAATCCAACCAGTATTATCTAAAATATTATAGTAAGGGATTACATCGTATTGTGTAAGTTCAAGTTGCGTAGCTGTGTCAGCTGTAAGAACGCTTACATACTCTAGTCTCAAGTTTGGAATAACAGGAATCGGATGTTTCACCAATGCCCAAACGTAAGGTTTTGTATCTTGTGTTTTATCAGATACGCTCGAAGCGCTCATGTCACCTGTAGGTGTTTGTATCCAAGCACCAACACCAATTTCAGCTCTTGCTATGTCTGCACTTAAAGTTGTTGTCAAAGCAATTGCGAGTATAAGTAATATTTTTTTCATTCTAACTCCATTTTATAAATATAAGCGTTATTGTATCAAAGTGATGTAGTGTTTAACTTAAAAAGAGTGGTTTATGGGTGTTTCTCTCAGGGCAATTGCCCAGAGAGTTGAGGAGTATTTTAAAAAAGGAGTACTTAACTAACAGCAGCGATTGCAGCTTCGTAGTTAGGCTCTTCAGTAATTTCAGGAACGATTTCTTTATAAGTTACAATACCTTCTTCATTCATTGCGAAGATTGCTCTACAAGTAACACCTGCAAGAACAGAACCACCAAGAAGTACGCCATAAGCGTTTGCGAAATCTTTGTTTCTAAAGTCAGATGTAACAGTTAAGTTAGTGATACCTTCAGCTGAACAAAAACGACCAGCCGCAAATGGTAAGTCTAAAGAAACGATAACTGGCTTAACACCTGCTAAAGATGCAGCTTTTGCATTGAAGTTACGAGTTTCAGTAGCACAAACACCTGTGTCTAATGAAGGGACAACAATAATAAGTTGTTTATGTCCTTGCGCGCCACCAACAACAACGTCACCTAAACCATCTGAGTTTACAACTGTAACTTCAGGTGCTTTATCACCTACATTTACTTCATTTCCTAATAATTCTACGTCTGTACCTTTAAATTTTGTAGTTGCCATTTTCGGCTCCTTATTTTTGTTTAATTTATTGTAACAAAAGGAATGTTCATCTTTCGTAAAAGCATCTCTTTTATTTTGTAAGCGAAGTATAGGTTAAATCGGATAATATTTGTCTTAATTAGAAAATACTCTTTTTTGAACAAGACCTTTTTAAGATTAAAGAGAACTTCTCGGGGAGACATCCAAAGCATCAAGTCTGCTAAACATTTTTTTCTCATACATCTCAACTGCCACTCTGCCTATCATCGCTGCGTTGTCCGAGCAGTATTTCAACTCACTTAAAAGGAGTCCCGCACCATGTGGTTTTAAAAGCGCTTCAATCTGAGAACGAAGATAGAGGTTTGCACTTGCACCACCGACAATTGCAAAAGTTTTTGGAGAGTGTGTCTGAAAATATTTCTTGAGTTTATGAATGATATGCTCCGTTGCCACATGCTCAAACGAAGCTGCAATATCTGCATAGTTCCCTTTTTCCTCTTTTTCAACTGCAAGTCTAACGGCATTTTTGAGTCCCGAGTAAGAGAAAGCGAGCAGTGAGGATTGTTTGCCTTGAAGAGGGATAGTAAAGTGATACTTTTTTCTATCTCCATTTTTTGCAAGCTCTTGGATAAGCGGTCCGCCAGGATAACCAAGTCCCATCATCTTTGCCACCTTATCGAAGCTTTCACCGAAGCTGTCATCCATGCTTTTTGCAACCGTAGTAATCTCCGTTAAACTTTTTACTTCCATAACCTGAGTATGTCCACCTGAGACTAAAAGAACTGTAAGCGGAAAGTGTGCCTCTTTTTCTATAAACAAAGAGTAGATATGACCGATGAGATGATTTACTCCGATAAGAGGAATGCCCAGTGCAACCGCGACTGCTTTTGCCATAGTCACACCCTCTACAAGCGTTACCGCAAGACCTGGAGTCGAGGTAACCGCCACAGCTTTTAAATCTTTAAAATAGGGTTCACACTCTTGCAAGATTTTTGGCAAAGCTTCAGCATGAAGACGCGCGGCAAGCTCAGGAACAACACCGCCATACACAGAGTGTTCTAACTCTTGGGATATTTTTTTATGAAAGAGTAATCGGCATGTGGAAATCTCTGTAATAGCTATCGCGCTGTCATCGCAACTGCTCTCTATAGATAAAATCATTTGATACCTCTCACAAAAGCTCTAACCTCTTCATCAAGAGTAAAAACATCCTCAACACTTCTTGGCATGTGGAAATCTTTCTCATAGGCTTTGATGATGGTTTTACTGATGTCCATAAAACCTATCTCTTTGTTAATAAACTTCTCGATTGCCACTTCGTTTGCGGCATTTACAACCACGCCTTTGGCAGGATTTTTAAGCAAATCTTCTTTTATCTGCCAAATTGGGTATCGCTCTTGTGTTATCTCTCGAAACTCTAACGAGCCAACTTTGAGTAAATCCACATGCCCTAAAATGTTTTCACTCATTTTGCCATCTATTGCAAAAGCGATAGGCAGTTGCATGTTGGCATGTGCAAAGTGTGCTGTGGTAGAGCCGTCTTTGAAATCTATGAGTGCGTGAATGAGCGATTTTGTCTCAATAATTGCATCGTACTTGCCCTCGCCAAAGAGCCATCTTGCTTCTAGGAGTTCAAACATTTTGTTGACCATCGTCGCAGAGTCGATGGTTATTTTTTGTCCCATTGACCAATTCGGATGTTTTTGCGTGTCTGCTAAAGTCGCATCTTTTAGGCGTTTAATATCCCAGTCGCGAAATGCTCCACCGCTTGCGGTAATTATCATCTTCTCGACAGGACGATTTTGCATCAAATACCAAAGACCGAAATGTTCACTGTCGATAGGTTGGATTTTTGAAGTGTCTATAAATCTTCCACATGCCACGAGCGACTCTTTGTTTGCGAGTGCCACTCTTTTTCCACATGCCAAAGCTGTAAGTGTTGGGCGAAGACCTAAAAAGCCTACAAGTGCATTGACAACCAACTCGCTTGAAGCATCTTCTATCGCTTTTACAATCGCCTCTTGTCCATAAAGAACATTAGAATGATTTACTTTTAAAGCGTCCTCTTTGTCCGCTATAACCACAACTTTTGGCTGATGTATTGCAATCTGAGTGTTTAAAAGTTCTATATTTTTTCCAGCAACTAAAACCTCTACACGCATACCAAATCTTTGCGCTACCGCGAGTGTATTTACACCGATGGAGCCTGTTGAACCAAGGAGTATCAAAAAATTATACCAATCCTCTTAAGAGTACAAGCATCACAATTGCACCAAAGAGATAGCCATCTATGCGGTCAAGAGCGCCGCCATGTCCTGGAAGTAAATCTCCACTATCTTTGACTCCTGCAGCTCTTTTAAGAGAACTCTCAAACAAATCACCAAAAATAGAACTCGTGGCGACCATAAACGAGATTATGAAAGAGATATAAAAGTCAACAACCCACAAACCTACAAACGCACCGCCAATAGTTGCGACAACAATTCCGCCAACTACCCCTTCCATTGTTTTGTTGGGACTTGTTTCACAAAAAACTGTTTTGCCTATGCTCTTACCAACTGCGTATGCGCCCACGTCTGTCAGGGCAACCACAACCAAAAGCCACAAAAGAGACATAACGCCATACTCTTGATACATCGTTAAAATAAAAAGCATTCCCGCAGTCGGGTAAATAAAAGGGAAGAAATCTTTCCAGACCAAATCTTTGTTATAAGCTATCGCACTTGCATACGCAACACCTGCTAAAACAAAGAGGTCATCTCCATAAGGGTAGATTCCAGCTACAAGCCAGATACCTATAGCCATAAAGATGAGAGGGTCATTATCTATCTCAAAAAGGCGCAGAGCCTCTTTGAAGGCGATAAGATAAACAGCACCCAAAACAAGCCACATAACAAAAAAGTTATCTATAAATCCAACAAGCGAAACAGCAGCTAAAAGCCCCAATCCTGTTACTACTCTCTCTTGATGTTCCCCAAATAGAGCCATAATCTTTCCTAAAATACAATTTACAAAATTATATCTAATCAGACTTTAATATCTAACTTGTGCTTTGTAAAATCTATCTCTTCTTCCGTGTTATCGTCCTCGTCATCCTCGTGTTCTTCTTCTTTTTCATTTCTCGCACTCTCTTGATCAGCTTCATTTTTCTGATGCTCCCTGTCTGCATCCACTTTATGATTCTCTTCAGCTGGGCGAACTTCTAAGACCTTCTCCTCTTTCTCATTCGCAGCAGCCTGAGCCATGACATTTTGTAAATCGAAACGGTTATTCTGATTTCCGTGAGCCGTCGCAACACTCGCTGTCATCTGGTTTACGAAAATCGCATTTCCTACAGGACCGATTGCCATCTGCTTATTCCTTAATTTTATTTCATAAAATGAAGGGAACCTTTTCTTATTGGTCCCGTAAAGGAACAAGTCCCTTTACTCCGCTCGGACCGCTGTGGTCACTAAAGCTTCATTCTTACGAGGATTACCTAGTGTCTACCTCAATAGTTTTATACTTATTATACAGCACATTCGCCCCATGCTGTATAGTTACTTCTCTTCTAGGAGTATAATCGACCAAATACTTATCTTTTGCAGTTGTTGTAAAATCTACACAGAGCCTTGCCGCGCTCTCAATCACATTCGTGGGAACATTTTGCTTGTCCGTTGTCACTAAAACATGTGCAGAGGGGCAATCTTTCATGTGAATCCAGACATCTTTTGCTCTTGCATTCTCAAGGAGCTCGATATTTCCCTTCTCATTTTTCCCAAGCTGAACTTTATACCCCTCTATAAAAAAAGTCTCTATAGATTCATTCACTTTTATCTTCTTTGATTGCACTCTTTTTGGAAACAGAAGTGCTATTTTAGCGACATCTTTTGCCTCTTCAACCGTATGTATAAAGAGGAGAATATGCTCTATCTTTGCAGTTAAACTCTCCTTTTCTATATGCAGATGTTTTGCTTTTTGCTTGGACTTTTTACTTCTTGCAAAGAGAGAGTTTGCCATCATAGCAACACTCGGATACGCTTTTAAAAGCTCGATAGTAACGCTCTTCCCATCATAATCATCCAATTCAAAGACGCGTTTATAGGGTTGAATCGTATGCATATTTGAGAGAACTAAATTCCCTTGATGCTGAAACAACTCGGCATCTTCTATGAGACGTTGCTCCTCTTCGAGAGAGCTAGAGAGCTTTTGGAGTTTTTTGAGTTTTTTATTTAGCTGTGAGACTTTCTGCTTTTTTAAAGAGGAGAGTTTTTGCTCCTGCTCCTTTTCATACTGCGCATAGAGAAAACGCTCCACATCTTCTATGGGGTACTCTTTTGCGACAAAAGGTGCATTTGGAACCAAGAGGAGCTTCTGCCCAACCCTCACTTCACGAAAAGAGGAGAACAAATCCACATGCCGAAGTGCTTCAAGAACTATCTCCTCTTCATCAAGGAGAATAATGTTTGTATATTTCCCTGTAAACTCAATCTGCAAATAGCTTATCTCCTGCTTATATGCGGAGGCTACAGAAGTTTTTATACGTAAAATTTTGTCATCATTCAACAGCTCCATCGAGAGTATATTGGAGCGATTAAAGCGTTTGGATAGCAGCACATCAAAAGGGGCATTGTAAACTTTTGAACGCGGATAAGAGGGGCATTTAAAGATAGTAGAGTTCGAGCGTTGCATCTCAAAATAGACCTCCTCATCTCTATCAAACGCCACCTTCATGATAGTGTCTGAAACGCGATGGATAGCCGATATTTTTGTAAATTTTTGCAGATAGATGATGATTTGTTTAAGGTGAGATAGTTTCATAGAGGTTCCGATTTTAATATGTACACGATTGTATCATAATAAAAAACAATTCTAATATCGCTTGCATGTTCTATAATTTGGTGCGAAATCTCTTTTTTTACTCTCTTAGGTACAAACTATCAGCTTTCATTTTAAAAAAACAACCTTGTTACGTCCTGTCTGTTTTGCTTCGTAGAGGGCATCATCTACTCGTTTGAAAAAACTAAGTTTCGTATCACCCATCTGCATCATAGAAACCCCAAAACTTGCTGTTAAGTTACCCACTTCTTTGAAATTATGTGCTTCAATTTTCTCACGTAATGTCTCAGCTATTGTAAGGACACCCTCTCTTTGTGTGTTGGGACATATAATTAAAAATTCCTCTCCACCCCAGCGCCCTACCGTGTCACTATTGCGTAAGTTCTCTTTTAAAATCTTTGCGAACTCCTGAAGTACATTATCCCCAACCTGATGCCCATTCATATCATTAATCTTTTTAAAGTAGTCAATATCAATTAAAATTACTCCAAAATGATTGCTCTCGTAGCGCTCAAATTTATGTAGTTCATACTCAAAAACATTATCAAGTCCTAATCTGTTTGCGATACTGGTTAATCTATCGGTAACACTTAAATGCTCTAGTTCTTTATTGGCCTCTGTAAGCGCTTTTGTTCTCTCATCGATGAGTTTAGTTAACTCCTCTTTACTCTGACACATGAGTCCGATTTTTTCATCTTCTAAGAGTCTCAATCGGTATGCAAGGGCTAAAGAAAAAAGAAGAATCTCTAAAAATGAGCCTACGACGATACCATGTCTTGTCACTATATTGTATTCTAAGTAACCATCTGCCATGAGGGAAAGCATCGTGGTGGTTGCTAAGAAAGTGGTCTGTGCAATAAGATAAAAGAGTGCTATTTTATTTCCGCACAAATAACTTTTAAATCCTATATAGAGTAAAAATGGCAAAAGAAATGTGCCTAGTGCATTAATAATAACAAATGTTGTATGTGAATCAAACCATGAACAGATAGCTAAAATAAAATATAAATACGCAACATACCTTATCGCTTGATCTATTTTTGGAAATAATTTTTCTGTCTCTAAAATCCTTCGACTAAACAAAAGTAAAAATGCTATAAAAAAAGGTACAGATGAACCTAGCATGTAGGCTCTAAAGATACTACTACTTGTATCAAAAGGAGGGAACCCATTCATACTCATTTGCCAAGTAATAAAAGATGTTACATACAAAACATAGAGTAAATATGTACTGTCCCTACTATAGAAAAAGATAAAAAGATTGTAGAGTATCAATGCCAGCACAGCACCAAAGTAGAGGCTCAAAAATCTATCATGCTTTAATGTATATTCATTAAAAGAAGACTCATCCCTGATATGAAAAGAGGTATAGTTTGGGTATAAACTAAAGTGTCGTATATAAATCTCTTTTTGTTCACCTTTTTTTAGGTAAATAGGAAAGTTTAATTTTGTGGTTTCAACAACACCCTCTTTATTGTAACGCCCTATACCTTTTTCATAGGTAACTCTTTTTTCACCTTTAGAGATAATAGTAAAGTCCATTTCATGCGTCAAATGTTCTGTAGATTCAAAAATATATTTAAGACTCTTCTCTGTCTGATTTTGAAGTTTAAACTTATACCAATAATAGGAGTTTGAGTAGCCAGTGCTAATGCTGTTGGAGATAGGCACAAATGTTTTATCTTTGGTTTCATCTAATGTTAGTGAAGCTGTAGTGTCTTCATACATCTCTATTAGAAAGTCATCAAAAATTTGACCCTCTTTGGTAATTATCAACTCACTCGCGAATAAAAAACTAAAACTGAGAAGTAAAATAATTATAAATTTGTTCAAAAAGAGTCCTAAAAGTAATCTAAAAGTTTTTTAACTGGATTCTAACATATTTAAATGAAATATTTTATTTATAGAGTAATGAGAAGAGTATTGAAGTAAAAGGGAGCAGTAATCTAAAAAAACTCGCTACAATTTCAAAAAAATAAAAAAGAGATAGATGAAACTTCCTCGTGGTTTTGGTAGAAACTATTTTACCCTAAGTGCTATTACTGCTACTGTCAATCAAGTGAGCATCAACGCAAACACGTCAAGAGTGCAGAGTTTCCACATGCTGAGTTTTGAGGGTTCTGAGCTTGAAGCTGAGATAGAAGAGGATGAGCTTGCCCCCATTTGCCTGCCACAACTCTCTTCAAAACCATGCCATTGCAACTGTTACTTTTTTAAAAAAACACGTAAAATCCTCCTGCAACACCCCAATCAAAACTACTTTTTAAACTATTTTAAATCACTTAACAACTCTATATCTCCACCCTATTTCCACATTTTAGACGGGCGTTAAAAGGAAAGTGAACTGCTTCACTTCCCTTAGCCCTATCTCCATAGAATCTTTTTCGTATATGCTTAAGCATAGAAAATGATGGTTATTAAACTCAAACATATAAAAGGAAAAATATAAATGAAAAAAACAGTACAACTCTCCCTTATTTCAGTTGCTCTCATTAGTGCGCTTCACGCGCAAGAAGCGATAAAACTACAGACTATCAACATCACATCCACTGCTATTGCAACAGATGAGTTGCAATCCACCGATGCTGTTGAAGTCTACACCCAAGAGGATATAGAAAAAGCCCGCGTTCAAAATGTTTATGAGTTTTTAAATACACAAACCTCTGTTTTGAGTATGCCAAGTTATGGAAACCCATTTAGCCAGCTAATCGACATGCATGGATATGGAACGAGCAATGGAAACCAGAATGTGGTTATCAACCTCAATGGAAGAAAACTTAACAATATCGATGGCATACCACAACTTCTAAGTGCTCTCTCTCCAGCCTCTATAAGCTCTATTGAGATTATAAAATCAGGCGGTATTGTGAGCGGCGGTGATGGTGCCAATAGTGGCGTTATCAATATCACTACCAAAAAGAGTAACGATAAAGTTATCTCTCTTTATGGCGGAACAAATGGAGTTTTTGATGGCTCTTTTTACCTTGGGCACAGCGATGATAAACTCTCTGTATCAGCAAGCGGAGAGACACAAAAAAATGATGGTATCCGTACGATTGATGCAAGCGGAAACAAAGATGTAAGCAAACTCTCAACAGGTAGCTTAAGTGTGGCATATACACCTATACAAGCCTTAGAACTGAGAGTCGGGGCTTCTTCCGCTCGCGCAGATGTCATTTATGGCGGGACAATGAAAGAAGCGGAGTATAACGAAGACCCTTCACAACAGGGAACGGGGGCTTATGGTGCGAGTTCTGCTTCACATCTTCTTTTTGATACTGATGCACTGAGTGCGGGTCTTAGTTACTTTATCAATGAAGCATTTACGCTCAAAGTAGAGCTAAACAATGAGAAGAAAAAATCTGATTATGTTCCATCTTGGAGCGGTCCTTCCTATTATGACTACAGCTCTTTAAAAACATCACTTGATTATTTGAGTGAGACACTAGCTTTTACACTTGGTTTGGATGGTTTTAACGGAGATAGAAAAGCCTCTTCCAATACAACGAGCAAAAATAACAGAGCTGCCTTTGTAATGAGTGAGTTCTATCTTGGAAACTCTACACTCAAAGCGGGGTATCGTTTTGAAGATGTAAGTTACAGATACAAAGCCTCTGCGAGTGATTTGACACAAAGCAACTCCCTTCATGGTGCAGAGCTTGGATATAACTACGCTTTTGACAAGCAGAACTCTCTTTTTATAAACTACGCGCACTCTTATCAGGCACCTAACATTGATAACTTTTTCTCAACTGTTTATACGCCACCACTCTACACAGCCAGTACTGACTTCAATGCCTTTATAGAACCTATGCAGGCAAACTCTTTTACCCTTGGGTATAACAGTATAACTAACACTAACAAACTCAAAATTTCTGCGTACTATGTAGATTTGAAAAATGAAATTTATCTTCACAAGGCTTACGCTGGCGACTTTGGAACAAACACAAACTTGGACAAATCACATAAATATGGCCTTGATTTCTATGATAAATACCTCATCAACGATAGCTATAACCTTACACTCAACTATAACTATGTTCAAGCGATTATAGATGATGAGAAGAGAGGGAGTGATGATTTTTCAGGTAACACGCTTCCAGGTGTTTCAGATCATAACATCAAAGCCATCCTAAGTTATCTCCCAAATCCACATGCCACAATCTCACTGACACAGAGCTACCGTTCAGAAGCATACGCGGCTGATGATTTCAACAATAACTTTACGCAAAAACAAGCGGCGTATATGAGCACAGACCTCTCGGCGAGTTATGTAAAAGAGACGTGGGAAGTTTTCGCTAAAATCAACAATCTCTTCAACCAAAAAAATGGTTTATGGATTAAAGAGGATGCGATTTATCCTGTAAACTTTGAGACAACTGCGCTCTTTGGTTTTAAACTAAAATACTAAAAAAGTGAGCTCTAAAAGTAGTAGTTTAAAGTTGCTTTAGAGCTTGCCTCTTTTACTTTTTTATCATTGACATATCTCTCAAGATAGCTATACTCAAATCTGAGTTGTGTATTTTGAGAGAGCCTGAAACTCTGCACTGCATTTGCTAAAAACTGTGTTTCGCCCCTGTCGTAGAATCTTTGCGTGGCTTCTAGATTTGTACTCATAAAAGGGTACGTATCTATGACTATGCCAAGGCTCCCGCCAAGGGCGGATACGGCTCTGTTTTGCATATAAAAAAGAGGGTCAGCCATACAATAAACATAAGCAAACTCATTGCCCCAACTATATCCAAACCCGACACTTCCCATAAAATTTGTTTTCTCATCCAGCGAGTCTCTATCCCAGCCAAATTTTGTTCTCCATGAAAAACTATCAAAAAACTCAGACCTTTGTGCGATGGAGGCGATAGAGAGAATCGTCGCCTTTTCTACTTTAAGTTCATCTTGCGCATAAGAGAGGAGAATATCTCCAAACTCTATCTGTGTCCCGCGCAAAAAACCATAGTTGCTATCAAAGAGGTCATGATAGGCAGGACGAATGCCTAAAAAGCCTACCTCACTACTCTCTTGATAACCAAAGCCTGCAGTTGTTCTGATAGCGCGATGGCTATTGAGCGGATTTGGAGGGGTTTGAATATCAAGTCTTGCACCACTTCCTAGCGCTGCTCTAGCTTTAGAGAGTGCATGAAACATCTCCAAATACTCCTCTTTACTCATTTTGTTTCTACTAAATGCGTACTCTAAAAACTCTATGGAAGCCTCAAGAATGTACTGCTTTTGTTGTAGCGCTATCTGCCTGTTTTGCACTATATCTTCGAGTTTTAGACGAGAATGGATGAGCTCTTTTGGCATGTGGATATACTCTTCATCTATCAAACTCTCATATTTGAGAAGCGTAGTTCTTTTAGATGCTCTAAAAGTCGTATCTTTTATAATATTTTCCAGATGAGCGGCATGTACTGTCTCCATAGGGATAACCTGATAACTGAAATACTCTCTCAAATGCAGGGTTGGTCTAGCAAGTTCTAGAAGCCAGAGCATATTGTACGAGCAGTTCTCTGTAAAGAAGTAGTAGTAGGAGTGCGTTCCGTTAAGCTCCCAAATATGCTCTACCATTTTAAGAACTTCCGCCTCATTGAGGTTAAGGTTATACTCCCAAATATCTCTCTGCTCCGTATCTCTATACTCTTTGAGTTTATCATAATAGGGAAGAAGGGAGTATCTTCCAAAATAGCCCCCAAACAGACCTTTTATAGCAAACTCAACGGCATTAGACTCATCAGGATTTGCATCTGCGGCATAGTTGATAGCATAGGAGAGAAGTCTAGACTCATAGGCGGAGTTGATTCTTAAGAAAGTATGCCCGAACATGGAAGCGGGAGAGTTGATATGTGCGGCTGGAAAAACTAAAGTTGCTGATTTTGGGCTCAATCTTTTGAGTGTTGTGTCATATTCGTCGCAATGTACCGCGACAAAATCATCAATACCAAGCTGCTCTTTGAGCCAAGCTTTTCTAGCAGGAAATCTACATGCTGTGGAGTTGTCATCCAACCTCTCTTCATTAAAGAGTGCATCGAGTGTTGCGTGGAGTTCATTTTTTGGATTTGTCTTCCCATCTGTTGCGAGAAAAAAAGTACTGTCATCTATCTCACTCACATTATTTGTCGCGTGAAGAAGGAGTTGCCAATACCTCTGCTCTGAAAGCTTGAGGCTATCTGCATTCTCTTTATACTCTTGGCTTGAGGCTTCTAAAAAACAGATACAAAAAATGAGGGTAACTATGATTTTATTTAAAATGGAGATTTCCTGATTTGGCATGTGGAAAACTCAAACGAGAAAATCTCGCTAGAGTTTTTTTGGATTAAAGTGTTGTAGATGCGATGTTATCAAGAACATCGGACATTTGTACTTTTTGACTTGTATAGATGCTGTTGTAATTTGCTTGAAGCGCTGCAGAGAAAGTAGCTTTGTCTTCAACTTTTAAAAGTTCCGCTAAAGTATCGAGAGACTCGCCATGACCTACAGCTATCTCTTTTGCAAGAGTATCCATATTTGAAGCAACGAACTCTTGCGCTCTTTCATTCATAACCACTTTTGTTTTTTGACAGCCGAGAGTTCCTGAAGTAATACCAAAAGTTTGATTTCCTGAAGTACCGTTCGTTGTTGCTTGAAGCGCCAACATAATAGCTGTAGAATCATCTTTGATAATCATCGAACCAAGACCACAACCAGTTTGTGAGTTAACACCTGCCATTGCTGAGGTAGCTAAAGCTACAACTGCTGCTACGCTTATAAGAAGTTTTTTCAATTTAAATCCTTTAAAATTAAGATATAAGCATTCTATGCCTTTTAACCTTAAGCATTTATTGCGTTACATTTAAAAATTGTCAAACAAAACTATAAAAGGTATAATCACAGCCAAATCTTTGGCATGTGGAATAAAACCTATTGAAGTTAGAAAATGCTTTAGCTCCTAAGACCATAAACAAAATGATGTATGCTAAAATACAATATAAAATTCCCTACAAAGATAAATCATAATGTTTGAACAAACTTTTAAAAATATAGACGACCTACTCCACAAAGATGCAGGATGCGGGAGTGAGCTTGACTATGTCGAGCAGACCTCTTGGGTTTTGTTTTTAAAATACCTTGACGACTTAGAAAAAGACAAAGAAACGACGGCACAGCTTATCGGTAATGCGTACCAAACCATTATCGCACCCGAATTTCAGTGGAGTGTTTGGGCGGCTCCAAAACTTGAAAATGGCAAACTCGACCATGATGCTCTCAGCGGTGACGACCTCACTGATTTTGTAAACAACAAACTCTTTCCCTACTTTAAAAAATTCAAAGCAAATGCCGTGAGTGCCGACACCATCGAGTATAAAATCGGTGAAATATTCAGTGAACTAAAAAACAGAATCCAAAGCGGTTACAACTTACGGGAAGTTATAAACTACATAGATGAACTTCGCTTTAGAACGCATGCAGAAAAACATGAGATGAGCCACTTGTACGAGAGCAAAATCAAAAACATGGGAAATGCAGGGCGCAACGGTGGCGAATACTACACACCAAGAGCTCTCATAAAAACAGTCATAAAAGTTGTAAACCCAAAAATAGGCGAAACCATTTATGACGGTGCCGTAGGTTCTGCGGGCTTCTTGGTGGAAGCCTTTGAGTATCTCAAAAAAAGTAAAAAGCTTACAACCAACGACATAACAACTCTGCAAAAAAACACCTTTTACGGCAAAGAGAAAAAATCACTCGCCTACATCATCGGCATTATGAACATGATACTCCACGGCATCGAAGCACCAAACATCATTCACACAAATACCCTTGCCGAAAACATTGCAGACATTCAGGAGAAAGACCGCTACGATGTAGTTTTGGCAAACCCTCCTTTTGGTGGCAAAGAGCGTGCCGAAGTGCAACAAAACTTCCCCATAAAAACAGGCGAAACCGCATCTTTGTTTTTACAGCATTTCATCAAAATACTCAGAGCAGGCGGAAAAGCGGGAGTTGTTATAAAAAACACTTTTTTAAGCAACACCGACAACGCTTCGATTGCTTTGCGTCGTGAGTTACTCACATCATGCAACTTACACACGGTTTTAGATTTACCTGCGGGGACTTTTACAGGTGCAGGTGTAAAAACCGTCGTGCTCTTTTTTGACAAAGGCATGAGTACAAAAAAAGTGTGGTTTTACTCACTGAGCTTAGATAGAAACTTAGGAAAAACCAATCCGCTCAACGAAAAAGATTTGAGTGAGTTTGTGGAGCTTCAAAAAACACAAGCCGACAGTGCAAACTCTTGGACGCTAGACCTAAAAAACATCGACAAAACAACTTACGATTTATCTGCAAAAAATCCAAATATAGCTGAAGAGGCACCGCTCAGAGAACCGAGTGAGATTTTAAAAGCAATGGCAAAGCTAGATAAAGAGAGTGAAGCTATTCTCAAAACGATTAAAGAGCTGTTATGAACCAAGAGCAAAACATCATCATCTATAACACGGCAGACGGAAAAGCTTCCGTAGCACTTTATGCCAAAGACGGTATGGTTTGGATGAACCAAAGTCAGTTGGCAGAACTTTTTGCCACCTCTGTTCCAAACATAAGTATGCACATCTCAAAAGTCCTAAAAGATGGGGAATTAGAAGCCAATTCAGTTGTTAAGGATTACTTAACAACTGCCTCTGACGGTAAGAATTACAATGTAGCTTTTTACTCACTTGAGATGATTTTAGCCATCGGTTTTAAAGTACAAAGTAAACGAGGCATACAGTTTAGAATCTGGGCAAACAAAAACCTGAGCGAGTATATGGTCAAAGGTTTTGTGATGGATGATGAGAGGCTCAAAAATCCTGATGGAAGAACGGACTATTTTGATGAGCTTTTAGAACGAATTCGTGATATTCGCGCATCTGAAAAACGCTTCTATCAAAAGGTAAAAGATCTGTTTATGCTCAGCAGTGATTATGACAAAACAGACAAAGCAACGCACATGTTTTTTGCCGAAACTCAGAACAAACTTATCTATGCAGTGACCGACCAAACCGCCGCAGAACTCATACTCTCAAGAGCTTCCAAAGATGAGCCGAACATGGCACTCACATCTTTTAAAGGCTCTATTGTCCGTAAAGGGGATATAACCATAGCCAAGAACTATCTGAGTGCAGACGAGATAGACACGCTCAACCGTTTAGTCGTTATCTTTTTAGAAACAGCAGAACTAAGAGTAAAAAACAAGCAAGACATAACAATGAACTTTTGGAGAGAAAACATAGATAAAATGCTCGATTTTAACGACAAAAAAATCCTCAAAGGCAACGGCACAATTCCACATGCCGTAATGGAAGAAAAAGTAAGAGAGATTTACGCAGAGTTTGATGCAAAAAGAAAAATAGAAGAAGCCAAAGAAACCGACCTAAAAGAGCTTGAAGAGTTGAAAAATATTTTAGGTGCATCTCGTGGGTAGAGCTTTAAGAAAGGGGTGGGAAGTTAGGAAGCTTGGGGAAATTATTGAAATAAAGAATGGGAAAAATCAACAATTAGTATTATCCGAAAATGGCAAATATAAAATTATGGGTAGTGCAGGAAATGTAATGGGCTATGCAACTGATTATATTTGTGATGCAGGAACAACAATTATTGGACGAAAGGGTAATATTAGTAAACCAATTTATATTAATGAAAAATTTTGGAATGTAGATACAGCATTTGGACTTTATCCTAAAAACGAAAATGACATGGATAAAAGGTTTGTTTATTATCTATGCCTAGGTATTGATTTCAAAAGTATGAATAGAGGAACAACAATACCAAGTCTTGTCAAATCTGAACTTCAATCAATTCAAATTTTATTTCCAAAATCTTTAATAAAACAACAAAAAATAGTAGCCATTTTAGATGAGGCTTTTGGTGCGATAGAGAAGGCAAAAGAAAATGCCAAACGCAACCTTGCACATGCCAAAGAACTTTTTGAAAGCTATTTGCAAAGCGTGTTTGAGAATCCTACTATAGATTGGGAAATATGTAATCTTGAAAATCATATAAAATTGATTGATTATAGGGGTAGAACACCTGTAAAAACAGAAAGTGGAGTTAGATTAATAACGGCTAAAAATGTCAAAATTGGCTATCTACAATTAGAACCACAAGAGTTTATAGCTACTGATAATTATGAATCTTGGATGTCAAGAGGTATTCCAAATTTTGGTGATATAATTTTTACTACGGAAGCACCATTGGCTAATGTAGCACAAATTAACACAACTGAAAAATTAGCCTTTGCACAAAGAATAATTGTTATGCAACCAAATCCAAATAAAGTTAATCAAACATTTTTAAAATATCTTCTTTTGTCAAATCCGATTAGAACTAAAATATTGAGCAGTGGAACAGGTGCAACAGTTCTTGGAATAAAATCAAGTCTTTTGAAAAAAATAGAAATATATTTTCCAAAATCCATAATCGACCAACAAACAATAGTAAAAAAACTAGACACCCTCTCAGAACAAACCAAAAACCTAGAAAAAATCTACGAACAAAAAATCATAAACCTAGACGAACTCAAAAAATCAATCCTGCAAAAAGCTTTTAATGGAGAATTGATATGAGAGTAGTTCTCAAGTGTGATATAATATTTTATATAAAATTAAGGTAGTAAAGTATGCAAAGAAATTCGGTATTGCAGATTTTAGCAAAATACAAAAAAGAAAATTTTGATAAATATGGTATTGATGCACTTGGAATTTTTGGTTCGGTTGCAAGAGACGAAGCGACTTCTTCTAGCGATGTAGATATCTGCATCAAAACAAAAACTCCTGATATGTTTATGATAATTCACATCAAAGATGAACTCCAAACGCTTTTATCTGCTCCTGTTGATATTGTGAGAGTGAGAGATAAAATGAACGCATTTCTTAAAAAAAGAATCGAGAAGGATGCTATTTATGTATGATAAAGAGTTGGTCGTAGAGATACTTAGCCAAATATCAAATGCCGTAAGCGTCGCATTAAAAAGATTTGAAGTCGTGAATGATGCTTCCTACTTTACCGACACACCCGAGGGAATGGAAAAACTTGACAGCATCTGCATGGTTTTAATCGCCATCGGGGAGAGTTTAAAAAATATTGATAAAATCACAAACAAAAAACTTCTTTTAAAATATCCTCAAATCGATTGGAAAGCCGCTAAGGGAATGAGAGATATTATTTCTCACCACTACTTCGATATAGATGCAGCAGAGATTTACTTTGTTTGTGACACAAAGCTTGAAGAGTTGCAAAAAGTGATTAATCAAATGATAAACGAATTACAATAAATGAATGAGCATAAATATATAGAAGTTATTGGTATTTGGTATGATAATGCGCTGCGAGATATTAGAAAAAAAGATGATACTCCTTTACAGCCTGTATTTGAAGCTTTTACAAACTCTTTGGAATCAATCAATATTTTAAAAGAACAAAACTCATCTACTGAAAAAGGTAAAATTGTTATAAATCTTTTTCTGACAACAAAACTGCTTTCCGAACAAACAGGGCAATACGATTTTCAAAAAATTGAAATATCAGACATAGGAATTGGCTTTAATGATAAAGAGTTTGAAAGGTTCATAAATTTAAAAGACAATAGAAAAGGATACTCAAATAAAGGAACTGGTCGAATCCAATTTTTGCATACATTTGATACAACAGAATTTACAACTATCTACAATGATCCAAGTTCTAAAACAGGTTTTAAAAAACGAATATTTACACTTTCTAAGTCAACAGAATTTTTAACTCGAAATGCAATCATACGACTAGAGGAGGAAGAAGAGACGGAAGCTACTCATTCTTCTACCCAATTAGTTTTTAAAGATATATTATTAGAAAAAGATGCAATATACTTTTCAAACTTAACAACTGAAACTATCAAAGAAGATTTAATTTTTCATTATATGGCAAGATTCTGTGAAAATAGAAATTCATTACCACAAATTATTATCAGAAGAACGATAGACGATAAAATAGAGAATGAACTAGAAATTATTTCTGATGACATTCCGATTCCAGAAAAAGAACAGCTAATTGATATATATTACAGTCAATTCAATAACTCTAAAATTGAGCGTACATCAAATAAAGAGACTCTACATTTAAAAGCTTTTAAAATTTCTAAAGAAAAACTGGATAAAAATGCTCTTATTCTTATAAGTAAAGGGGAGATAGCAAAAGATATTAAACTATACAGTTTGCTTCCAAAAGATGCTATTGATGATAATCGATATTTATTTTTAGCTTCTGGCAAATACATAGATGATAGAGATAGTGATACAAGAGGTGATATAAACATTTCTACAAAAGAAGATTTTAAGAAAAAAAATATTGATTCACTATTTCATGATGAAGAAATCTTACTAGAGGATATTGAAGATAAAATCAACAATGTCATTGATAACTTGTATATAGAAATACAGCAAAAAAATGATGAAAAAATGAGAGGTATCCAAGAGCTTCAAAAAATGTTTTTGCTCGACCCTAAAATAATATCGTCTTTAAGAAAAAAGATAAATATCAATGACAGCGACTCTACAATCCTACGAAAAGTTTATGAGGTTGATGCTAAGATAAAAGCTGATGGCGATGCCAATATTAAGCAACAAATCAAAAAATTAGAAGAATTAAATACAACAGAAAAAGACTACAAAGCCAAGCTCAGTTTACAAGTTGATGAATTTGTCAAATTAATACCTATCCAAAACAGAACAGCCTTAACTCAATATGTTGCGAGGCGTAAACTTGTACTGGATTTATTTGATAAAATCCTTGAAAAACAGTTAGAAGAGTTAAAAAAAGGTGGAAGAATAGATGAAGATATAATGCACAATCTTATTTTTCAACAAAGTTCAGACAATCCAGAAAGTAGTGATTTATGGCTAATTGAAGAAACTTTCATTTATTTTAGAGGATTTTCAGAAAAACGCCTCTGTCAAATAGAAATTGATGGGGAAAAGATATTTAAAAAAGAATTTACAGAAGAAGAGAATAAATATTTAAATTCTCTAGGAGAAAAAAGACTTGATAAAAGACCTGATGTACTTCTTTTTCCACAAGAGGGGAAATGTATCATCATTGAATTTAAAGCTCCAGATGTTAATGTTTCCGAACATTTAAGTCAAGTGGATTTTTATGCAAATTTAATTAGAAATTATACAACTGATAAATTTCAAATTACAACATTCTACGGCTACCTAATAGGTGAAAATATAGAAGACAGAGATGTAAGAGGACGAGTAAGTAGGTTTGAACATTCATACCATTTTGACTACTGGTTTAGACCATCTGAAAATGTAATTGGGTTTGATGATAAAACAAATGGTTCAATTTATACAGAAGTAATAAAATATTCCACTCTTTTAAAACGAGCTAAACTAAGAAATAAAATTTTCATTGATAAACTAGAAGGACATTAACTAATGGAAAAGTCAATATCAGAAATGACTTCAAATAAACTAGTAATCTTTCAAAATAAAGAGATTCGTAGAGCTTGGCATGAAGATGAGTGGTATTACTCTTTGGTTGATATAGTTGAGGCATTAACCGATAGTGCCAATGCTACTGATTATCTCAAAAAAACCCGTAAAAGAGATGAAGAGCTTGGAAGCTACCTAGGGACAAATTGTCCCCAGGTAGAGATGTCAACGCAAACAGGGAAAAAAAGAAAAATTTTAGCAGGAAATACTAAAGATATTTTTCGCCTTATCCAATCCATCCCATCCAAAAAAGCGGAACCTTTTAAACAGTGGCTGGCTCAAGTCGGGCATGAACGAATCCAAGAGATAGAAGACCCAGAACTTGCACAAGAGCGGATGAAAACTCTTTATGAACAAAAAGGGTATCCTAAAGATTGGATAGACAAACGGCTCCGCGGAATCGCCATTCGCCAAAACCTTACAGATGAATGGAGGGAGAGAGGCATATCGGAACATCGTGATTTTGCGATTTTAACGGCTGAAATCTCAAAAGCCACCTTTGGAATGACTCCAAACGAATACAAAAATCACAAAAACTTACCGCAAAAATCAAATACAAATCTTCGTGACCACATGGACGATTTGGAACTTATCTTCTCCATGTTGGGTGAGAGAGTCACGACTGAAATCTCCAAAGAAGAAAAACCCGACACCTTTGACAAAAGCAAAAAGATAGCCTCAAGAGGCGGAAAAGTTGCTGGAGATGCAAGGGTACAAACAGAAAAAGAGCTAGGCAGACCCCTTAGCACACAAAAGAACTTTTTGCCAAAGAGTAATTTACTTGAACTGGATGAAGACAATGAATGAAATCATCTTAGAAAAAGCCTTTACAAGAGAGATGAGAGTAGTTTTCAATTGCGATATAATATTTTATATAAAACCAAGGTAAGAAAGCATGACAAAAGATTTAACTTCATCAACACTTAGCAGACAAAATATTTTAAATAATAATTATGCACTAGAGCAGATTGAGTCAAACTTATCTTTGGGCGGTATATATTGGCATGATGAAGCTCTCTTTACAAAGACGCAAGTTGCTGAAATTTTAGAGATAGATGAACGGACTATTGATAGATATTTAGAGAGCAATAAAGAAGAACTTAGTAAAAATGGCTATAGAATCCTAAAAGGTAAAGAGTTAAAAGATTTCAAAAATTATGTCGACGACATTGATGTCGTCGACATAGCTAAAGCTCCCTCTCTAGGGGTATTTTCTTTTAGAACAGTTTTAAATATTGCTATGCTTGTCACTGAAAGTGAAAAAGCAAAAGCCATAAGAAGTAAGATACTCGATATTGTCATAGATGTCATGGCTCAAAAATCAGGCGGACATACAAAATATATTAACCAAAGAGATGAAGCATATTTGCCCTCCGCTTATAAAGAGTATAGTTATAGAAAAGAGTTTACAGATGCACTTGACAACTATTTACAAGCCGATAAATGGAAGTACGGCAAATATACAAATAAAATATATGAAGTAATTTTTTTAGAGAATGCAGCTGAATATAAGAAAATATTGGATTTAAAAGAGAAAGATAAAATCAGAGAAACAATGTATGCCGAAGTGCTGAATGCCATCTCTAGTTTTGAACATGGGTTAGCGGTAGAGATGCAACAAGAGTTTGAGAGACTAGGCAGAAAGCTCACAACGACAGAGCTAGAGACTTTGATACAAAAAGCTTCACAAAATCCATATTTGTTGCCACATATAAGCGATGCCAGAGCCAAAATGGCTAGTCGTGATTTGTGTTTTAGAGATGCTCTGCATCATAAACTAGAGAGCTATATACAGTCTGTTCCTCAAGGGGATTTTGACAAATTTTTGGGAGAAACTAGCAAATCTTTGGAAGAGCGATTGTCAGACCCTGAAACTTTAGATGTCTTAAAAAGACTTAAAGACAGATAATGGAACTTCAAATATTCTATTTCGACACCAAACACGCTATTGAAGTTCATGATTGGATTATAGATAAGAGTGGCGGTTTGCACGGTTATAGAGAAATAGGACTTTTGGATAGTGCATTGGAGCATATACAAAACGATGACTATTATCCGACATTTGAAGAAAAATTAAAACATCTTGTCATTGCTGTCAATAAGTTTCACCCCTTTAGCGATGGAAACAAAAGATCAAGCTTGGTTTTGGGAGCCTACTTTTTAGAACTCAACGGTTATGACTACTGTGTCAATAAATTTATTTTAGAGATGGAAGAGATAGTTGTTTGGCTTGCCGAGGGGAAAATAAAAGATGATTTACTCTTTGATATTATAAAATCTATCATTGAAGATGATGAATTTAGTGAGTCTGTAAAACTGAGAATATTTGAAGCTGTTGGGGGATTTAGTGATTTGTAACAACAAAATATCTCATCAAGATTTAGGAAATAAAAATGAATGAATCAGAAACAAGAGCCGAACTTATAGACCCAAAACTCTTGGCATGTGGATGGGGCGTAGTTCCTGATTCTAAAGTGCTTCGAGAGCGAGATGTTTGTCGCATAACTGACGGGCGTATTCAAGTAGGCGGTGGAAGAGCTAAACCGCTCATCGCTGATTATATTTTGGTGTACAAAGGTGTAAAACTCGCTGTCATTGAAGCCAAAAGTGATGAGCTTGAAGTGAGTGAGGGCGTGGCACAAGCCAAACTTTACGCACAAAAACTACAACTTGAGACGACTTACTCTACAAACGGAAAAGAGATTTATAGTATTTGTCTCAAATCTGGCAGAGAAGAACTAGTAGAGAACTTTTTAACTCCCGTTGAACTTTGGGAAAAGACCTACTCCGACCAAAATGAGTGGAGAGACAGATTTAGCTCTGTACCCTACGAGAGCAAAAGCGGAACTTGGCAACCTCGTTACTATCAAGAGATAGCGGTCAAAAATACACTCGAAGCAGTAGCCAAAAACCAAAACCGCATTCTTCTTACTCTAGCAACAGGAACAGGAAAAACAGCCATAGCCTTTCAAATAGCATGGAAACTTTTTCACACACGCTGGAATCTCAAGCGAGATGGGCAAAGACGACCCAGAATCTTATTTTTGGCAGATAGAAACATTTTAGCCGACCAAGCCTTTAACTCCTTTTCTGCTTTTCCCGAAGATGCACTTGTTCGCATAAAACCAAAAGAGATAAAAAAAAGTAAAAAAGTTCCTACAAACGGAAGCATCTTTTTTACGATTTTTCAGTCATTTATGAGAGGGACAGATGAGAGCGGTGAGAGTGAACCCTACTTTGGTGCATATCCGCCAGACTATTTTGATTTTATCATCATCGATGAGTGCCATCGTGGCGGTGCGAACGATGAGGGAAATTGGAGAGCGATTTTGGAGTATTTTTCACCTGCGGTTCAGTTGGGCTTGACAGCCACACCAAAGAGAAAAGACAATGTCGATACTTACGCCTATTTTGGTGAACCGGTTTATGTTTACTCACTCAAAGAGGGAATTAATGACGGCTTTTTGACACCTTTTAAAGTGAAGCGAATTAAGACAACACTGGATGACTACATTTTTACCAGCGATGACAACATCATAGAGGGTGAAATCGAAGAGGGAAAACTCTATAAAGAGGAAGATTTTAACAAAATCATTGAGATAAAAGCCAGAGAAGAGAAGCGGGTAAGAATTTTTATGAATGAGGCAAATGAGAATGAAAAAACCATCATTTTTTGTGCCACGCAAGAACATGCAGCTCTCATTCGTGACATAGTAAACCAAAACAAAAAGCAGAGCAAAGATGCCAATTACTGCGTGAGAGTAACCGCAAATGACGGTGAAATAGGCGAACAGTTTTTGCGAGAGTTTCAAGACAATGAAAAACTCATCCCAACTGTTTTAAGCACTTCTCAAAAACTCTCAACGGGTGTTGATGCTAGAAATATTCGTAACATTGTTCTCCTGCGACCAGTAAAACAGATGATAGAGTTTAAACAGATAGTCGGGCGTGGAACAAGGTTATTTGATGGGAAAGAGTTTTTTACGATTTATGATTTTGTGGATGCGTATCAGCGATTTTTAGACCCTGAGTGGGATGGAGAGCCGATAGAAGCTGAACCAATTGAGCCTAAAAAACCAAAAGAAGAGAAAGAGCCGACTGAACCAAAAGAGCCAAAAGAAGCGCGTGAAAAAAAACAAAAAGTAAAAGTAAAACTCAAAAACGGCAAAGAGCTTGAAATAGAGCATATGATGAGCACCTCTTTTTGGAGCGCCGACGGCAAACCTATTTCTGCAGATGAATTTTTACAAAATCTCTTTGGGGAACTGCCAAAATTCTTTACAAGCGAAGAGGAGCTGAGAACACTTTGGAGTCATCCGCTTACACGAAAAACTCTGCTTGAAAAACTAGATGAGGCAGGCTTTGGTAAAGAGGAACTAAACACTCTTAAAAAACTTGTAAATGCAGAGCAAAGTGATTTGTTTGATGTTTTGGAGTATGTTTTTAACGGCGATGTAAAACCGATAAGCAGAGAGGCAAGAGTAAATGATGCCAAAACAACGATTTTAGCACTGCTTAACGAGAAACAAAAAGAGTTTATAGAGTTTGTACTGAGTCAGTACATAGAAACAGGCGTGGAAGAGCTCTCACAAGAAAAACTCCCTATTTTACTTACAAATAAATACCAGTCGTTAGAAGATGCGAAAGAGATTTTAGGTGATGTTGCAGGCATTAGTTCACTCTTCATAGAGTTTCAAAAATATCTTTATATGCAAAAAGCTGCCTAATGAAAAAATTAAAACTCGATATTCGCAACTTTATAAAATACAAATTTTTAAACTCTCTTTTTTTAGGGGTTTCTGTTGGGACTATTTTTACTATTTATGAACCTATTGAGCCCTCTGTTTACAGTCTTGGCGGGATTTTACTCGCTATGAGTATGCTTCTTGTGGCGAAGTTTTACTACAAGATTTTAAATATGCACTACTTCTACAAAATATCACTTCTTGTAGAGTTTGTGGCATTGGCGATGATTTTTTGGTTTTTGATTTTTTCCTATAGCTACATGAGTGCGCTCATTCTCTACACTGGGTATCAACTCACTTTTGCTTTTGGTTCCTACCTCATCCGAGCCGAGACTCTTTTTTTGAGGCGAGCTATCTTTTTAGAGAAGGTAGATGTTGCAAAACAGGTGGGCTATCTCGCTGGTATGCTCCTCTCTTTTAGCTTCTATAAAGTGCTTGAAAACTGGCTCCCTCTTTTAGATAAACAGGCGCAAGTCTACACAATCTACTTTTTACTCTTAAGTGTTCAACTGCTTATCATCTATTTTCTTCTCAAATCTTTTAGGCGAGAATCATGACTTATATACAATGGTTTGATGCACATGCGCTCAAACATAAAAAGATTATAGAAAAATTATTGGCACCCCAAGGGCATCTCCTCGCTAACGCTCAGGGCACATCTGGAAAAAGCAAAGAGGAGATTATTGAGTATTTCAGATTTGAAAACATGGTGAAGAGTGAACCTAACTTCTGCCTTTTATATGCAGAGAATAAAAAGTGCCATGATATAGCTTATCTAAGTTGCTACTTGTGTGCCTGCCCTCACTTTAGGTTTAATGACAAAGGGGTAAAAGAGGTTGAGAAAAAGATGCAAAAGAGTTTCTGCGCGATAGATTCAAAAGAGGGAGCACAGAGCATCTACGGCGATACCATCCACCAAGATTGCTCAAACTGCCACATTCCACATGCCAAAAGCTATGTGGAAAAAAACTTTGATTTAGATTGGAAAAGGATTATGCGTTACTCTATTGTAAATCCTGCACATTCGATATAACTCTATTTCTCCCACTCTCTTTAGCTTGATAGAGTAGCTCATCTGCCTCTTGGTAGAGTTTGTCACTCTCCTCAACTGAGTTTGCTTCTTTGATTACCAGACCAAAGGAGGCTGTGACATAATTGCTTGCACTGCTGTTTTTATGCTCGATATGTTCATTCTCTAGGTTTGCTCTTATGCGCTCTACAAAACGCTTCGCTTGTTCTGCGGTTTGTGTCCCTTTAAATAAAATTCCGAACTCTTCACCGCCAAGTCTAAAGCAGTAATCATCTGGTCTTAGTGTAGACGCTCGCATAACTTTTGCAAAACGCTTGAGTACCGCATCTCCTGCGTGATGTCCATAGGTGTCATTGTACTGCTTGAAAAAATCAACATCTAAAATCGCAAAACAGATATTTTGGTTCTCTCTTTTTGCACTGTTGATCATTTGTACAAACATTTCATTAAAATGTCTTCTGTTATAAAGTGAAGTAAGCGCATCTGTCACACTCATAAGTTCTAGTCTCTTCTCAACCTCTTTACGACGCGTTATCTCAGAAATGAGTCTTCTATTTGCAAACATGATGGCTGTAAGTATCACAAGAAAGATAAAACTAATGACCCCAATCCACTTGAAAAGAGTATAGTAATCCTCTCCTTGGTCATAGTTTACAGATATCCACTTGTTTAAAATTTCTTGATTTTTCTCTAGAGGAATCAAATGTATAGCCTTATTAAATATCTCTCTTAAGTATGGCTCATCATTTCTAGTTCCAACGCCTAGTCTCCATTTTTCATCAAACTTACCAGCAATTTTCAGTTGTCCTATGTAATCTTTTTGGATGTTATAGCCTGCTGAAGAGAGCGTATCTATAAAACAAAACAGCTCCCCATTTTTCACCTTTTCCAAACCCTCTTTTACGTTTTCAACATCTACTATTTGCATTTTTGGGTATTTTTCTCTTAAAATGTCTGCCAAAGCATAGTCCCGTACCATACCCATAGGCTTATCTTCTATTTTTGTGAGGTCTTCTATAAAGAGCGTATCAAGATTCGTGACTCCAACTACTGGAAGACTCAGATACGGCTCTGTAAAATCCATATAGCTCTCTCTATCTGGTGTACTCATAGCTAAAGAGAAAATATCGCATTTTCGCTCTTTGGCATACTCGATAGATTCTGTCCATGTTTTTGTGTTGACTAACTCAATAGGGGTCTGGATATATGCTGAAAAAAGTTTCATATACTCAGCACTCATGCCTACATGAACACCTTTTTCAATCCTCTCCAATGGCATCCAATCAGGGTCAACGCACATCTTAATAACTTTTTTGCTCTTAAGATACGCCCACTCTTGCTCTGTTAAAAACTCCCTACCCTCTTTTTTACTTTCTGGCATTTTAAAGACATACTCATCTATGAAGACTCTATTTTTTATCAAACCATGCTTCTCAAATACCTCAAGTGTATAGCGTATTCTCCCCTCATCTGTTGTGCCAATAGGAATCGTTTTCGATCGCATAACTTGCTCTATGGCATCTGCTTCATACCTTAGGTGCTTTAGCGATTTTTTTGGAGCATATCTCTTTTTTATAAGTTGTACTATCTCCTCTTTATGCTCTAGGGCATAAGCCCACCCTTTGAGACTGGCTTTTTTAAACTTCTCTACTCTTTTTGGATAGAGTTGCGCTTCTTTCGTACTTGTAAAAAGCATATCACCATAAAAATCAAACCCATAGTTTGCAGGGTCTATTATATTTATCTCTACCCCCGATTGTTGAAGATAAAAGGCTTCATTACTCAAATACCCAACAAAAGCATCCGTTTTTTTGTTTATGAGGTAGGTATAGTCTGTATCTTCTTTATTTTTGTAAATATTGGGATGGATATCTATATTTTTGAGCATTGCAAGAATAGAAAATCCATCTATCTGATTTTTATAAAAAGTTACATTTTTACTTTCTAACTTATAGGGGCTATCTAGTCCGCTACTTTTTAGAGTAATTAAAACGTTTGGGGAGTGCTGAAAGATTGGAGCGACAATAACAACGGGCTCTTTTTTTGCCTTATACAGAAGTAAAACCGAATCTGCGACACCATACTGGGCTTCATCATCTATGACTTGCTGGACATTATTTTTATCTAAATCCCTCTCTCGTATCTCCACATCAAGACCGACCTCTTTGTAAAAACCCTTCTCATGGGCGGCATAATAACCCGCAAACTGGAACTGATGGAGCCATTTTAGTTGTAGAACTACTTTTTCATCTGCTGATAGAGAGAGGAGCAGAAGAGATACGCTTAAAAGAATTTTTATCACATGTACTCGTTATATATAATTTTTTTCAGATTCTAGCTAAACTAGCTTACTTGTTGATAAAGCGATTTTTATAACTACATTTACGGCACAACTCTTCAGCTGCTTTTGAGTGCGCAAACCCCTCAAGGATAGCCTCGGCTCTTTGAGAGTGGAGTATCTCAGAGAGTCCGCTCTCATGCAGATTTCCAAGGTTTATAACTCCCTCTGCATCAAGACAACAAGGAACAACTCTGCCATCAGCGAGTATGCCGATGTGTGACTTTAGTCCATAACATGTGCCATCACTTTCATGAGAACTTTGCAGTGAGGGCCACTCAAAATAGCTATCAAAATTGAGAAGGATTTTTGGAGCAAGGCGGAAAGATTTTATCTTCTCTTTATAGATTTTCTCACCATCGAGTTTCACCTCAAAAAAACGCTCAAGTTTTTCAAAGAGACTCCTGTTAAACACAGCTTCTGAAAACTTCTCATCAAGGTTCCAAACCCTCAGGTTTATAAATGGTTTTGGGTAGTTTTGCAACTTATTTCCACATGCCAGAAAAACCCCCTCCATATACGCTTCAAAAGTGAGGTTGAGGGAGTTTTTATTGTAGCTGTTAAGCGAAATATTGAGCTGTCTGACCGCCTTATGGAACAAAACTTCAGGTGCTGTTTTTTGAAGATAGTAACCACTCGTTGTAAGCTCCACCTCAAACCCATATTTCTGCGCAAGGTCTAAATATTCAGCAAGATTGGAGAGTGTCAAGGGGTCGCCCATTAGATGAAAAGCAAGCGATTTTGTATAGGGATGAAGCTGCATTATCACCTTTTCAAAAAAGGGAAGCGACATTGTTTTTGTCGGTTGAAGTTTAGGCGGGCAGAAACTGCATGAGAGACCGCAGATATTTGTTATTTCAACATGAACGCGATGAAAATGCATAGTAGCTCTTTTATAAACAGGAATTGTGGGATTTTAGCATAAATATAAGCGACTATTTGGGTAAACTTTCACAAAAAGAGGTTATGATGAAAAGCATAAAAACATCCAATATTTTTACAAATATGCCCGATTCTCTACCCTCTGGAAAAGCTGATTTTTTATTGGCGCTCAGTGATGCAAAAGGCTCTTCTATCTCTGCTTGTTTAGACGCAGAGTATCTTATCAATGAAAAACTCTACTCAGCGGAACATTTTATACAGGAGCCCTCGCCTGTAGTTGTCACCCGAGCCATTCACAATCTTCATCCCTTTGCCTCTCTTGAGATTTTAAACCTTGGGATGGAGAGGCTTCCTCAACATTCCACGTGTGCCCTGAGCGTTAGCGAGGAAATGCCCTTGGGGTGCCAAAATTTCAACATCTCCCCCTCAGAAAAACTAGATGCAAGGGCTATATTTACCAAAGGAGCAGATGCAGGCAGACGCTATGAGCTTAAAGGAAACTACCTTATCTTAGCGCAGAGCACGAACACTCCAAACACAGAGATAGAAGCGATGCTCTTAGCTTTAGGCTATGCCTGCAACAAGGGTGCTTCTAAGGCAAACCACAGTAATTTAGACTCTCTAAGCGAAGAGATGAGCAGTTTTGAGAAGCTCTCTCTTTTGGGTGAGCGAACCCTTCTCTTCTACGCTGGTTTTATCCTTGAAGCATCGAGAAGATTTCATGTTGTTTTAGCAGGTGGATTTGAGATGGCGGCGTGTTTGCTAGTCGCGGACAAACTAAGAGAGGATATTTTTATGCGGGTAAAAAGTGATAATATCACACTTGCTACCACCCGTTGGGCTCTTGAAGATAAAAACAGCGATATAAGGGCATATCTCTCTGAGTTAAGTTATATTCCACATGCCATCTTTACAGATTTCTCATTCAAAAGCAGTGAAATAACAACTCTACATCAATATGACAAGGGAAAAGTGCAGGAGAGTGCAGGCGTGGGAGCGGCACTCGCTTATGCCTCTCAAAATCAGCTCTCAACACAAAGCGTAATAGAACAAATAGAATATTTAATCTACACAATGTAATAATCAAGTCTACTTTGCTATAATAATCCAACAAAACTAGACCCATAGGAAGAAGTATGTTCAACACAGTAAAAACAAAAGTGATTTTTTCTCTTGCCGTAATCAGTATTCTTGGTATGATTGGAGGAATGACTTATCTCTCATCCACACTCCAGAATATATCAAAAAAGACAACAAAACAGTCATTAGACATGCTAAGTGAATCCGTTTTTCAATCACTTAGGGGAAGTATGTTCGCGGGGGATCCCGTTATTGTTAAAAAAGCACTTGATGCGGCTAGTAGTATAGATGGTATAGAATCTCTGCATGTTTCAAAGTCAAAAAATATTATTGACATCTACGCACCTGCTGAAAAGTTTACAGATGATCTTCTTATCCAAGGTGTATTTCAAACAGCGCAAAGACAAGTAATTGAAACGCAAGAGAACAACCACCATACAATCCGTATGCTTCGCCCTCTCATAGCAAAAACGGAGTGTTTTGCCTGCCATTACACTTCTAAAGAGGGTGATGTTTTAGGTGTTATGGATTTAGTTATCTCCCTTGACAAAGATGATGCATATATCAAAGAGACAGAGTTAACACTTTTTGTCACTTTGATTATTGTGGGCATACTCTTTGCGGTTATGGCAACCATCTTTTTTATAAAAGAGATTTTCAATCCACTCAAAACGCTTAAGACACGTATTTCTGAACTTGTAAGTGGAGATAAAGATCTCACGAAGCGTCTTGATGATAAAAACGGGAATGAGTTTGGAGATGCAGCCAAAGAGGTCAATAACTTTATTAGTATGATTCAAGAGACTGTTACTGATGTAAAGAGCCTTGGAACACAAAACTCTCAAATCGCTACTGAAGTTGAACTCTCTAGTCGCGTTATTACTCAAGGCACCTCAAAAGAGCAAGAGATAGTGCAGCAAACCATTCTAAAAAGTGAGAGTATAAAAAGTTTACTTGAGCAGAGCATTATCACTGCAACAGAGACACAGCAGAATGTACAACAGGCAAATGATGATTTAAATATTGCCAAAGTATCCCTTGAGCATTTAAGCAATGAGGTGCACTCTTTTGTAGAAACTGAAGATGAACTCTCCAATGAACTTACAGGACTTAAAACAAACGCAGACCAAGTTAAATCTGTTCTTAACGTTATCAAAGATATTGCAGAACAGACAAACCTCTTGGCCCTTAATGCTGCCATAGAAGCGGCACGCGCTGGCGAGCATGGGAGAGGCTTTGCGGTTGTTGCGGATGAGGTTCGTAAACTTGCAGAGAGAACACAGAAAAGTTTAACAGAGATAGAGATAAGTGTAAGTACTATTGTTCAATCTATCAATGACGTAAGTGACAAGATGCATAGAAATACGCAAAAGATTGAGAACCTTATAGATATCTCCAATGAAGTCAAAGATAAAATTGACACAACTTCTGGAGCGATAGATATTTCAAGTAGAGTAGCGATTGAGGCAAAAGATGACAGTCTTAAAATGTCATCCAACATTCAAGAGATTATCCAAGATGTTGCAAACATTGAGAGTATATCCAACGCAAACGGAAAGAGTGCACAAAGCATAGCTTCAGATATGCAAAGATTAGTGTACGTTGCACAATCACTTCACGCAACAATCAACGAGTTTAAAAGCTAATACTTTGGCATGTGGAAATTCCACATGCCAAATATCTTAACCGTGTCGAATCTTTCTACGACTACTTCTTCCCGTATAATTCTTTTTAAAACATGCCTGACAAATACTATATTTTGAATTGAGTGGTAAAGGTATATGGCAGATTCTGCACTTGGCTACAAACTGGCTCTGTTGCAGAGACTCTTCAATAAACCTATTTAAAACAGCTCTTGAGGTACGCGCTTTTTCTGTATCGACAAAATATTCACCAAACCTATAACTAAGCCATAAGTAAAGAGATATCTCCTTTACCATATCTTCTGCCCGCAAAAGGTCATCCGTTGTTTGCGCGAAATTTCCTACCAAAGCAGGCGGAGTGTATCGCACTGGCACTTTTTTCTCGAGTGCCAAGATATAACTCTCATACGCCGCGATAATGTAAGGGGACTTCAGCGTAAGTGGTGCACAAGCAAGATGGTATTTCATCGCTATATCTAAATCAAAATTATCCACAATGACCGCGGCTTCAAGCATGTCATCTAAGTTCGATGCATGAAATGGACCATTAAACTCCATGTTGTCAACAAAAAACTTGAGTATCTCTTTAAGCGAACTCTCTTCAAGAATGCTTCCCACGAGTTTTATATGCTCGAGATTTGCCATGACACGAAACGGCACGGTAATCGTCTTCGCCTCTTTATGAAAGTTTCGCTTGACAATATTTAAAACTTCTTTATTTAAAGCTCCAACAAATCCCTCTTCATGCAGTCCATATCGCCCTGCTCTTCCTGCTATTTGATGGATTTCACTTGCTTGGAGTGTTCTCTGTGTCACCCCATCAAACTTCTCAGCCTTAGAAAAGAGAATCGTCTTAATAGGAAGGTTCATCCCCATCGCTATAGCATCCGTTGCAATAAGAATCTGTGTCTCACCCTCTCTAAATCGTCTCGCCTCTTCGCGTCGCACTTCAGGAGAGAGGTTTCCATACACAACACTTACATTGAAAAATCGAGAAAAGTTTTGTTTGAGCTTTAGAACATCTCTTCTACTAAAAGCGATAATCGCTGTTCCCGCTTCTACCTCGGATACCTCTGTAGGCTCTACTAAAAGTGTGAGTGGATTCATTCTCTCAAACTCGATAATCTCAAGCTCTTCGCCAAGATATTCTGCTAAAGCCACAATCGCCTCTTTTGCATTTGGAGAGCCCGTCATAATAATCTCTTTAGCAGGTGCTCCGATAATCGCATTTGCCCATGCCCAGCCACGGTCTCTGTCATCAATCATCTGAACCTCATCAATAACACAGACATCTACATCCACTTCAAAGTTGAGCATCTCAATCGTCGAACTAATATGTGTAGCCTCTTCATCTAAAATCTGCTCTTCACCTGTAATCAAAGAGGAGTCAATCCCGTTAGCCTTTAAAGTCTCATACCCCTCTAGGGCAAGAAGTCTCAGCGGTGCAAGATAGTAGCCCGTATCTGCTTCTTGAAGTTTTTGCATCGCTCTGTAGGTTTTTCCGCTGTTCGTAGGTCCAATGTGCAGGATGAGTTTTCTTCTCATCTCCCGTGCCATAGGGAAAAGATTTTTAAAGTCTCTTATCGTCCTTGCTAAAAGTGCTTGACGTTGCTTTTTTACTACCTGTTCATGGATATTGTAGATAAAGATACGAGAGGTTTTTCGTTCAATTTTTGGAGTTATCACTAGAGATTTACCCATCAACTCTACAAAAAATTCATACACTTTTTGATGGAGTTCCTCTTGGCTCCAATGAAGCAGAGTCGCATAGGTTCCGCACTCTTTTACCAGCATCTCTAAATCTTCTAAAAACTTCTCTTCATGCTCTTGCTTACTTTTGAGTACAACGGCATCAAAATCAAAATCGTTACAGAGCCAGATATCTTCAAGGAGCGCATTGAGTTCTATATGTAACTCCAGAGTATATGGCAGGGATATCTCTGAAAAAGGGAGTTTGCAACGCTCGTTCATACTTAGGAGAATCTCTTCATTATGCACTTCTAGCTCTCTCACATCTAGTTTCGCATGAAGAATACTTTTTAATAACTCAGGCTTCAAGAGTGGATATTTTAACTTCGTTTTTGGTGGAGATGTGCGTAGTGCAGAGAGTATCTCTTTATCTGTTAAATAGGCATGTGGAATTTTCAAATTTTTTAAAAAAGTATTAATACTCTCTTGTTTTGCGGCAGTTGCCAAAGCTTTATCTTCTGATATTTTAGCAACTATCTCTTCTATACTACTGTCTTGAAGATACTCATAACTATATGGATTTGTATTGAGCGTGAGAATCTTGTGGAACTTCTGATCAAAGAGTTCATATTTTAAAGAGGCATTAAACTCCAAAGAGTCATCTAAATCAAACACTCCATCTAAAGCTTTTTGCAAGGCACTCTTTTTTAAATCATAACGGATATGTCTCAGTTTTGCTTCCATCTTTTCTATGGTTATCTTCTTACTTCTCACATCCATAAAGGCATCAAAAAGAAGTGCGGCTTCTTCTGCATTGGCATCAAGCTCTTGGAGTAACTCCTCTATCTTATGACTTCTATCGAGATTTGGCTCTTTTGGAGTATTGGAGCTGTAAACCGCCCCATTTTCTTGAAAAAAGTTGAGTATGTCCTGACGGACAGTACCATCAGATTCGGACCATAGCATTCGGATTGTTTTAAGAAGTATCTTTTTGTTGTGTTCAACATCATAGATACCTAAGGTGTGAAAAAGTTCACTTAATGTCTCTACACTGACTCTTTCAATGCCTACATCAAAAGGGTCTTCATCAAAATATTTTTTTATTCTGGTATTGATTTTTGTATTTTTTTTATGTTTCTTTGCCATATGTTATTGTAACTAAAAAGTAAAAAAAGCAACTTTTATTTAAGTTCAGGGTGGCTACAATATTTTTAACTATTAGACCTCAAGGAGACTCTGTAAGCCTCCCTAAAAACAGTACCACTTAGAACGGAATAATTCTGATAAAATAAATCAGGAGTATTCATGCGAAGAAGTAAGTTTAGCGAGAAGCAAATCATAGAGATTTTAAAAGAGATAGAAGATGGTGCCCCAGTT
>Ga0210006_1000208_pt1 | contig 50131 bp, 51 predicted proteins | sample CryGey02umfilter_2_FD_185452 | JGI IMG/M metagenome (GOLD analysis project Ga0210006, IMG submission 185452) | Groundwater microbial communities from aquifer in Utah, USA - Crystal Geyser 4/10/14 0.2 um filter (SPAdes) (version 3) | ecosystem: Environmental > Aquatic > Deep subsurface >... | reverse complement strand
CACATCCGCTCCCGCTCCGCAGGTCCTCAAAAGCCTGCAGCTCCCGTAAATCCTACGCCGAATCCTGCCTATATCGCTGGCTCACTTCTGGTTAGCAGAAGTGGGTCAATTCTCGTTAGCGTCCAAGCGCGGGCGCGGCGGCGTCGCCGTATACATAATTCTCCACGACTTTGCCGTCTTTATCGCGACAAATGAAACTGTAGGACAACAGGCCGTTCCTCGTTGAAATTCGACACGATCTTCGTGTGAAGTAGTCTTGGTCGGGATCGCGGCCTTTGATCTCGGCGTGAATTTCAGCCGCGGCTTCCGAAGAAGATGGATTTCGCAAGACATCGTAGCTGAACCGCAGCGTCATGGTCTCCCCGGGGGGGACGTCGAGAGGCCCGAGGATGGAATACGCCGTATTTCGCAGCCACGGGGGGAGGTTGGAGAGCTCGAGCCTGACACTGCGGAGAGGATTGGTCCCGCCGGCACGATCATAGGTATTGTCGACAGGGAACGATATACTGCCGTAGTATGCGGCCGGATGTTCGCGTTCGAACTGCTCCGACGGCGGCTGAGACCTCTCTTCCCAGCAAATGAAATCCGTTTTCTTCCGATTGGAGCACTGCGGGCAATGAGCGCGAACATTGCCTTTGCCGGGCTTCTTCCCCATGATGACCCGCGTCGCGGCGATCCCTTTTTCGTCGGTGTAGGCGACAGGAGATTGGACATGGGCCGAACCGACATCACCAACAGAAGTGAATTCAACCCTGATGCCGGGCCTAACGAAGCCGTCGGAATCAACGACCCGAACCTTAAGTGGAATAGGAAAAGCAGTCCCCACCATGTCCCGCTGTCCTGCTCCGGACTCAGCCCCCGAGAGTCTCTCTAAATAGAGCTTGGGCTCCGAAAGTCCCGGCCGCTCCAGATTCTCCCAACCGAGGAATCCTACGCTCAGCACAACGAGGTAAATGGAAGGGATCTTCCAGCGACGAACCCCGAACCCAAACTGAAGCGAATCGAATTTCACGACACCCCACCTCGACCAGCCTAAAGGATAACCTGCGTCATCTATCAACGCAATGGCGCGTTCATTTTAAAAAAACAAGACATACCGTAGCGGGGCTGAACACGGCTATGTCGGTTGCGAAAGCAGTAAACAGGGTGCTATTCTTGTCAGCCGGTTACCAGCCCACATTTGGCTCGGCGCGCCCGCTTGGCCGCGTGGATCGGCCTCCTAATCCCCTACCGCGACTTGAAGTGGTGGGAAGAGTTGGACGAGCGCTATTCTCATGCGGTTGCGAAGGAGTCCATGCAGGCCAGAGTTCGGCACCGGTCATGCCGACAGTCGGGAGCCCCTAGATCGCCGCGCCGAGAACCACGGGAAGAATTGACCAATGAACGAGCTTGAGTGAGGGCTGGCCTTGACAGGTATATATTCATACATTACACTCTTAGTGATTCACTAAGATAGGATAGTATAAATAATATGACTCGCAGAAGCCTGTCGAAACGCGAAGCAGACATAGTGCTGGCCCTTGAGTGGGATAAGCAGCGCCTAATCACGATCAAGGACATCGTGAAGCGGCTCCGTTGCACCCGCAATTACGCCTATTGGCTGGCCCATAACTTGGAAGCGAAGGGCTGGCTAGAGGCCATCGTCCCCGGGACCTTCCTACTCATCGGCGCGGAAAGGGGACCCAAGGGCGTTCCGGAGATGAACCCCTATGTGATAGCGCGGGTGCTTCCCAAGCCCTACTTCTTCGCCTATCGCTGGGCGTGCCTTCATCACGGATTGACGGCTCAGGTCCCTACCCTCGTTCATGTGGCTCTCGCCCGTCCGAAGCGCCCCATCGAGATCAAGAATGCCCGTTTCGAGTTCATCAATCTTACCCCCAAGCGCATGTTCGGTTTCATGGAAACCGAGAAGTCCGGCGAGAAGCTCAATGTCTCCGATTTGGAACGGACGGTTCTGGACGCAATCGACCGCCCGGAGCTTGTCGGCGGCATCGAGGCCGCCGCCGAGGCGGTCTTCCAGGCAGGCAAGCAAATAGAGTTCGCGAAGCTTCTTGATTATCTTCGACGGTTTGACGACAGCGCTTTGGCGCGTCGATTGGGCTACCTGTGCGAGTTGCTGAAGGTCCCTCTACCCAAGAACCTGAGCGGCTACCTCTCGGCCCAGACGAAACGACTTCCCGCCTATCTAGGCGCCCCCGGCAGATGGGGCAAGGAAGGGCCGCTGGACAAGAGCTGGCGTCTGGTCATCAATGTGCCGAGGGAAGAACTCCTTGGAGAGATCCACATCGGATGATCGAGAAACGCTACGCGGACCTCTTCACGCAAGGCTCCCAGGTCGGCTTCGAGATTGCCGAGCGCGAGATCCTGTTGACCTATGTCCTGAGAATCCTGGACGACGCGAGCTTGCTCAAGACCCTGGCGTTTAAGGGCGGGACGTGCCTTAGGAAGTGCGTCTATGGCAAAGAGACGCGCTTCTCGGTGGACCTGGACTTCACAAACACCTCTGACCAGGCCGCCGATGACGTAATTCTTGATGTGGTATCCGCCCTGGGAAAGACTTCCTACGGGATTTCTTTCGGGGTAGAAACCAAGGACTTCTACGTCTCGGACGATGGGATGTCCTGCGGCGCGAAGGTCGGATACAGGCACTCCTGGGCCGAGGGAACCTTCAAACTGGATATCAGCCTACGAGAGACGCCTTCGCTGCCGGTGGAGCCGCTCGCCCTCAAGCCGCAGCCCTACTTCAAGTATCTGGAGTTCAAGCCGTTCCCGATCCCCAGCTTCCGTTTCGAGGAGATGCTCGGCGAAAAGATACGCGCGGCGAGCCAGCGGCTTCGGTCCCGAGACGTCTATGACCTGGCCAAGGCAGCGGAGCGGCCGATCAATCCGCGGCTGATCCGCGCCCTGGCGGTCATCAAGTGCTGGAACGTGGGCAAGCCCTTCGAGCCCGAGAGACTTCTCGGTCGGCTTCACGCCGAGAAGTACGACTGGGACGATCTCCGCGCGCTCGTGCGCAGAAGCGAGCGGGTCGATCCCGAGAGGATGCTCGCGGCCTGTGAGAAGCGCTATAAGTTCCTACTTGAACTATCGGATGGCGAGCGGCGGATGATCGGCGATTCCAAACGGCGGAAGCTCAAAGACTTGCCGAGCGCTTTGCTGAAGGAGGCCGGCAAATGAGCGGCCGCCTATTGACGATCATCGCGATGAGCAATCGTCTCAGGCGGACAGGTGGACGCTTTTTGGACACCGCGGCCCTGCCGCTCCGTCGGTAGTTCGTTGGTTTCGTAAGCGATAGGTTGTGGGTTCGAATCCCATCCTCGGCTTATTAAATTCAAAAACATCGGCGGATGTAAGATCGAATCCCATCCTCGGCTTACTTAAATTGCAGGAGGCATGCATGTCCCAGACTCTCGCCAAGCCTGTCTTAAACAAGGTCGGATACCTAATCGTCTATGTCGACGATATGCACATGGCGGTTTCTTTTTACAAGGAAAAGCTCGGCCTCGCGCCGAAGTTCGAGGACAAGGAGTGGACGGAGCTGGAGACCCAGGGCTTTACTTTGGCGCTGCACGCCTCAAAGAAGGCCCCCGCCATCGACAAGGAGAACGGTCCGTGCATTGTTTTCTCGGTCGAGGACATCAAGGGGACTCATGCCGCCTTGAAGGAACAGGGTCTCGCCGTCTCGGAGTTGAAGACCGTCTGCGAACATGACGGCATGATCGGGCTCTCCGGCGACTTCGCAGACCCGTCCGGCAACAGGCTCAGCGTTTACGGGATGGTTAAGAAGACCGTCTAAGTCCTGATTTCCGGAAAATACGGGCCCCCTCCATGTTCCCGTAGTTTCAACAATGGGATACGGGAGAACGAGTTGTCCCTGCCGCGATTTTCGCCGCAGCGACAAATCGAACACCCGGTGCCATCGGGGCGCTGGTTCGCGGACTGCTAAGTGTTTTCGGTCCCTTATTACTTTATAGGCGATTGCCTATAAAGTAATAAGGGGACCGAACTCCATGTTCCCGTAGTTTTGAAACAGTGAACGAAGCATGTTCCGCTCCGAAACTCCGAGCCCGAACAGCATCACAATAAACCTCCCGCAACACTTAACTCTAGAAAGTCCATCGCAAGCACAACGCGGTCCGTTTACCAGCGCGAAAAAAAATCCGTTCCTTGCTCGCAAAACTACGGGAACACGGAGAATCGCCTCCTTGCGCCGTTTCCAGCCTGCTGTTACAATTGAGTGTGGGTTTCCAACTGGACAGGACCGCGTTTAAGAAGTTCGCAGGCTTCCCCGACGAAGCCGCGGACGAGGGTTATGCCGAGTACGCGGCAATGTCCCCTGAGCAGCGCGTCGAGCTTGTCGGGTTCCTTCGCCGGCGTTATCTCCGCGGCGTCCTCAACGCCGGGGGCCCCCCGCGAATGGAGCGGGTCATCCGATTCTGCGCCCTAGGAGACGGCGCCTGAGCCGACCCGAGGAGCCGGATGATTTCGTCGATATTGTCGACGCCCTGCTGGACGCCGGCGTCGAGTTCATGATCGTCGGCGCGTATGCCGTAGCCTTCCACGGCTACCCGCGCGACACGGCCGACTTCGACATCCTCGTTAATTTTTCTCAGACCTGAGTCCCGCTCTCAGCCTGCTGCGGAACGCTTGATCGATAACGCGCTTGCCGCTGCTGCGGCAGCAAGCTATAATCCGTGGGCGTCGTTCCTTAATAATGGGAAAGAAAAACAAGAAGAATCGCGATCGCGTCGGCACCGCGCCCAGCGGCGCCGCCTATTCCGCGCAAGCCCTCCCGATCGGCGCCTCGGAATGGACGCACAAGGCCATCCTTTGGTGGCTGCCCATTCTCTATCTCCTTATTTCCGATTCTTTCTTTCTGAGGACCTACGACTCCGCACAGGTCAAGATTTCTTTGGTGCAGATGGGCGGCATCTGCATGCTGGCGTTGTGGATCTGCCGATTGCTGGATGAAGGGAAGGGCGTCTTCACGAAGAACGACCTCGTGACGCTCGCGCCGTTTTTGGCCTACTTCGCCTACGGAATCTTCTCCTTCATCCACACCCCCTACAAGTTTTCCTCGACCGACGCGCTGCTGCGCCGCATCTTCTACATGACGGTACCGCTGCTCGTCATCCGGGAATTTGACGAGAGGGGAACCAGCCGCTTTACGAAGATTCTGATTTTGACCACCTGGATCACCGTCGGCTACGGAATGCTCCAGTGGTTCGATATTACCTTCTTCCCGCGCGGAGTCGGCAACGGACCGGACCCGTTTATCTGGCGCGGTGCGTTCGGTTCGCGCGTTTTCTCGACCTTCGGTAATCCGAACTTTTACGCGGATTTCCTGGTCCTGATTTTCCCGGTCCTCATCTGTCAGTACCTCAAGACCCGCAACTTCAAGCTGATTCCGCTGATCGGGATGCTGCTGTGGACTCTGTATGCCACGGGAACCAAGGGCGCGTGGGTGGGCTTCTCGGTCGCCGTCGGCCTTTTGACCGGTACCTACGTCTGGTTCTTCGACTACAGCATCGTCAAGCGCTACTGGAAGCACATCGGCCTCGCGTTTTTGCTGATGGGGGGAATGGTCGGGGGCGGCATCATCTACAAGCTCAACGACTCGCGCTGGGCGTCGGTCAATTTCCGGCTTTTCACCTGGGAAGCGACCTGGGAAATGATCATGACCCAGCCGCTGATCGGCACGGGCATCGGCTCCTTTTGGGTGGTTTATCCCGCCTTCCGCCGCCCCCCGATCTTTCACATCGAAGGCAAACACAATACCGAGACCGATCACAGCGAAAACGAGTGGCTTGAAGTTCTCTATGACGAGGGCATCCTGGGCTTTGGTATTTTTATTTGGCTCATCGTCACGGCCTGCACCGTCGCCTACGGCTCTTTGGGACAAATGACGGGATCGTTGAAGCGGGGCCAGCGGGCGCCTCCCCGCGCCTACGATCTGCTCGGCTACCTGATCGCCTTCCAGGGGATGCTGATCCACAATCTCTTCGACGTGAGCCTGCGATTCGTCTCCTCCGGCGTTTATTTGGGGCTGCTCTCCGGCTTGATCGTTAATCTTGCGCGCGGGCATTCGCTGCAGGAACTGCACCGCCACGACACCGCGCCCAAAAGCGGGGAGTCCGCGTGGAGCACCCTCTCCTCGTTCTTGATCTGGCCGTTGCGGCTGGGAGCATGGGGCGGTTTGGGATGGATGGCCTACACGCTGTGCACGCAGTTCGCGCAGCTGCAGGGACCGGCCGCCAGCATGAAGCTCGGCGGGGAGGTTCTCCAGTGGTGGATCGCCTGGGGATGCTTCCTGCTCTGCGTCGTTTCCCAGTCCGTCATTTTCGCGAGAACGGCCCTTCTGACGCGCAACGCCTTGATCCCCGCGGTCATCCTCGGCATGCTGTGGCCGTTGAATCTGACCTGGGGCTTCTTCCGGGCCGACGTCAACCACAACATCGCCATTTTCTTTTCGAAGCGGAAGGATTGGGAGCAGGCTCTCAAGCATTATTTGCTCGTCGGCGAACTCAACCCGGCCTTCGTGATGTCCTTTTACTTCAAGGGGAACGTCTTCAACGACCGCTTCAACATGACGAAGATCTACAACCCGAACTGGGGAGACCGCGACCAGAAACCCCGGGACGATTTCGAGCGCGCGATGGAGTCCTACGAGCAGGTGCGCTCGAAGGCCCCGAACTACGTTCAAATGCACCATCAAGTGGGGACGCTCTTTCTCAAGCGCGCGGATTGGGAGCGGCAGCAGGGCCGGACGGAGGAAGCGGAGAAATACGTCGACAAGGCGCTTGAGCGCTTCAAGCGCTACCAAATGCACGACCCGGTTTTCGTCCCGAATTTCTTCCGGATCGGTCAAATTTACATGGCGCGCCAGCAGTACGACAAGGCGATTGAAAACTACCGGATGCTGGTCGACGCGCCGAAGTGCAACATCCCCGACTCCGTGGAGCAAACGAAGAAATGGCGGGATACGATCGGCGCGTACCAGAACTATGAGGAGATCGACGGCCGCTGGCAGCACACCCATCCCGACCCCCAGGCGTTCGGACAGCTCGGCAACGCCTACTTCTTGAAGGGAGAACTGCAGAACGCGGAGAAGGCCTACCGGCGCGCGCTCGCGCTCAACCCCAACGATGAACACTCCCGCAGAAATCTCGAACTCCTCTATCAAAAGGCGAAGGCGATGGGGGCCATCCAGACGCAGCCGACAGTCGCGCCCGTGGCGCCGCCCGCCCCGCCGAAGGGCGCCGCGCTGACGGTTCCGATTCATCCGTGACAAAGCCGGTCCGGTTTCTGCTCGTCGCCCTTCATTTCGTCTGCCCCCTTCTCTTTTTCACCGACCTGACGCGCAATCCTTATTTCACCCAGATCACTTTGCTCAACATCGGCTTGCTGGGCGCTTTCGCGCTTGAGGCCGTCCTCCAGAGCCGCCAAGGCTCGCTTCGCCTCGCGCGCACCGCCATGGACCTGCCTTGGGCGTTTTTCGCCGCGGCGTGCGCGGCGAGTTGGCTCTACGCCTACGGCGCGCACCCGGCCTTTTTCCGCGAGTCCATGAAGGCGGAGGGTTCGCGAGTTGGAATATTTCTGTTCGCCAACGCGCTTGTTCCCTTCCTGCTCTCGGCGCTTTGGGCCCGGGATTCGGAGCCGAGTGAGGACGCGTCGGTGTTTCATTGGGTGATCTTCGCGGCCGTCTGGATGGGGCTCTGGTCGTTCTTCCCTCAACTGCGGACCGCCCCGAAGCCCGCGTCGACGGCCGTCTTCGATCACGTCTTCGACGCGTACGGCGCCTTTGTCTGGGCGGTCGGCGTCGTCTGGGTGCTTCGTCTCGCCCGCGGCGGGGGACAGGCGGCGATCCGACACGCGGCGCTCACCGTGGGAACCGTGGCGGGGATTTACGGCATCGGACAGTATTTCGCGATCGAATTTTTCTGGCCGAAGATCCTAAATCCGTACGGTGGGCGCTCCGTATCCACTTTCGGAAACCCGAACTTCATGTCTTCGTACATGGTCATGCTGCTGCCGTTGGTCGTCGTGCACTACTTGGAGGCCCGTTCGCGCGCGAAGCGGGCCGTCTATGCGGCGATGTTCTTTATCTTCGAGGGGACCTTGCTTTGCTCCTTGACTCGTTCCTCTTGGCTCGGAGCGGCGGCCGCGCTCGCCCCGCTCTCCCTTTCCAGGAGATTGCGCCTGTTGGCCCGAGAGGACTTGGAGTTTCATGGGATGGTCGCCTCCGCAGCCGTGGCGATTGGGGTTCTCTGGCCGCAAAGCAACGTCGGGGGGTACGCCCCTACCGTGGTCGGGCGTCTCACGGAAATGGGAGAACTCTTTTCGAGCAGCGCGAAAACCCAAAGTTCTGCCTACAGTCCTCTTTACCAGCGCTTTCTGATTTGGCTGTGCACGTGGACGATGGGATCGGAAAACCCCCTGCTGGGGAAGGGCTGGGGCCATTTGGAGCTCTTCTACCCGTTCTATCAGGGTTATTTCATCGACCTGTTTCCCATTTTCCGGACGCTGCGCACGCACGCGAACAACGCCCACAACGAAATCCTGGAAGTCTTCTCCCAAACCGGAATCGTCGGCCTGGGCGCTTTCCTTTGGATGTGGACCGTATTTTACGCCGGCGTCGTCCGGACGCTGATCGCGTCGGATCGCGCTCCGGCCGCGTCCGTCGAGAAGCCGCGAAAAGGGAAGGGGCGCGAGGCGGCGAAGGAGACCCCGCCGCTGCCGGTGCAGCCCGTTTGGCTGTTCGCGGCGGCGGCTTCGGTGTTCGGAATGCTCGTCGACAACATGCTCAACGTATCGATGCATTTCGCGGTGCCGGGGTTTTTCTTTTGGTGGCAGGCGGGGACCGCGGCGGGAATGCTGAGTCGGGAGGGCGGACGCCTTCGCGAGTTCCGTCCTTCATCGCGCTGGATGGCCCGTGCGGCAGCGGTCGCGATCGCGGGATTCTGCGCGTGGGGCGCGTCCTACTGGGTACGCCATTGGAATCGCGAGGTCCAGTATTTCCTCGGCTTCAAGTTCATGCGCCAAGGCGACACCCAGCGCGCGCTCAAGCACTTGGAGTCGGCGCATGCCTGGCATCCGCGCGAGGTCAACACCAATTACGAATTAGGCAATGCCTATGCCCGAACCGAGCAGCCCGAGAAGGCGGTTTGGGCCTACGGCGAGGCGCTGCGAGCGAACGCCGGCTACGACGAGATCTATTTCAATCTGGGCACGATCTTGAGCCTCAAGCTCGGCCGTCGCGAGGAGGCGATCAAGCAGTTCCTCACGTCTTGGGCCATCAACCCCCTCTCCCGTCAGACCTATATGAATTTCGTCTCCTTGCTGCTCTCCGGAGACGGTCCCCAGAAGCACGGGGAACTCGCCGTGGAGGTGCTGAGCCGCGCGGCCTATTATTTCCCGGACAACGACAATTTTCTGCTCAATCTTGGATCCCTGCAAAGCCTGCGCGGGAAGGACTCCGAAGCGGTTTCGGCGTACGCGCGCCTCTTGAGGCGGCATCCGGAACTCCTCGCTGCCGAGAACGGTCTGCGCGCGGCGCTCGCGAAATCGAATATTCCGGCGCCCCCTGTGCTCGCCGAAGTGGAGGAATTTAAGAGCTTGGCGGTGAGGCTCCGGGAGCGCCGCTACGACGCGCAGAGCCTGGCGATGGCGCGGCGCGCCATGGAACGGTTCCCGGATTCGCTCCAAACGAAATTTTTCCTCGCCAATCTCGAAATGATGAACGGGGATTCCCATCGTGCGGAAACGCTTCTGCGCGAGGTCAACGAGGCCCAGCCGGGCAACGCCCCGGTTCTTCTCAACCTGGCGCAGGTGCTTCGACGCAACGGGAAAGTCGGGGAGGCGAAGGCGATTTTTGCGGCGGTTCTCCGCGTCGATCCAAACAACGCGTTCGCGAAGACTCAGCTCGCCGAACTCGGGGGATAACGCCCCGTCATTCGCCGCGTCTTGACAGCGGTGAGGCTCCCGGTATACTTAAAGCGGAGAAACTCTTTTAAGGAATAGAGAATGCAGCCCCGATCAATGAAGCTCGGCGATATCCTGCTCCAGGCCGCAGTGGTCAATCAGGAACAGTTGGATCACGCCGTCAAGATGGCGCGGACCTCGAACATCCGCTTGGGTGAGGCGGTCGTCAAGCTCGGGTACGCGACCGAGGAAGCGATCGCGATCGCGATCTCCAAGCTTCTCGGGGTTCCCTACGCCTCCCGCGAGAACAAGATTCTCAAACCGGAGCGGGACCAAAGCCTCGATAAGATCATCGACGAACGCTTCGCCCGCGAAAACGTGCTCCTGCCGCTGTTCGCCGAGGACGGAGTGCTGGCGATCGCGTTGGCCGAACCCGACAACGTCCTCGTGATGGACAACCTGAAGCTGATGACGGGCTACGAACCCCAGCCGTTCATCGCGACCAAGGCCCAGATCATGAAGGCGATCGACGAGTTCTACGGAAACTCGGGATCGTTCATCGACACGGCCGTGGAGGCCGGTCAGGGCAGCGCCGATGACGGAGACGCCGGCGACGTCGACGTCTCGGACGCCCGCCTCGATCTCGACAAAGTCGTCGCCCAGGCGAAGGGCGCCCATGTCGTCTCTTACGTGAACGCGATCCTCAAGCAGGCGATCGCCGAGCGCTGCTCGGATATTCATATCGAACGCTTTGACGAACGCGTGATGCTCCGCTTCCGCATTCACGGTACGCTCTACGAGCGTACGCCGCCGACGCCGGAGCAGTTCAACGCCGTGATTAGCCGCGTCAAGATTCTCTCGAAGCTCGACATCGCCGAGCGCCGCCTTCCGCAGGACGGATCGTTTTCCTTCTCCCTGCAGAACAGAGTCATCGACATGCGCGTTTCGATTTGCCCCACGGTTTTCGGAGAAAAAGTCGTCATGCGCGTGCTCGACAAGGGCGCCGTGGAGCTGAAGCTCGACAACCTCAAATTCGAACCCCGCCAGCGCGCCGACTTCATGAAGGCGGCCGAAGCCCCGCACGGGCTGATCTTCCTGACGGGTCCGACCGGTTCCGGTAAAACGACGACGCTTTATACGATCCTGAACACGATCAAATCCTCCGAACTGAATTTCATGACGGCGGAGGATCCGGTCGAATTCAAGCTGGAAGGGATCAATCAGGTCCAGATGAAAGCGAACATCGGCCTGACCTTCGCCTCGGCGCTGCGCTCCTTTCTGCGTCAGGATCCGGACGTCATCCTCGTCGGTGAGGTTCGCGACCAGGAAACGGCGGAAACCTGTCTTCGCGCAGCGCTGACCGGTCACTTGGTGCTTTCGACGCTTCATACCAACAGCGCTCTCGAGGCGATCGTTCGGTTGGGGGACATGGGCATCGAGCCCTTCATGCTCGGGTCCAGCCTTCGCCTGATCGCCGCGCAGCGTCTGGTCAGAACGCTGTGCCCGTCCTGCAAGCAATCCTACAAGCCCGCGCCGGAGGAAATCGAGCAGTGCCTCAAGGAATGCTGGCTGGAGCCGGCGCCGGAGCCGCGCCAGATGACTTTTTACAAGGAACAGGGCTGCGAGAAGTGCCACAAGACCGGGTTCTCCGGTCGGATGCCGATTTACGAGATTTACTACGTGACCGCGGCCCTGCGGCAGGGCATCTACCGAAAAATGGACATTCTCGATTTGATGGAAGTCGCGCGCAAGGAAGGCATGTGGAACATGCGCGCCAGCGGCTGGCGCAAGGTGTTGGAGGGCGTGACGACCGCCGAGGAAGTGCTCTCGGTGACGGTCGGGGAATAGCGGGCTCATGGGAAAGTTCAGCTACACCGTCCAGGACAGCAAGGGCGACACCTCGACCGGCATCATGGAGGCCGGCGACGAGAATGAAGCGATCAACGTCCTCCAGACCAAGGGGCTGTTCATTCTCTCCATCCAAGCCGAGAAAGCCTCCGCGAAAGCCGGCGGAGGGGGGATGTTCGGCGGCGGCGGGGTCAGCGGCCGCGATCTCGTCTTTTTCGGGGAACAGTTGGCGACCTTGCTCAACGGCGGAGTTCCGCTCGTTCGCTCGCTCTCCTTGCTGGGCGAACACTCGGAAAGCGAAGGCCTGAAAGCGGCCGTGGGTCAAATCACCAAGGATGTCGCCGGCGGCATGGCGCTGCACAAGGCGATCGAGAAGCATCCGAAAACCTTCGACACGCTCTGGGTCTCGCTGGTGCAGGCCGGAGAAATGGGCGGTCAGCTCCCGAAGGCCCTCAAGCAAATCGCCAGCTACCTGCAGTCCCAAGAAGAGCTGAAGGGCCGCGTGATCACGGCTCTCGCGTACCCCGCCGTTTTGTTCTTGATTTCGATGAGCGTCTTGATCTTCTTCATCGTCAAGATCGTTCCGACCTTCGCGGACATCTTTAAGAGCTTCGACCTGGAACTCCCGCTGATCACCCAGGTGATCATCGGCTTCTCCGGCCTTCTGGTCAATAACCTGCTTCCCCTGATCCTGGGCATCTCGGGAACGGTCTTCGCGCTCAAAGGCTACCTCGCGACGGAGGGGGGGCAGTACGCCAAGGCTAAATTCATGTTCAGCATCCCGTTTTTCGGGATGTTCATGAAGAACATTCAAGTCGAGCGGCTTTTGACGACGCTTTGCACGCTGATCCAAAGCGGCGTTTCGATCCTCAACGCGATCACCGTTTTGGAAGGCGTCTTCATGAACAATCTGATTTTCGCCTACGCGCTCAAGGCCGTCAAAAACGACGTCGCCACCGGAAAATCGATCTCGGGCTCGTTTAAGAAGTCCGGCGTCTTCCCGCCGTTGGTGACCGAGATGATGTGGATGGGAGAGGAGAGCGGAAAGCTCCCGGACATCCTCGCGACGTTGTCTTCGTTCTATAGCGGACAAATCGATCAGTTCATCCGGCGCTTCACCTCGATCATCGACCCGATCATGGTCGTGTTCATCGGCGGCATCGTCGGGGTCATCGTGCTCTCGATTTTCATGCCGATCTTCCAGTTGTCGCAGATCGGTACCGGCGGCGGCGGGTAAGGCCTTACGAGGCCTAACCGCCGCGGGCGTTCAGATGCAGGGCAATTCGAGCGTCACGACGGTGCCGCGTCCGGGGCCGGGGCTTTCCAAGCGAACGGTTCCGCCGTGTTTTTCCATAATGCGAAGAGTCGTTGAGAGACCGAGTCCGGTGCCTTCCTCTTTGGTCGTGAAGAACGGCTTAAATGCGTTTTCCAGGTTGCGCCGTTCGACTCCGGCGCCGTTGTCGCTTACGATGACGCGATGCACGCGCCGAACCGGGGACCTGGGCCACCAGGAGTCGCGGCGCTCGAGCGTCGTCGCTGTCACGGTGATCGCGCCGCCCTGCGTGATCGCGGCTGCGGCGTTGTGAAGCACGTTGCCTACGGCCTCGTGGATCAGGCTCCGGTCGGCCCGGATGGGCATCTCGCGGTCGGGGAGGGAAACGGACGGCGCCGCTCCCTTCGCGCGAAACTGGGGGGCGACGGCCTTCAGCGCCGAGCGCACGGGATCGCGCAGATCTTCGCGCGAAAAATCGATTTCTTCGATGCGTCCTAAATCGAGCAGATCCTTGAGAATCCCCTTGCAGCGCTCAACGGCCGTCTGGATCTCGGCCAATTCCCGCTGGGTTTTCGGGTCCTCTTGGAACGTGGGGCGCAGCCCGAGCACTTCCGCGTTGACGCGAATCGTCGTCAACGGTCCCTTGATCCGGTGGGCGACCTCGCCGGCAACCTGTCCCAGCGTGGCGAGGCTTTCGAGGCGGATCAGGCGATCCCGGTACAGTTCGTCCTGTTCGATGCGGGCGAGTTGGTGATCGCGGGAGAGCAGGGCCATGAGCCCTCCCGATACCAGAAGGAGATTGAGGCGGATCCAAAACCCTTGATCCGCGAGGGAGTGGGAGGAGGAGACCCAATACAAAACGACGATCACCGCCGTGACGACGAGACTGTGGCGCAGTTCCCGCGTGAGCGCGGTGGCGAAGATGATCAAAAAGTAGAGGCCGAAGTAGGTCGGATTCGGTCCGCTCCACTGCAGCGTGAGCGATGCGAGCAGCGCGTCTCCGATAAAGAACGCGGTCGGGAACCACCCGCCGGCGAGCAAGCGGTCGTCGGCGACGCGCAGCACGACGAGAGAGGCGGTGAGAACGCCGGTCAAAAACCAGAAGCGCGGCGCCCATCCGGCATCGTCCTGATTCAGGGTGACGAAAAGCAAAAGGAGGACCGCCATCAGCAGTCCCTGAAACATGAAATAGACGCCGCGCCGTTCAGGCATTGGGAGCGAAGCGGTAGCCCAGTTTCGGGACCGTTTCAATCAGGCGGCCCTTTTTCCCGAGCTTGCGGCGCAGGTTCTTGACATGGGTGTCGACGCTGCGGGAGGGGACCGGCATCCCGTAGGAGGAGGAATTCTCGACGAGGTAGGAGCGCGTTAGCGCGCGGCCGGCCTTGGACACCAGAAGAAAAAGAAGCTCGAACTCCTTCGGCTGAAGGCGAAGCGCTTTCCCGTCCAAGAACGCCGTCCGGCCGGCCCGTTCCAGTCGTACTCCGGCCGCTTCCACGATCTCTCCGCTTTCGTTCGGAGGCAGCGAGCGGCGCAGCACCGCGTGGATTCGGGCCAAGAGCTCCATGGCGCTGAACGGTTTGACCACGTAGTCATCGGCGCCGAGTTCCAACCCGAGGACCCGGTCTCCCTCCGAGCCCATCCCCGTCAAGAAAATCACCGGGATCGAACGCGTCGCCGCGTTGCTCTTGAGGTCTCTCAGGATGTGGCGGCCGTCCCCCCCCGGGAGGCGAATGTCGAGCAGGATCAAATCGGGCTTCAACTGAACCGCGGTGGAGACCGCGGCACTCGGCTTGGAGACGGATTCCGTGCGGTACCCCGGCTCGAGCGTCACCGTTTTTTCGACGGCCTCGATGATCTGCGGATCGTCCTCGATGACGAGTATCACGGGCATCCGGAATTCTATAACAATTCACAATTCCCCCATAATCCGCTATGGCGAAAAACACCGCGAATCGCTACAATTTGAATACCACGGTTCCCGTGACGGGGACCGCAGGAGGGGACCATGCGACGCGCACAATCCGGTTTTACTTTGATCGAACTTCTCGTCGTCGTTCTGATCATCGGTATTCTCGCCTCAATCGCCATTCCGCAGTATTTCAAGGTCGTCGAACGCGCCCGCCTCGCCGAAGCGCAGGCCTTCATCTCGACGACGAAACAGGCCCAAGAGCGGTATCTGGCCCGCCAAGGCGACTATGTCAAGACCAACGCGGACCTCTCCAAGCTGGACATTTCGTTTGGCGGAACGTCCCCGTTCTACGGCATGAAATACTACAGCGTGCAGATGGGCGCCGGAACCGCGACCGGGTGTCCGACCGGAGACCCGTTTTTCAACGTCGCGCTGACCCGAGTCGCGGCCAACGCCGGCGTTGCTCCGCGCTATAAATCAAACTACGTCATCGTCTATGAGCGCTGCTCGGGCGCGATGACCTACCCCGCCTGCGCGAACTGCGTGCTCGACTTCGCTCAGTAAGCGATTCAAATTCGATGAGAATCCCGGCGACCGAAAGGCCGCCGGGATTCTTTTTGGAACGTAAGCATGTACGCCCGTACCCTCTCCAGATATGTTCCCGTAGTTTCAAGGACGGAATGCCCCCAACGGCGCGGACGCCCCCGCGGGGGGCGTCCGGCCTCGGCGCGCAAGCGCGCCGAGGGGAAATACGAGAGTTGCCCTCGGCATAATGGATTTTACGCCGGCGGGCTCCAGGCGACGCGCTTCCGCGCATCACGCGCGTACATGCCGCAACGGAAATTTCAATCGAGAGCAACTGTCCCCGGGGACAGTTCATCGAAAACACGAATCTTCGAGCATCGCGCACGAAGCGCGAAACAAGACGCCGTTGATCAGGCAAAACTACGGGAACATGGAGCGTACCCTCCCTTGCGATTTCGCAACAATCCCTTAACATTATGGAAATCTCCTCCTAATTGCTAATAGTTACAGTGATTTCGGATGAATCTTAAAACTCCGGGCGCCCTGCTTTTGCGCATGGTCCTGGGAGCCGCGCTCATCTCGGCGTGCGGCTTCCCTGCGGCGGCGGCGGACTCCATGCTCGACGACGCGGCGTATCAAGACTTGAGCAAGCAGATGCGCCTCGCCATAGACTTGTTCGAACGGGGAGAGGATCTTCAGGCGATGGACCGCTTCATGGAAGTCCTGACGCGCGGTCATCCCAACGAACGCCCGATGGCCAACGACTACCTGAATCTGATCAGTCAGCGCATGGCGATCGGGACGCGCCTGCCGGAGAAGACGATTTCCCGTCCCGGCGCCACAACGATCGAGCGGGAAGACGCGCGTCCCCGGGGCGAGAGGCGCGAGGAGACCGAACGTCCTCGCCGCAACCCCGCTGCGATGAACGACGAACGGCCGCCGCCGGCTCGCCGGGACCGCGAGAGCCGCCCCTCGGATTCCGAAGACGCGAAGTTGACGCGGGAAGATCGGCGGCTCATGAAAAAGGAGATCGACGGCAAGATCCGGGCGAGGACCCGGAGCCTGCTCGGCGCCCTTCGCAGGTGGGAAGCAATCACGGTACGGATGGCCAACTCGCGTCTGCCGCGCGCGATCGGAATCCCTCCTGAGCTTCTTTACGAGGAAGGGCTCCGATTCAAGAAAGACTCCGGGAAGATTCTCGATCTCCTTTCGGAATTGGTGTTCAGTGTGGGAGCGACCCAGGTCGTGATTTTGCCGGAAGGCGCGATCATGGGCGAAGCGAAGATCATGGACATGCGCCGGACCATGGGCATCACCTCCCATATCCTGCACGCGGGGGTTTCTCCGGCCCGGCTTCGCGTCAATCTCCTCAGTTCTCAGGTGGACGTCCCTGCGGATCTGACCAACTACAAAGGCGTGATGATGGTCTTTGTCTACAACCAGCCGCTGACGCTGTCCACGGAGAACGAAGTCGGAACGGAGGGGGGGCCTCCGCTGTCGTTGGGAATCTCCCCGGAGCTGCTCGACCCCAGCCAAGGCGATGGGGTCATCGTGGAATTTTCGGTCATGGAGCCCCCGGCGGGTCTTATGTCCTGGCGCTTCCAGCTTCTCGGTCCCGGAGAGGACGAGAGCGGGGACTACATCCCGTTGCAGGAGGTGAAAGGTTCGGCGCCGGTCTTCCATCAGATCTATTGGAACGGGAAACGCCGCTATTTCGGACAAAATTTCCCGCCGGGACGCTACCAGACGGTGTTGAGCGCGACGGATATGCGAAACCGAACCCGCAAGCTCCGTTCCTGGATCAAGATCGAGGGAAAAACCGCGGAGCCCGAGTCCCAAGCGCCGGCTTCCGCTTCCGCGCCGTCGGCGGGCGCCGCGCCTCCCGACGCGCTCCCGGGGGCCGAAGCGGCGTCCAGTTCCGTCGTGCGCAAGGCCGTCGCGCCGTCGGCGAGATCGATTAAGCGGCGCCCGTCGCGCACCGCGCGGGCGAGCCGGCGCAAGTCCCGCACGAGCACGCGGCGAAAGACGCCCGCGAAACGGCGCGTGAAAAGCAAAACCATTACGGCTCCTCTCTCGGCTCAGAACTCCGGAACGCCGCCGCCCGAAGAAGACGCGAAGTCTTCCGGGCCGGGGGAAGGCGGCTCTCGCGCGGGGGCCGTCAATTACCAGGTGCTTTTCGAGAAAAACACGTCGAACATCACGCGCGAAGGCGACAACATCCTCCAGCGGGTCGCCGACACGATGCACTACTACCCGCTTGATAACATCAACCTCGTGGGGTATTCTTATACCGGAGAGTCGGACCCGGATCAATTAGCGATCCGCCGCGCGCAGCTCGTTTCAAAATTGCTGGTGGAACGTCACGGAATGAAGCGCGAACGGATTCAGGTGGACACGAAGTCCGTCGATTACGAAACGGCCAAGGTCGAAATCTACATCGTCGCGGGAGGGCAGTAAGAGATGGACTTGGCGGAGAACATCGAGCAGCTTTCCTTCGGCCGATCGCTGCCCCGTCTAAATTCCTGTCTAGGACTTTTCCTGAGTCCGGACATGATGTATCTCGCTGAGGTGGCCGTCGAGTCCGGAAAGCCGAAGGTGCTTCACCTGCTGCGCCTCCCGATCCCCGGCGCGGAGACCGGCGGGTCCATGACCCGGACCGCCGGAACCCTCAATACCGATTTTCTCAAAGACAATAAGGAAGTCCTTGAGGTCCTGCAGAAGGCGATGAGTCAGGTCGCGTGGACCTCAAAGCACATGATGGTCACCCTTTCCCATCACTTCGGGATTCTGCGGTATTTCACCCTCCCGGCCATCGAGCGCCGGTTTTGGCGCACCGCGGTCCCCGTTGAGGCCAAGAAGTACATTCCGATTCCCTTCGCCCAACTCGAGAACGACTTTCAGGTCCGGTCGCTCCCGCCGGGGCCGGACAAGCGGCCGCGCATCGGGTCGTTGTTCGCCGTTTCGCACAAGGAGACCCTCGGAGGGCTGCGGCAGCTGGTGAAAAATCTCGGTCTGGAACTGGTTGGAACCGAGATCGCGGGATGCTCCGTCGAGCGGCTTTGGAACACGCTCGACCCTGCGGCGGCCGAGGAACCGTATGCGCAGGTGCACTTCGACGGAGGCCACATCCGGATCGTCGTCTCGGAGAACGGACTCCCCATTTTCTATCGTGAAGTCTTTCTCCCCGACAACGCCACGCCGATGGACCGCCGCAAGGTGGACCTCAACGGCTGCATCGATTTTACCCGCAAGCAGCTCGGCGCCCCCGAGATGACGAAAATCCGCATCAGCGGACAGATCCCGCAGCGCGAGGAATGGCAGAAAGCGTTTTCGGAAGATACGGGCAAAGCCGTGGAAATCCAGGATACCGACGCGATGCTCGGCCTGCGTGGGGGGCAATGGGGAGGGTACGCGGCCATCGGGAGCGGGCTGCGCCATCTCGTCCGCACGCCTTTGACCCTCGACCTCAGCGCCGTCGGAAAAATCACCGAGGAGGATCGCCGCACCGCGACCGCCATCCTGGCGGCGTCCGCCGTCGCCGCGGCCTTTTTTCTCATCGTCGGGCTGTACCGCACCGCGATCGTGCAGATGAAGTCCAGTTCCCTTCGGGATTTTCAAAGCGACGCGGCGGTTTTTCAAGCGTTTCAGGGGAAGACCGCCGGCGACATCGACATTATGATTCAGCAGATGCGCGAGAAGGTCAATTCCTTCGGCGCGCTCACTACGCAGCAGGTTTCCTTGACGAAAGTATTCGAGATCATCGCGGATACGATCCCCGATCCGGCCTGGGTGGAGGGCGTCAATTACGAGAATCCGCTCTCGATCACGGGGAGCGCGCAGCCGCGCGTCCTGACGATTTCCGGGTTCGTCAGCACCGGGAGTCGGGCCGAAGAGCAGGATATCGGGTATTCGTTCGCGAACGGGCTGAAGGCCTCGGCGGAATTTTCGGTAGGCTTCCCGTTCATCAACCCGGCGGTGCAGGCGCCGCGGGCCACGGGTGACGACAACGAGGCGGAAAACGCTCCCGCGCGTCCGACGAGCTTCAACATAACCTGCGCGAGCAAGAAGGCGCAATGACTCTCGACGAACTGAAAGCGTGGGGCCCGTTCCTTCAGGGCGAACTTCTCGTTATGAAGGACTCGTTTCGGGAACGGGGGCCGAAATTTTTCCAGCGCCCGCTCGGACTCGGACTGGTGATCGTTTTCGCCGCCTATTGGTATGTCTATCTCCCGCCTTTGGCGAAGATGAGCCGGATCGAAGAAGATCTGGCCGCGTCCAAGGCCTCCGCGCAGTACGTCGATGACTATAAAAGTCTCTCGGCCCGCTTGGAGTCGCTCTTCGCGAAATTGCCTCGGGTAAAGAATCCCGGCGGCTGGCTTTTGGAAGAGGTGCGCAAGTCCCTGCGCGAGGAAGGCATCGTGCCGCTTTCGACCAGCCCGCCGACCGAACAGAAGATCGAGGCGTACCGCTTCATTTCCATGGAGGTCCGCTGCCAGGCCACGTATCCGCAGTTGGCTTCCTGGATCGCCCGGTTGGAAGGCGGGAACAATCTCTTCTTCATTAAGGAACTGAACATCCGCAAGGACGCCGAGCCGATCGGCTCCAACACGGCCGCCGTCGTGATCACCACGGTGGTTCCGGCCGGGAGCGGCGGATGAAAACCGCCTTCGGCTGGCTCGTGCTGATCGGAGCGCTCGCGATTCCGGCGGTCCTATTTTGGAAGTGGTGGATCGCGATGCAGACCACCACGACGCTTGAAGTAAAGCAGAAAGCCCCCGAGGCCCAAACCGCCTTCGGAGACGTGAAGTCCGCGCAAATCAATCCCATCGAAACCGCGGAGCAGCCCCCCGCGCAGCTTCCTCCGGCCGAAGGCGCTGCGGCGAACCCCGCCGCCGGATCGCTCGACGAAGCCCCGAATATGAACGCGGCCGCGTCGACGGAACCCGCCGCCCAGGGGGGCGAGGGGGAAGGCGAGGATGAGAACGCGCAAGCCTCTCAGGAACAAGCCTCCACACCGCCGCCGAGGGCGGCCGCGCGGAATCAGCCCGGCGTGCTGCGTTATGCTCCGAAAAGCGCCCGCGATCCGATGGTTTCCATTTTCGATCTTAGAGAACTTGCGAAACGCCGCTTGGCCAAGGAAATGTCCCGCCGCCAGGTCAAAAAGGCACTCGAGCCCAAACCGGCGGCTCCGGCTCCGGTTAAGGTGCGCAAAGCCCCGCCGCCGCCGCCGAAGCCGTTTTGCGAAACGGTCGAATTGCAGGGCATTATCGCCACTCCCAACGGGATCGCGGCAATTATCGACGACGAGGTCCGCAGCGAGGGCGATGTCATCAAGGAAGTCCTGATCGCCCGGATCACGACCCGGACCGTGATCTTTAAAAGGCATGGCCGCACCGTTTGCGTCAAGCGCGTCCAGCGCTGATTCCCCTTCGGGAATTTTCCCGCCCTTTCCGAAACAAAGCGGTAATATCCTCCGGTTAAAGTAACCCCAAGACGGTCCCAGGGAGAGAGCCTCTTGACGACATCAGGTCGGACCCAGCGCGAGTCGGCGACCGAAGCGAAACGCTTCGACGCCGTTATCATCGCGATCCTGTTCTTCTTCGAGTTGACGGCCGGAGCGGTGCGCCCCGCCCACGCGCAGCGGCGCCGTGCCGAGCCGGAGGCGAACCCCAGCTTTCAGCAGGAGATGACTCAAGACCGTCAAGGCGGCGGGGGACCGATCTCCGGGGGAGCGCCGATGGGGAGCGCGGCGCCGTCCTCGGACCGGATGGGCCCGCCCTCGGAACTGCCCGACGGTGATTCCGACGCGGACATCCAGATCGGGTCGCGGCAGGTCTCGAATGCGCCGCCGCCGCCCCCGGCCAACCCGCTCGATACCCGCATCGTCGTCCGGGTCAAGAACGCCCCGCTCGCGACCTTCCTCGACACGATTTCGGCCCAAGCGAAGGTCAACTTCATCATCACCGAGGGCTTGGAAACCAAGCGCATCACCGCCTTCCTTCAAAATGTGACGGTTCGCGAAGCCTTGCAGATCCTCCTCGAAATCAAGGGCTTGACCTATCAGCGCATCGGTCGTTCCAATACCTATGTCGTCTCGGCCCGGCGCGCGGATGTCCCCAACCGCATCACCCGCATCTACACGCTCAACCACATTCCGCTGGTGCCGATCGGCACGGGCGGCGGCAACCAGGATCAGACCGGGGCGAATTCCGGCGGCGGGGAGCAGCAGGGTCCTACCGAGGAAGGGACGGGTCAAGAGGAGCCGACCGGAACGAATCCGACCGAAAGCGGCGGCGGCACCGAGGGGATTCCGATTCTTGCGGTGCTGCGCAGCGTGCTGACCGCGAAGTTCGGCAACATCGCCGTGGACTCGCGCACCAATTCCATCATCATCACGGATTTGCCGGAATCCTTCCCTCAGGTCGAGCAGATCCTCGCGGAACTCGACGTGAAGGCGCCCCAGGTCATGATCGAGGCGCAGATCGTCGAGATCAACTCCGACCGGGCGAACGCGTTGGGGCTGGAATGGGGCGGCCCCGGCGGGGAATTGGCCGTCTACACCGGCCCGGCGCGCGACACCGCCTTCCCGCTCGTTTCCAAGCGAAAGGACAACAAGATCGTGATGTTCGATCCGCTCAACACCATTATCAGCCGCGTGGCAGGTGGAGGAGGAGGCGTAGAAGGCGGCAACGACGAGTCTCTGACTTCCTCCGAACTGAGAAGTAAGATGATAACCGGCGCCCTCGATTTGTCCCAACTGCAGATCGTCCTGCGCGCGCTCGTCACCCGCGCCGAGGCGCGCTTTTTGGGAAAACCGAAGATTTTGACGATGAACAACCAGGCGGCCCGCATCTCGACGCAGCGAGACGAGGCGCTCTCGATCACCAACACCATCACCTCGAACTCCGGGGGACTTTCCGAGGGGGGCGTCAAAATCGAGCGCGGAGAGACGGGATTGAATCTTCGCGTGACCCCGCAGGTGAACCAGGAAGGTTTTATCACCATGCTCATCGAGCCCGATTTCACCAACGCGATCGAATCCCGCGTCTCCACGCAGTCTCAGCGCGTCTTCGACACGGCTTCGCGCGGCGCCCGCGCTTTGGTGCGGGTCAAAAACGGCCAGACCCTCGTCCTGGGCGGCCTTTTGGAATCGCGAGAGTCCAAGAGCGTGAGAAAGGTGCCCTTTCTCGGCTACATCCCGCTGATCGGCTGGCTGTTCACGACGACCAGCAACTCGCGTTCGAACACCGACCTCGTCATCTTCATCACGCCCACGATCGTTAACGATTAAAATCACAAGTTGAACACCGCGCGCGTCTTGACGCGAACGCGGCCGCCTGTTAATCTTAGAGCAGGAAACGATATGGGTTTAAAACGCGGCGGTTTTACGCTTGTCGAGCTGTTGGTCGTCGTGCTGATCGTCGGCATTCTCGCCGCGATCAGCGTCCCCCAGTACAACAAATCGGTGGAGACCTCGAAGGCCGAGGCGGCCGCGTCGACGTTGACGATGATCGGTCAGGCCCAACGGATGTTCCAGCTCGATTCAGGCAGCTATGTCGCCAACGGAACGATGGCCGACAGCTGCAATTCCAAGTGCTGTCGGGGAGGCGTCTGCTCCGAACCCGCGACCGACAGGTGCCAACTCGTCGCCTGCAAGTACCTCGCGTCCCAACCGTGGGACGGCGCAAGCTATTATTTCCAGGCCGGAACCAGCGTGACCTGCGGCGTCAGCGCCAGCTGCCCTTCGGGCGCCTCGCGCATCGCCTGCGCGCGCCGGCAAGGGGCAAGCGCCGAGCCCTACGCGTCCTGGGGATACATCTACTGCTCCGACGGATCCATCAAATGGGATTCGGCGAAGGGCACTCCCGAATTCAAACTCTAAAGGGAAGAGGAGACGGCGGTCTCGGCCGGCGCCGGGGTCTTTTTTTCGTCCGCCTTCATGCGGGCGGAGTACAACGCCAGTCCCAAACCGGCCCAGGCGAGTTCGCGAATGTGACGGACGATGCCGAGCGCGAAGCCGGCGCGCGCCGACATCCCGAGCATCGCGAAAATCGCCGTTTTCCCGGCTTCCTGCGTTCCCACCTTGGCAGGAACCATGAAGAGGAGCCCGTCGATGATGCTCGACATCGTCTCGATGGCCAAGGCGGTTCCCCAGTCGACCGGAATTCCAAGGAACCGGCAGATCCAATAAACCTCGATCGCGTTCCACGCGAACCCGCCCAGGAAGAAGACCACGGATAGCGCGGCACGCCCCGGGTGATCCTGCAGAAAGGACTTGATCTGTTTGGGCATGCCGCGAAGGCCGCCGGGAAGGGCGTCGGGGTCCGCGGTCTTACGCTCGGGACGGAACTTCTCGTAGGCGATGAACCCTGCCAAGGCCAGGATCGCCAGGACCGCGGCCGCCTGCAGCCAACTCTGATAAGGGGCGATCGCCGGAATTCGGCCGCCTACGAGCCACGCCGCGCCGAACAACGCGAACAAAAATTGGGCCATCCCCTGGGAGAACTTAGCCGCCACGACTCCGGCGAGCCGGACATCGAAGGAGGCCCCCGGGCCCAGCAAAGACGCGCGGGCAAACTCCCCGGCGATTTGGGCGGTGGGCGTCAAATAGTTGACGCCGTCGCCGATGACCCGGTAGCGCAGCAATTCGCTCAGCGAATAGAGTTGGGCGGTCTTCGGGCGCATCGCAAACCGCCAGCCCAGCGCGTTGAAGCTGTGCGCGCCGATCTCCTGGAGAAGAATAAAGACGAAGCCCCAGCCCACCTTCCCGACCAACGAGGCCACGGAGGAGACGTCCATTTTCCAGAGCAAGGCCCCAAGCGTCAAAAATCCGGCGGCCAGGATGATTTTCTGGGCGAATTTCACGCGGACACCCCGGTTCTCCCGGTCCACGCCGAGGTGAAGAAGGCGTTCGCGTCCCGCAGGGCCGCGGGGCGATCATCGGCCTCGCGAAGCGTGCGGGCCAGGCGCGCGAACAGCATTCGGGGCCTCAGGTAAAAACGCCGCGAGAGGCGGCGGGCTTCCCGCCGCAGCGCCTTTCTCGAGTACGAACCGCCTTCCGCGCGAAGATTGGTTTGTATGGATTCCAGCGGCAAAGATAGGGCGAAACGCCGCGTTTGGGCCAGCGTTGCCTCGTTTTCTCCCTCGCCTCCGAGAACGAAAAGACCGTGGACGGCGATCGAGAATCGACGGCAGTCCTCGGCGAAATCGCGGGCGCGCGCGGCGTCGTACGGGAACCCCCTTTTCGTCAATAAAGCGTCCGATCCCGAGCGAAATCGCGCGCGTACGCGGCCGAGTCCCGATTTGGAGAGGGCGGCCAGAGCCGTTCCCGGGAGGGTGGGCTCCATCGCGCAGGACCAGCGGATGCTCACGGGGGTCATCGCCTGAGCCAAGGCTTCCGCGCGTCCCGGCTCCGCGGAGGCGGGGGAGCCGACGAGATAGAGTTCGCGCACCGAGGGAAAGCGCGATCGTGCTTCAGACGCCAATTGCGCGATTTCGACGGGGGAACGGTCGTTGGCGTCGATTCCCAAATAAGGACGGCTGAGGATCGGAACTTGGTAGCGTTCGACGCGGAGATCGCGTTCGTAGACGTCCATTTCGTCGCCGCCGGAAGGCGCGTCGACCCGGGCGAAGGCGCGCGCGGCCTCCGCGTCTCCGTACTCGATGCGGGCGTCCCACGCGAAGCGGTCCGGCGCCGGCTGTCCGGCGTGTACGACGGCGGCCAAGCGGACCCGCGGATCGCTCGCTTTCAGCGCCCGCGCGGTGCGCCGCGCGTCGCTCGGACGCCAACCGGCGTCCACGAAGACTCGGTCGAACCCGCGGGCGAGCAAAGGGATTTCCCCGGACGAGCAGCCTTCGACACGGGCGTCCACGAGTTTGACCGACGGAATCCCGCCGGCCAAACGCGACAAGCGCGTCGGCATCCAGCCGCCGCGTTCGGAGCGGCCGGCGCGCGGATCCGGGGGATTCAAGAAAAGACTGCGCATGATCAAAGCGAGCGTTCGAAGAGAACCGCCGAGTTGGACTGGCGGAGCAGCTTGAAGCCGAGGCCTTTAAACACCGCGTCCGGGCGGCCCAGACCGCCCCGCAGGGCGTTCGTCCATTCCGGGTAATGCTGCGGTTCCCCGATTGGGTGGGTGATAAACAAGAGGTAGTCGACGCGCCAGCGCCCCGTGATCTTCGGAACGTCGGAGAGCTTGTTCGGGATGTTGATGGACGGCCGTCCGCCGTACCAGGTGATGGTCGCGGGGGCATTGGTCATCACCCGGGAATCGGGAGGAATGCGATCCCGCATAAACGCGATTTCGGGCCACGCGGGCAGGGGCTTCCCTGAGGGGTGCGCGGCGACCGTCGGCGAAGTCCTCAGATAACTCCAACCCATGAATTGGAGCTGCAGGAGCAGCATCAGGGCGGCGAGAATGCGGTATCCGGTCCGGTCCGTGCGCCGAACGAGGAAGTCCGCCGCGAACGCCAAGGGCCAAGGGGCCAGCCAGAGATAGTGATGGTTTCCCATGAAGCCGAGGTTCTGATAGCGCAGAAAGGACATCACCGCGAGTTCGACGAGAAGAAGCGTTCCGGCCAAAGACGCGAAGCGCCGGGGGGCTCCCGTTTGGGTGTACAGTCCCAAAACCGCGAACGGCATCGCCAATTGCAGGTCCCACATGCCCGGCCAATCGGAGAGGAAGCGATTGAAGAGGCTCCATCCCTTATAGAGGACCGCACACAGCGAGACCGGGTCCAGGAAATCCCAGGGCGTGTAGAGGCGGTATTCCATCCAGGGCAGACCGTCGACGATGGTGTATTCGGCCATATTCCACAAGAGAACGCCCGGCGCCGACGCGCCGAAGACGCTCCAGCGGTAGAGCGTCCAAGGGAGAACGAGAACCGCGAAACCTCCGAGCATAGACAGGCAGAGCGTGCGGGGGAATTTCCATCTCCACACGAAGGGAAGCGCGAAAAAGATCGGCGCCCAAAGCGCCGCGTTCGTCCGGGTCAAATAGGTCAACCCCAGAACCACCCCGAAGCCGGCGAGAGGTTTGCGCTCCTGGAGTTCCGGACACCGTCCAATCGCGACGGCGGCCGCGATGAGAATCGTCATTTCAGCCCCGAAGAGGATGTCGACGAATCCTCCGAGCACATAGCCCGCCTGCAAGGCCGGCATCAAGAGCCAAAGCGCGGCGGTCCACGCGGCGCTGCGGGCTCCGAACAGCAGCCGGGCCGCGAGATATACCGCCGCAGACCACACTCCGAACGCGACGATGTTCGCCAACACCATTCCGTAATCGTGCACGCCGGCGAGAGCCATCCAAAAGGCGCACCAAAGCGCGTAGAGGGGATAGCGAAACAGCAGCGGTCCATCCGGCTCGATCGACACGCCGGCGTGATGGAAAAAAGCCAGTTCGGCCGGCCAGAAAGTAGACGTGCGAAGTTCGGCGGTGGCGAGGAAACGGCGGGCTATTTCCGCGTAATGGGAGAATTCATAGCTCCAACCGCCGTTAAAGAAAAGGAGGTAGCAGACATGCGAAACGAAGACGCTCGCGATGAACACCGCGAGCGCGGGCGCCGTCGCGCGGCGCCAAGGAGACGGATCGCGATCCGACATCGCCAAAGCGTACTAATTTTTGTAGTTTGCCGACTCATGCACCCGATGCGCCGCCTCGTCAAAGCCGTCTTCACCCCGCTTCCCGGACGCTCGTCGTTCGCCCCGTTTCTCGCCGCGGCCGCGGCCGCCTTTCTCCTGAGGGCGGGGTATGTTTGCGCCGTCGGCGTGCGCCCCGTCTCGGACTTCGCCGTCTTCGAGGAACTCGCGGTCTCCGTCGCCGACGGAGACGGAGTCTCCTACGCGGGTCCGGCCGGCGCCGAAGACCTGCGCCTGTACCAGGATCGAACGCTCTCCGGCGCGCCTTTGCCCACGATGTGGCGCGCCCCCGGCCCCGCGCTCGTCGGGGGAAGACTCACGAGACGGCTTCGCCGCGGGCGCGTTCGGCGCGCTGGCCTGCCTGTTTAGGCCCACCGCCCCGCTTTTGCTCGCGGCCGCCGCGCTTTCCGAACGACGACGGTTGGGCGCTTTCCTCGCTGGTTTCCTCCTGTTCGCCGCTCCCTGGACCGCCCGCAATGTCCTGCGCTTCGGTTCCTGGACTCCGTTCGCGGCCAATGTCGGGGATACCTTCGCGCGGCACACGGCGTCGATGATCCCGCTCGATGCCCCCGGGCGCGAGCGCCTCGCTCCCGCGCACCGGGCGTGGCGTACGGCCGAGACCGAGGCGGAACGATCCCGACTGGGATTTTGGGCGGGGTTCGAGAATTTGTCCTTTCTCTGGCGAGCGGGAGTTCGAACGGCGCTATCTGGACACGCCGGCGCGTTTCTCGACGCCTTCGGCGTGGACCGTCAGATGGTCTACTGGAGCGCCGGCCCCGGCCGCGTCCGTCTGGAGCGGCTCTCGAGCGCGTTTTATTGGACGCTTTGCCTGTTCGCGCTCGGCGCGGTCTGGAAACGCCGCCCCCGGATGGATTTTCTCGCCTGGCATTTCCTCGCGACCCTCGCCGCCTACACGCTCGCCGGCGGCATCGACCGGTATCACTTCCCCGTCCTGCCCTATTTGTCTTTGCTCGCCGGTCTGGCGTTCGCCGGAACCGAGCGCTATTCTTAGGACATGCGCGTCGTCCTCGCCGCCGGACTGCTGCTGTTGCCGCGCGTCCTCTTCGCCGGTACGGCCTGGAACGAAAGCGTTTCCCCGCATTTCGCGGTCAAGCACGAAGCTCCATTTCCAACCTCGGGGTTGACGCTGCAGCTCGAGCGGCTGCACAACCGCCTTCGCCTCGATCTCGCCATGTTCGCCCCGTGGATGGCCAAGGAACGAGTCAATGTCTATCTCTATACGAAGCAGCAAAGCTATCTGCGGGGGGAATTCCACCCGCCCGGGTGGTCCAACGGCATCGCGCAGTACGAAGACAAGCTGATCGCGACTTTCGAGGAGCAGGGCAAGGAGAAGCTCTACGAGGTCATCGCGCACGAGATGACGCATCTGCTGTTTGAAGGCTACTGGGGCGAGGCCAAGAAGCGCCCGCCGTCCTGGCTCAACGAAGGCCTGGCGATGCTCGAAGAAAAAGGGGACAAGAGCGACGGACCCCGCTCCGACTGGTACAAGGCGATGTCGGTGTTCTACACCCACGCGCCGTACCGATTCGGCGACTTTCTCACCTCGAATCCCTCTCGGGATTTAGGCGGGGATCAAGACAAGGTCACGCGCTGGTACGTGCAGTCCTACTCCTTGGTCTTCTTCCTGTATCGACGGCATACGCGGCTCCAGTTTTTCAACTTCTGCCGGTCGGTGCGCGACGGAACGCCCATCGAGAAAGCCTTGGGCAGCATCTACCGGTTCCGCACCGTCGCCCAACTGGAAAAGGCGTGGCGCGCCTGGCTCAATGAGGGTTCCGTCCGGCGGGAGTTGGAGGAGTATGAGGTGATCCCTAAGAATTCCGCGCGCGCCGATTCGCCCGCAGCGAGGCGCGGCCGGAATCCCAAGAACGGACGGCTTGAGCCCGTCGGATTCAAGCGACTCGATTTCCACCAGTTGCGGTGAGTGTGCCGTCGAAATTGCGTTGCCAAGGTAGAGACGGCGGAAGGGTTCTGCTCGCCCGCTCCAATTTTTCCTACACTTTTTTAGCACCCCCTTGCCCGAGGGGGCCTTTGTATCCAATTTGTATCCAGACGCCAGCCGACTCCAGCAAACTCAGTCGGCCGGGATCGGGGCAGGGTGGTAGGCGAGGCGAAGGTATGCCTGAAGTCGTGAAACCGGAAGCCGTGAATCTTCGCGGCCTCCAGGGTCTTTAGGAAGCAGCGCCTCACCGTGTTTCGCGCGTCCTCGAAGACGACAGTCCGTCTCGTGGAGGACGAGAGTTTCCAGCCGAAGAGAGCTACATCGCCCGGGGGTTCGTGGCCCATAGCTGCCGTTGCACGTGGATCGTAGGGGAATCGTGAGCAGCGAGGGATGGCGAGACTGCGCTTACGACTTTGGCTGGAAGCCGATCAACTTCCACGGCGGATCGGGCGGCTCCATGAGTTCCCGGATGGCATCGAATACCAATCGGAATTTCGACTTTCCAGCGCGTCCAGTCGACGCGCTAGGTCTTTATGGGAGGCCAGCATTCCCCGGAGCTTGACGAAGGCCCTCATGATGGCGATGTTGGCCTGTACCGCTCGTGGGCTGCGAAACACGCTGGAGAGCATCGAGACGCCCTCCTGAGTAAACGCATACGGTAGAAACCCGCCGAGGCTGCGTTTGGAAGGTATCACATTCTGGGTGATACCAAGAGCTCGGCTTCTTTCTTGGAAAGCTGGAACATGAAATCAGATGGAAAACGTTCACGATTTCGCTTGATCTGTTGCCTTAAGGCAATGGCTTTAACGCCGTACAAGACCGCTAAATCACGATCCAGCATGACCCTATGGCCCCGCAGGAGATAGATACGCTGCTCAACTCCATCCGGAAAAACCAAGGATTTCATAGTCGAAAGGCAGTATAGCAAAAGCATCTTCGACAGGTAAAAACATGGAAACTCTGCTAAAACTCGACCTCGCAGCAGTTGGTCTTCGACCGCGATGTTGTCCCACTGGACGAATACCCAGCGCCGATGGCTACGCGTCGAGGTGCGAACTACGGTGCCGGTGAACTTGCCGCCCCACTCGGCGTCGCGTACCCGGTCGCCTTTGCGGATTCTCTTTTTCTCGCCCATCGTTTTTGGCCTCCTTTTTACCGCCCTACCGTCGAGTCAGGAAGGAAGGTATAGGGACTTCGCGAAGAAAGCAAGGCCTTCTTCCGTCGAGAAACTCGCCGTTATTCGACATCGCGCAAGTCGAATTTCCGAGTCCTGGCTATCGGGCCCGGGGGCGTCGCAGTCTGCGCTGGGCATCGCGCCACGAGGCTTTCAGGGCCTTCTCGGGCCCTTCGTGAATTGCACGCCAGAGGTAGTGGTCTAGTGCGTCAAAGTCAATCGTGCCGTCGCTGAAAACCTGGACCGCGAACTCGGCGGCGAGCCTTCATTTTTTCATCATCCCTCCATCGGGGCGAGTGACCGCCCGTCGGAGGGAAGGGATACCTTCCTTCGGCCGCCGGCGGCAAGTCGAATTGCGAATCGCGGCCCTTGACTCTATACTTTGGTACACGGTTTATACTTGAGGTGAGACCCATGACCGAGGAACTTAAGATCGGGCGCGTGGCCCGTGAGGCCGGCGTCAACATCCAGACGGTGCGCTACTACGAGCGGCGGGGGCTGGTGTCGCCGGAGGGCTACCGCGACTCGGGATATCGCCTTTATACGGACGAGGCGGTGCGTAAGATCCGCTTCATCAAGAACGCCCAGGAGTTGGGGTTCACCTTGGATGAGATCGCGCGGCTGCTCAAGCTGCGGATAGGCCGCCGGACCCAATGCGGGAAGGTACGCACGCAGGCCCAGTCGCGGCTTAAGATCGTCCAGGGAAAGATCGAGGCTCTTCGGGGCATGGAACGGGTCCTCAACCGCCTGATCCATACCTGCGCCAGGCGCGGCACCACCGACGCCTGTCCGATCTTGGAGAGCTTGGAAGAAGGAAGGAGAAGAAAATGAACAATAAACTCGTAGGACTGGCCGCGCTGTTCTCAGCCGGACTCGCGTCTATCTGCTGCATCGGGCCGCTCGTTCTCACGGCCTTGGGCTTGGGCAGCCTTGGCTTGGCCGCGGGACTTACGCAGTATCGTCCGATATTTCTCGGCGTCACCGCCGTCGTCCTGGGCGCGGGATTCTACTTCGCCTACCGCAAACGGGAGGCCGCCTGTGCGGACGGCTCCTGCGAGGTCCGTTCCGGAAGCAAGACGATGAAGGCCGGGCTTTGGGGCCTGACGGCCCTGACCGTGGCCCTGGCGACATTTCCGACCTGGTCGGCCTGCCTTTTGAGCCGCGACTCGGGCACCGCTCCGGCGGGCGCGAAAACCTTGGCGCTCAAGGTGTCGGGCATGACCTGCACGGCCTGCGCCGTGTCGATTGAGAAGTCCGTCATGAAGGTCCCCGGCGTCTACTCGGCACGGGTCGATTTCGATGAGGGAACGGCTCTCGTCAAGACCGATGACGGGGTCGGCACCGACGCCGTGCTTCAAGCCGTCGGGGCCGCCGGATATGAGGCGCAGGTCTTGCAAGGAGGGGATGATGGAAGAACGGGCACCTAGCCACGAGTCTTGCTGTAAAATCAAGACCACGACCTGCCCGTGCCCGGTCTGCGGCAACGCGGGACGCAAGGTCACGGCGCTGACCTTGGACCAGCATGTCCCACAACACCTGCTGGCGTCTATCGGTGAGGATGCTACTTTCTGCCTCAACCCCGAGTGCGAGGTAATCTACTGCAACCCGCAAGACTTTGTGATCAAGCGCGGCGAGACCCTCGCGCCCGTGACGATCAAGGACCCGGGCGACGCAGTCCTCGTCTGCTACTGCTTCGAGCACAGTCGGGGCGACCTGCGCCGGGACATCGTTAAAACGGGAACGACGGACATCCCCGAGGAGATCCGAGCGCAGGTGAAGGCGGGCCATTGCGATTGCGAACGCAAGAACCCGCAGGGAGCCTGCTGCCTGGGAAATGTGGCGGGAGCAATCAAAAAGATTCAGGAGGAGGTAAAAAGTCATGCCTAAACGAAAAATCGAAGTGTTCACGGCGGGCTGTCCGGTCTGCGACGAGGCGGTTAAGACGGTCCAGGCGGCGGCCTGCCCGAACTGCGAGGTGGTGATCTATGACCTCATCAAGGGATGCGCGACCAACGAGTGCCGGGATAAGGCCAAGACCTACCGGATCAAGCGCCTCCCCGCGGTCGCGGTGGACGGCAAGCTGATTGAGTGCTGCAAACAGGAGCCGGTGAGCGTCGATGCGCTTAGGGCGGTGGGGGTGGGCCGGTTTTGACACCGGAACAAAAACTACAATGAGGTTGTGAAACGCGGTTCGCTCCTGCCTTTGGGAATCTGCCTGCTTGCTCTTCCGCTTCTAGCCCACCAAGGGAAGAAGCACCCGCCGATCGAGGCGGCCAAGGCAAAGGTCGACAAGGTCAACGCCCGCTACCTCAAGCGGATCAAGCCCATCTTCCGCAAGAAGTGCTTCGACTGCCATGCGACGGCCGCGCGCTTGCCGTGGTACGCGAAGATCCCCGGCCCCAAGCAATTGATCCGACGCGACATGCGCGAGGCCAAAAAGCACATGGACATGCGGCGCGATTTTCCCTTCGCCGGCCACGGCACGCCGCTGGAGGATTTCGACGCTCTGGAGGAGATACTCAAAGACGGTTCCATGCCGCCCCTGCGCTATAGGATCATGCACCGGGGCGCCGCGCTGAACGGGGAAGAGAAAGAAGCGATTTTAAACTGGATCAACGCAAGTCGACCCCTGCTCACCATTCCCGGAAAGGAGGAGCGGAAAAATTGACTAAAAGCGACCCTTCAAGCGCTCCTCACGCCGACGACAAGGACGACCAGGTGGTGTCGCAATACGCGTGGAAAGCTGACGAGTATGATGCCCGCTGGGCGTTTTATATCGAGGCGACCGTCCGCGAGACCTTGCGCCGGACGCCGCTAAAATCCGGACAAAGCCTGCTCGATGTCGGTTGCGGAACCGGGGCGCTGCTAAGGGCGCTTTCCAAGACGCATCCCGACGCCAAGCTAACGGGTATCGATCCCACCCGGGAGATGCTGTCCCTCGCCGGCGACCGGCTGCCCGAGCGCGTCATCTTAAAACACGGGCGAGCGGAAGACCTGCCCTGCGAGGATAAGTCGTTTGACGTGGCACTTTCCTGCAACATGTTTCACTACCTGCGCGAGCCGATGCGGGCCCTCAGGGAGTTCTCCCGCGTTCTCAAACCGGGCGGCGCGCTCGTGCTGACCGACTGGTGCCACGACTACCTCGCCTGTAAGCTGTGCCACATCTACCTGTCCTGCTTCGATCCGGCGCATTTCACGGTCTACGGCACGGCGGACTGCCGCGAGCTTCTCACTGAGGCGGGTTTTCGCGACGTTGAGGTCGAGCGCTATAAAATCAACTGGCTGTGGGGCATGATGACCGCGAAGGCGCTGTCTCCGGCGTAGCCGTCATCATGTACTGGCCGCGGTAATACAGTTCCGGCGACCCCGCTTGGAAACGTATCCAATTCGTATCCACTTTCCATACGACTCCATCTATCTCAGTCTATACGGCCGACCGCGCCGCGGGAGGCGAGGCGCGGCACGTTGCCCCTGTCGCCGCCACGTTGGGGCATAGCGGCCGCGAAGACCTGCATCTCCGAGGCCAGGTGGCCTTTGGACAGGTGGGCGTATCTCGGGGGCTGACGTGGCCCAGGATATTCTGCAGGGAGCGAGGATGAGAACGCCTGGAATCAATTTTGTGTTTCAGGCAGATCGAGGAGAAAGCGCCACGCGGGTATGACCATAATGCGCTTTCCATCGACCTCGATTTGGTCCTCCTCGTTTCTCGTCACGATGGTGCTCGTTTTTAGTTTCAGTTCACCCATTGCTTCCTTGATGGATGTCACCTCGCGCTTGCGTGTCTGCGGATCGGCCAGGGACTCGCAGGCCTGTACCAGCGCTATTCGTCGCTTTCGAACGGAAGTTTTCGCCGGGGCTCCGGTGACATCCGGAACCACAAAATCCACCTCGCGCCCGCTTTTTGTCCGGTAGTAGTAGATGTCGGGATGCAGCCTCCGCAACGCCGTGAACACCAGATTTTCAAAGAGATGGCCGGAATTGATGAGGATGCCCGATGCGATAGAACTCACCAGTGCGTGGTCGATGCCGTAGACCTTCTTTGGGTTCGCTTGACTGCGGGACAGCGATGCATCGAAAATCCGCACGCTGAAAAGGAAATAGGCGTCCTCAAACCACTCTAGATACTCCGACACCAACGCCTTGTGGACCTTGTGTCCAAGCGATTTCAGATAGCCGGTGAGCTTGTTGATGGAATAGAGGGAAGCGGTGTTGTCAGCAAGCCGGTGGGCGAGGTCCGACACCGCTTTGGGATGGCTCACATCGTGACGTTCGACCAGATCCCGGAACAGGATGGCCTGGAAGTACTCTTGATGCGTTTTGATCCTCAGGCGCCGGTCCAGTTCCACAACCTCGGGGAAACCGCCGGTCTCCCAATACTGCTCAAAGGCCTTCCGGATCAGGAGTTGTTTCTTCGTCGAGAGCGGCCCCTCGCCCTCGACTCCCTTGGCGTCCAAGAACTCTCTGAAGGAGAAGGGAAACATTTCCCACGACAGGGCACGCCCGCGCATTTGCGTAGCGATCTCCTTTGACAACATCCGAGCCGATGAGCCCGTCAGGGTGACCTCGCATTTCTCCGTTCGCATCAGGCGGTCGATGAACGGCTCCCACCCGGCAACGGCCTGAACCTCGTCGAAGAAGCAGTAGACGGTCTCCGCGTTCTTCTTTTCCGGGTAGAGCGAATAGTAGGCATCGACGATCCGTCCGAGGTTTCCCGGCTGGAGGCCATGCAGGCGGTCGTCGAAAAAATTCAGGTAGAGGATGTTTTTCCGCGATACCCCGCTGTTCAGGAGACGTTGGACGATCTGGAAAAGGTAGGTTGATTTCCCTGCGCGACGCACGCCGATGCAGACGGTCGCCTTCCCTGGGACCGTCTTGAACTCCAGCCGCCGAGGCACTCCGGTCTGGAGGTCCATCTCTTGGAAGTCCAGGATCATGGCCTTGAGGGTTTCCAACATCGCCGCTCCGGTGGTAATAATATTTGCCTATTATTAGTAGAACTGGTAAAAATATTAACCGGTATGTCGGTGGCTGTCAAGGCCGGTTAAGGCCCGAAATCCACCTGCGAGTTTTCGCGAACCCTATTCCTTATCCAAGGAAATGCGCAGCAGCGGCTTAAGGTACTTCCCGGTGTAGGAAGTCGGATGCACGGCGATCATGCGCGGCGTCCCTTCGGCGACCACCGTCCCGCCGCCGTCGCCGCCCTCTGGCCCCAGATCCACGATCCAATCCGCCGTCTTCACCACGTCGAGGTTGTGCTCGATCACCAGCACCGTGTTGCCCTGATCGACGAGCCGGTGCAGGACTTCCAGAAGCTTCGCCACATCGGCGAAATGCAGCCCCGTCGTCGGCTCGTCGAGAATGTAGAGCGTCCGGCCGGTGGCGCGCCGGGAGAGTTCCGTGGCGAGCTTCACCCGCTGCGCCTCGCCGCCCGAGAGCGTCGTCGCCGGCTGCCCGATCCGGATATAGCCTAATCCGACGTCGGTAAGAGTCCGGCAGGCGCGCGCGATCGGAGGAACGGCCTCGAAAAAGCGAAGGGCGTCCTCCACGGTCATTTCGAGAACCTCGGAGATGTTCTTGCCCTTGTAGCGCACCTCGAGCGTCTGCTCGTTGAAGCGCGCTCCGGCGCATTGCTCGCATTTGACGAAAACGTCGGAGAGGAACTGCATCGAGATCCTCAGCGTCCCGTCCCCGCGGCATTCCTCGCAGCGGCCTCCCTTCACGTTGAAGGAGAAGCGCCCGGCCTTGTAGCCGCGCTTGCGGGACTCGGGGACCTTGGCGAAGAGTTCCCGCATATTGGAGAAAAAGCCGACATAGGTCGCCGGGTTGGAGCGGGGGGTGCGGCCGATCGGGCTTTGGTCGACCACGATCACCTTGTCGAGATGATCCAGTCCTTCGATCGCCCGGTGCGCGCCGGGGGCGTCTTTCGCGTTGTAGAACTTTTGCGCCAGCGCCTTGTAAAGCACTTCGTGCACGAGAGTCGACTTCCCGGAGCCGGAAACCCCGGTCACGCAGGTGAAGGTCCCGAGGGGGATGCGGAGATTTAAATTCTTGAGGTTGAACTGGGAAGCTCCGAGCACTTTGAGCGCGTGCTCTCCGCCGCGGCCGCCGTCCGGCCGGGCCGGGATCGAGAGTTCGCCGTTGAGGTAGCGGGCGGTCAGGCTCTGCTTGGATTTCAGCACCTTCGCGACCGGACCCGCGGCGACGATGCGCCCGCCGTGCACCCCGGCCCCGGGACCGAGGTCCACGAGCCAATCGGCTTCCCGGATCGTCTCCTCGTCGTGTTCGACGACGACCAAGGTGTTGCCGATGTCCCGCAGATGCTTGAGCGTCTTCAAAAGACGAGAGTTGTCGCGCGGGTGCAGGCCGATCGAGGGTTCGTCTAAAACGTAGAGCACGCCGGTGAGTCCGGAGCCGATCTGGGTCGCCAAATGAATGCGCTGGGCTTCACCTCCGGCGAGGGAGTGCGAGCGCCGGTCCAAGGTCAAGTAGTCGAGCCCCACGTTGAGCAGGAAGTCCAAGCGCGCCTCGATCTCTTTTAAGATCTGACGGGCGATGACCTGCTCTTTCGGTCCCAGCTTCAGCTTCAAGAAAAACTCGCGGGCCTTCTTGACCGACAAGTGAGTGAGCTCCACGATCGAGCGTCCCCCGATGAGCACGCTGCGGGCTTCGCGGCGCAGGCGCGCGCCATGGCAGTTCGGACACTCGACCTCGTCCATGAAGCGCTCATGAATGGCCTCCTTCACGAAATCCGACTCGGTTTCGTCGACGCGCTTCTTGAGGTTGCCCACGACGCCGAGGAATTCGGACGGCTTGTTCGCCCACGGGGCCTTGTACGTGCCTCCGCCGAACAGCAGCACGTCCTTCTGCTTGCGGGTCAATTCCTTCCACGGCTTATTCGCCGGAATCTGCTGCTGGCGGCAGACCTGAGCGAGAATGTCCTCATAGTATTCCGCCCAGGAACGCTTCCACCGGTTCGTGCGCGTCGTGACCGGGTCCGACCACGCGGCGATGGCGCCGTCAGCTACCGACAGCGACGGGTCCGGGACCAGACGCGTTTCATCGATCACCGTCTTCATCCCGAGGCCGTCGCATTCGGGACAGGCGCCGTAGGGGGAGTTGAACGAGAACAGGCGGGGTTCGAGCTCGGGCAGGCTGATTCCGCAATCGGGGCAGGCGTGATGCTCGGAATACAGCTTTCCGGGTCCCCTTTCCCCGTTTTGAATCAACACCAGCCCGCGGCTCTCCTTCAGGGCGATCTCGACTGAATCGGCCAAGCGCTCGCGTTCGTCCTCGCCGATCTTGAGCTTGTCGACGACCAGCTCGATGGTCTGCTTCTTGTAGCGGCTCAGCTTGGGCACCGAGTCGAGAGGGGAGACCTCGCCGTTCACGCGCACCATCGCGAAGCCCGACTTCATCAGTTTTTGGAACAGATCCTCGTAGGTGCCTGTGCGTCCCCGCACCAGCGGGCTCAGCACCGAAACGGATTTCCCGGCGTACTGAGTCATCACATCCTTGATGATCGCCGAGGCCGATTGCGGATGGATGCGTTTGCCGCAATCCGGACAATGCGGGTGCCCCGCGCGCGCGAACAGCAGGCGCAGATAGTCGTAGACCTCGGTCACCGTCGCGACCGTCGAGCGCGGGTTGCGCGACGGGTTGCGCTGCTCGATCGAGATCGCCGGGGAAAGCCCTTCGATGTGATCCACATCCGGCTTTTCCATCATCTCCAAAAACTGCCGCGCGTAGGCCGAGAGGCTTTCCACGTAGCGCCGCTGCCCCTCGGCGTAGAGCGTGTCGAAGGCAAGGCTCGATTTCCCCGAACCGGAGAGTCCGGTCACCACCGTCATCTTTCCGCGGGGCAGTTCCAGCGTCAGATTGCGCAGGTTGTGCTGACGGGCCCCGAGAATGCGAATCGCGTCCTTCATTGCCGATCGGCCTCCTGCGTGCCGAGGCTGGCACGCCCGCTGGAGTAGCGGTCGACGGCGCTGTCGTGGGGCCCCTGGGCGTCGAGTTCCGGGAAGTCCTTATTGAAGTGCAGACCGCGGCTTTCCCTTCGGGAAAGCGCGCAGGTAACGATGAGCTCCGCGAGCAAGGCGATGTTGCGGAGTTCAATCAAATCGGGGGTCAGCAGGTAGCGCCAATAGCAGTCGGCGATCTCGGGGCCGATCAGACGCAGGCGCTCCCGCGCCACGGTGAGCCGCCGGTTGGAGCGCACGATGCCGACGAAGTTCCACATCAAGCCGCGGATCTCTTCCCAGTTCTGTCGGATCAGCACGGCTTCATCGAGCGGGACGGCGTTGCCCGCGTTCCACGGGGACACGGGGGCAAACGCCTCCGCGCGAAGCGCGTCGAGTTCGGCTCCGATCGCCCGCGCGGCCCGGGTGCCGACGACGGCGCCCTCGAGCAGGGAGTTGGACGCGAGGCGGTTGGCGCCGTGCAGGCCGGTGTGGGCGACTTCTCCCACCGCGTAGAGCCCCCGTATCGTCGTGCGCCCGTTTTCGTCGGTCTGCACGCCGCCGCAGAAGAAATGCGCCGCGGGGACGACGGGGATCGGATCGGCCGCGATGTCGAGTCCGAGTCGGGCGCAGCGCTCGAAAATGGTCGGGAAGCGGTCCCGCAGAAACTCCCGCGAACGCATCGACATGTCGAGATAGACGCACTCGGCGCCGGTGCGCTTGAGATCCGCGTCGATCGCGCGCGCGACGATGTCGCGGGGGGCCAAATCCTCGCGCGGGTGCAGACCTTGCATGATGCGGGAACCGTCCGCGCGCAGCAGCCGCCCTCCCTCGCCGCGCAGGGCTTCCGAAAGCAGAAAGCGCCGTCCGGCTTCTTCGGTACCGGCCGGATTATACAGACAGGTGGGATGGAATTGGACAAACTCCAGGTTGCGCAGTTCCGCGCCGGCCCGATAGGCCATCGCCATCCCATCCCCTGTGGCGATGTCGGGATTGGTCGTATAAAGGTACACGCGCCCCGCCCCGCCGGTGGCCAGAATCGTCGCTCGTGCGGTGAAGGTTTCAACCTTGCCCGTACCGGGATCGAGGACGTAGGCCCCGAGGCAGCGGTTGCGGCCGCGCCCCGAATCGCGGGGCTTGCTTTCGGTGATCAGGTCGACGGCGACGTGATTCTCAAACACCTGCACGCCCGGGTCGCTTTCCACTGCGGCGACCAGCGCCCTCTCAATCTCGCGCCCGGTCAAATCTCCAGCGTGCAGGACGCGCCGCTGGGAGTGTCCGCCCTCAAGCCCCAAAGAGAGCTCCGCGCCCGCATGCGAAAACCGCACGCCCAACTCGATCAACGCTCGAATGCGCTCCGGGCCTTCGGCGACGATGCGGCGGGCCACCGCTTCGTCGCAAAGTCCCGCGCCGGCCGTCAAGGTGTCCTCGACGTGAGATTCGATCGAATCCAACGGGGACATCACGGCCGCGATGCCGCCCTGAGCGTGATTCGTGTTGGAGGAAACGGTCTCCTTTTTGGTCACCAGCGCGACGGTTCCGAGCTTTGACAACTCGAGCGCCGCGCTTAATCCGGCGATTCCGCTGCCGAGTATTAAAAAGTCGGTTCGGGGTTCCATTTATAGGTTGATTGTCAGGCCGGGGGGAATGCTATAACCTTTGAAAATGCTACCAGATTCGCCGACGCACAGGCAACGCGCTGGAGAGCGGCGATGATCCGCAGCTTCGGAAGGCACGCCCCCCGGGTTCACAAGTCCGCCTTTGTTCATGAAAGCGCGGAGGTGATCGGGAAGGTCTCCCTCGGAGAACGGGCTTCGGTGCTGCCGCTTTGCGTTCTGCGCGGAGACATCGACCGGATCGTCGTCGGTGCCCGCTCGAACATCCAGGACCTGACGGTGATCCACACCCGCGACGCCTGTCCGACCGTGATCGGGAAGGAAGTGACCGTCGGGCATCAGGTGATGCTGCACGGGGCCCGGATCGGCGACCTGTGCCTGATCGGGATGGGTGCGATCGTTATGGAGTCCGTGATCGGGGCCGGGTCCATCGTCGCGGCCGGAGCGCTGATTCCCGGCGGAAAGACCATCCCGCCCGGCAGTCTCGTCGTCGGCTCCCCGGGGCGCGTGATTCGCCAGGTCACCGCGGCCGAGCGCCGCCGCGTCCTGGCCGGCATGCGCCGCTACTTGAAAATCATCGAAGTCCATCGCCGGGATTCCCGCGTGATCGGGGCCGCGCGGTGAAGATGTTCGCCGCCTTCCTGACCGGAACGGCGGCCGGATCCTTCGTCGTCTGGGCGCTGCTGGCCCGCCGCGAGCGCCTGCGCGCCAAGCTGCTTTCGTTCATCGCCCACGAACTGAACACGCCGGTGTCCGCGCTGAACATGACGATTCTCAATTTCCTGGAGGGACTGTTCGGCGAAGTGCCCAAGGAGCAGCGGCCGTGGCTGGTGTTGGTGCGGGAGCAAACCGCACGGCTTGGCTCCTTGGTCGGCGACCTTCGCGATTTGGTGCACGAGGAATTCCATAGAGACCTCTCGCTGACGAAGGTCTCCGTCGCGCTGGCGCCCGTCGTCGCGCGCGCCCTCGAGGAAATGCGCGAGGCGATGGCCCGCAGCGAGGCCGTGGTCGAATCGGCGATCCCGGAGAAGCTCCCGAAGCTTTACGCCGACGCGGACCGCCTCGCGCGCATCGTCACCGCTATGCTCACGCATTCCCGCAAGTTCCGCGCGAAGGGCCCGATCACGCTCGGCGCCAAGAGCGTCGGCGGACGCCAAACCTTCACGATCACCTACGCCGCCTCGAAAGCCGAGCTGAATCATTTCGCGGGATCCCTCGATCTCTACTTCCCCGCGCGCCAATCCGACTCGCAAATTCTCTCCAGTACCGGACTCGGGTTGGGCCTTTCGGCGCGCTTGGTCCGCGCGCACGGCGGAGAGATGCGGCTGGCTCCGGACGGGGAACTGATGCGGCTGGAAATTGAAATGCCGGAAAACGGGGTTTCCTCATGAAGAAGGTCCTGATCATCGAAGACGACTACGCGATCGCCGACAACCTGAAGGCCCTGCTCAAGCTCAAGGGCTACGAGGTTGAGTTCGCCGCCGACGGGGAGGCGGGGATTGAATCGGCCCGGTCCTTCAGACCCGACGTGGTTCTGCTCGACATCATGATCCCCAAGGTCAGCGGCTTCGACGCCTGCCGCATCCTGCGCTCGGACGCGAAGACCCAAAACGCGAAGATCATCATGATCACCGGCTTGGACCGGATGGGGGACGTGGAGAAGGCCTTCTCCGCCGGCGCCTCCGAGTACCTCATCAAGCCGTTCGACAGCGAACGCCTGTTCAAGAAGATCGAAAAGGTCCTCCGGCCTTGACGCCGGCGCAGGCCTCGGCCCGCCTGCTGCGTCGCTTCGGGCCCCGCGGCTGGTGGCCGATCCGGGGCCGCTACCGACCCCGCCGCTACGCCGTCCCCTCCCCGAGGGAAGCCTTTGAAATCTGCGCCGGGGCCCTCCTTACTCAAAACACCGCATGGTCGAACGTCGAACGCGCTCTCGCGGGCTTAAACGCCGCTTTGAGCCCCGAGGGCATCCTTCGCCTCACGCGTGCGGCTTTGGAGGCCAAAATCCGGCCGTCGGGATATTTCCGGGCGAAGGCCAAGAAACTCAAGATCTTCGCGCGTTGGGCCGGTGACTGGCGGAAAACCGCCGCACGGATGAGAGCCGCTCCCGACGCCCGTGAGGAATTGCTGTCGCTCTGGGGGGTCGGCCCGGAAACCGCCGACTCGATGCTGCTCTACGCCTTCGGACGATCGTCCTTCGTCGTGGACGCCTACACGCGGCGCATCGGATCCCGGATCGGATGGTTCGGCCCCCGCTCCTCGTACGACGAAATCCGAAACTTTCTAAGCGAACGAATCCGGACCACCGTCCCCGCTTTTAACGAAGCGCACGCCTGTTTCGTAGAATTGGCGAAGCGCCATTGCAAAACCATTCCGGACTGCGCGCGATGCCCGCTCAGAACCGGCTGCCGTACCGGGAGGAAGTCATGAGCGATCGTGTTCTCGCCGCGCTTGAAGAAGCCAGGGATCTTTTGGAAGGCGACGCGTCCGCCGCGCTGCGCCGCCTGCCGCCGCCCGCCGCGCTGCCTGCGGCGCTTCGACCTGAGCGGGATTTCCTCGCCGCCGAAGCCTGGCGCGAAAAGGGTTATTTCGGCAAGGCGCAGGCGCTGTACCGGCGCTCACTCGCCCGCATCCGCCCCAAGGAAGATCCCGCGCTGTGGGTCGAGGCCGCGCTGGGCTCGGCCTCCGGACTGCGCAGCGTCGGAGATCATGACGGCGCCGCCAAGCATTTGGCCCGCGCGAAGGAGTTGGCGAAGTCCACCGGGATCCTCCGCCCCTACGCCGGGCGCCTGGAACTCGAGTCCGCCTTGGTCGACCGCGCCGCCGAACGCTACGCGGCCGCGCTCAAGGTGCTTCGCCCGCGCCTTCGCAAAGCCCTCGCGCGCCGCGAGTGGCGGGAAGCGGCGTTTCTCTGCTGGGCGATCGGGGGCTGCGAACGCTTTCGAGGAAGACTCAAAGATTCCGAGGACGCCTTCAGGAAGTCGCTGTCCTGCGCCGCCAAGGCCGGCGACCCGATCGGCCGCGGCTACGCCCTGTTCGGCCTAGGCGGCACGACCCGGGTAAGGGGGAAACTCGCCGAGGCGGAGAAACTCTACGCGAACGCCGGCCGCCTCTTCGCCGCCACCGACGATGATTTCGCGAAGGCCTACGCGTTCTGCGGCCGCGCCAACGCGCTGCGCCAGCAGGGCAGACTCGCCGAAGCGGAGAAATCCTACCGCAAGTCGCACGCGATCTATTCTCAACTCGGCGATCCGGTCGATCTGGCCTATGTGGATTGGGGACTCGGGGAAATCCTGCTCAAGCGCGGGCAAATCAAGGCCGCCCTCCCTCCCCTCATGAAAGCCGACGCGGGTTTCGCGAAGGGCAAGGAAACCCGCGGAGAGGTGCTGGCGAAGATGTCCCTCGCGCGCGCCCTGCATGCGCTCGGGAAAACCTCCCGGGCGGAGAAGCTTTTCGGCGCCGCCGTAAAAATGGCCCGCGCCGCCCGCATTCACACGCATCTGGAGTTTTACACCTAACGATGATGCCCCATCTCGAGCGGATCTACGACCGCGCGTTCTTTGAGGAATGGGGCCGCGGCAACGAGCGCTTCGTTGCCGCGGCCGACAGCATCGTCGGCGGGCTGCACGAACAACTTCGTCCCCGGCGCATCGTCGACGTCGGCTGCGGCTGCGGCGTTTACGTGAACGCGTTCCAAAAGCGCGGCGTCGAGGTCGTCGCTATCGATGGAGTCGCCTGCCCGCCGGAACTCGGCTATCCCTTCGAATGCGTCGAGCGCGACCTGACGGAGCCTTTCGAGAACGAATGGGGAGCGTTCGATTTCGCCTTGTGCCTGGAAGTGGCCGAACATATCCCCGAGGAGTACTCCGGAGTCCTGCTCGACAACCTCACGCGTTTCTCCGACACCCTCGTGCTCTCCGCCGCGCCGCCCAACCAAAGAGGAACGCATCACGTGAACGAGCAGCCCAAGCGCTACTGGGTGAAGAAGCTCGCCGAGAAGGGGTACCGCTACAACCGCCGCCGCACGGGGGAATTCCTCGAACACGCGAAGCAAACCCCGGGGCCGTATGCCTGGATGTACCAGCAGATTTCCTTTTACGAAAAATCCGACGAGCCGATCGCACTGTCCCGGCTCCCGCTGGGCCAATGAGCGACGAAGAGACCCGAGGGGTGAAGGCGCTGCTCCTGCGCTTCTGGAGCGTCTCCCGCCCGCATCACAACGTTCTCTTTTTCTCGGCGGGCTTTCTCTTCGACGCGGCCACCTTGGACCGCATCGACGCCTGGCTCGATCTCGGTCTGCAGGCCGCGTACCTGTTCGGCGCGGCATTGCTGTTGTGGCTCGAAGGCCGCATTGAACGCGGCGACTGGACCCCGAAGGGATTGCTCGCGCGCGCGTGGCCCTATGAGCGCGAGGGTCTGCATTTTCTCTTCGGCGGCCTGCTCAGCGCCTATGTGATCTTCTACTCGCGCAGCGGCGTCGGCGCGCGCGGCGCGCTGTTTCTCTTCATCATCGCGGGTTTGCTTCTCACCAACGAACTGAAGGAAAAGAAGGAGTGGGGTCTCGCGGTTCGCGGCGCGGTCTACGCGTTCTGCCTGGCCTCGTTTTCCACCTATTTCGTCCCGGTGATGGTCGGCGGCATCGGAGACGGAATCTTTCTCGGCGCGTTGACGTTGTCCGCCGCGGTCTTCGGCGCCTTGATCGCTCTGCTCGCGTGGCCCGGTCCTAAGGAAACGCGGCACTGGCGCGCGCTCGACACGGGGTGGGGGGGCGCGCTTGCGCTGCTTTTAATCGGCGCGCTCTACTTCCTGCGTTGGATCCCACCGGTGCCCCTGGCGCTTCAGTATGCCGGGGTCTATCACGGCGTCGAGCGGCAGGGACAGGCATTCGCTCTGAAGTACGAGCGCCGTTCGCGCTGGGATTTCTTCCGCAAACGCGACGAACCCTACTTCTACCGTCCCGGCGACCGCTTGTACTGCTTCGTACGCATCTTCGCGCCCGCGCGCTTTAAGCACGCGATCCTCCTCGACTATCAGGAGCGTGTCGGCGACCGATGGATCTCGCGCGACAAGATCGAACTGCCCATCCGGGGAGGGCGAGATGAGGGCTATCGCGGCTTCGCCTACAAGGCCCGCTTCGCGCCGGGGGACTGGCGCATCGACGTGCAGACTCAGGACGGCCGAGTCGTCGGCCGCAAGGAAGTGCGCGTCGTCGCCGACGACAAAACCGGTCCCCGCGACTGGCGCCTCGATCGGATGTAGTATTGGGTGTCAATTGGGTGTCAGGCCGTCACTTTGTCACTTTCGAGGGTCTTCGATGAATTGGCTGACCCATCGCAGCCCTTAAAAGTTTATTTTTTTTATAGAAAAACTTTAAGGGCTCGGATCAGATGCCGTCGGGTCTTTGTCCCTAGGGGTCTCCCCATATGCGGACCGGGGGAAGCCGACATTTCGCGATTTTTGTCGTTTATTGGAATGGCGAAGAATCTAGTGGGTGTATATACTTTTCATAGCTTTTGAACTAGATTTTATCCCCATATTCGGATCAGCATATTCGTTAGGCGAAAATGCACATCATAATCCTCATCTTTGGTCTTGCTGCGGTCACAGGCTGTTCGAGTCAACCTGAATCAAAGGCGCAGGAGAAAGCCAAGCCAATCCTCGTCGAACAATTGGCAGACGGATCGGCCTGGAAGAACCCCGTGTTGAGGTATGACGGCGACACTCTAATCTTGAATCCTGGGGGGAAGGACATATCCCCCGACCAGATTATCTCTTCTCTCAACTCTTTGCCTGCGAGATCATGGCCGCAGGGCCGCAAAGTTGCCATTGAGGCCGTCTTGATCTACGACACATGCAGGATGCTCTCGCCTTTGCGAGTAAAACTCTTTCTCGAAAATACGATTGACTTACTTCAAAAAAACGACTTTCAGCCTGCAAGTTGGGAAACGGAAATCCGTGTGAACGAAATCAACTGCAAATGAAGAAATGTTTGAATCGCCTAACTCCCGCTACGACCGCCTCGGCATCGAAGAGACTAATCCGTCGCGTCCCTTAAAAGTTTATCTGCTTTTGTAGATAAACTTTTAAGGGCTGGGAGTTGATGCCATAGCGGGGTCCCCGCGACCGGGAATCCGGCTTTTTTTGTTAAGATCGCAGCGCCCATGAGCTTCAAGCCCGAAAACGAATTGGAAGAGGCCCTGATGCGAGCCGCGCGCGATTCGGCCGAGCGGCCCCTGTTCTACCGCGTGATGGAGACCGCGACCCTGTACTTCGTCAACGAAGGCGCGCCGCCGGAGGGGGGGAAGCTCGCCACGGGCCAGACCCTCAACATCCGTCAGGTGCAGTTCGATGGAAAGCAGTTCGTTCCCGTCTTCACCTCGCCGGAGCGCATCGCCGCCGCGTTCCCGGAGGGGCAAGCGTATTTAGGGATGGCGGCCAAGGAGTTCTTCGATCTGACGCGCGGGGCGAAGTTTCTCCTGAACCCCGGTTCGGAATTCGGCAAGGAGATTACCCCGTTGGAAGCCGCCTCGATCGCCGACGGAACGGTGGGAAAACCCGAGGAGATTTTCGTCCCGGAAGCCCCGGCGCAGGTTCTGCTCGGGAAGCCCGCGGTATATCCGCAGGCGCTCGCCGACGCCCTGTCGCGGCTCTTCGAGAAGGACGGACGCGTGACCCGGGCGTGGATCGCGCATTTTTTCAATCCCCTTTCGGGGGAGAAGGCGCATACCCTCGTCGCCCTGGAGGCCGGAGAGCACTTTCAAGCCGTTCTGCACGAGGCCGGGTCCGTCGTGGCCGGCGTCGAGGTGCCCGAGCCGCCGGTGGACTTTCTGCCGATCGGCCGCGGGGGCGAGCTCGAAGAATACTTCCTTGAGGACTGCGAGCCGTTCTACAAGGCTAAATCTTGAAGTCTTCGCCCAGAGATTGGGCGTCAGGCCGTCACTTTGTCACTTTCGGGGGTCGTCGATGAAGTGGCTGACCCATCGCGGCCGTTAAAAGTTTATCTGCTTTTGTAGATAAACTTTTAAGGCATCGGAAACCCCAACCAATCCGGTGGGACCGCCTGGGAGTTGTTGGGGAAGAACGGGGCTAACCGACGAGGACTTCTTTAACCTTGGCGGTTTTCTTGGGGGGCTTTTGCCCGTCTTCCTTCAAGCCGGCGAGATGAAGTTCGATCGCCTCTTTCATGTTCTTGAAAGCCTCGGCAGACGTGTCGCCGGTCGCTACGCAACCGGGAAGGTTGGGGCAAAAGGCGGAGAAGTTCTTTCCTGCTTCCTCGACCACGACGATGAATTTTCTCATTTCCGCTTCGCTTGCTTGTAGACGCTCGTCAAGTGCATTGTATCAAATCTTCCGAACCTCCGTTTTCGAGAAACCTTTAAGTTTCCAAGTTAATTTAAGAGACTTCTGCTGTTGGGAGATCGTCGATGCAAAAGTGACAAAGTGACGGCCTGACACCTTCCCTGACACCTTCTCCACTGACATTTCTATATGGGTTTGACAACAAGCCGAAGTCGCCTTGACAGAATCAACTACACATGTTATACACACCTTAGGGGGTATTCAGATGACCAGAGTCCAAATTCTCCTTAATGAGAAAGAGGTCCAGGCGTTGCGCCGCGAGGCTGCGGAGAGCGGGAAGAGCTATTCGATGCTGGTTCGTGAAGCAATCGATAACCTGTATGTTTCGCGCTTTACGGATGGTGAAATATCGGGGATGGCTAAATCGGCCAAGCAAGGGAAAGGAACTCGAAAATTTAAGAAGCTGCAGGACGCTCGCCGGCATCTCTGGTCCCTATAGTCTCCAATCGTGCTTGAATTTGCGTTCACTCGGAGTTTCCAGAAGAGCTTGAAGCGCCTGCATTCTCATGAAAAAGTTGCCATCCAGCGAGAAGTGGATTCCTTCATGCTCGCGATGGATGTCCGCCAAGTCCCCACGGGGTTCGGTCTCAAGAAGCTAGGCAGCGATTTGTGGGAGTTTCGAGCTGATCTCCCCATTAGGGTTCTTTTCCAATGGGATAAGCGCACAATCACATTTCTGTTCGTTGGGAACCATAACGAAGTGCAGCGTTTTTTGAAACACTATCAATAGGGTCTAATTATGGGATGCTGCCGACCGCGGCTTGAACGAATCCCTATCGCCGCGGCGCCAAACCCTCCGCGTTTGGCGGCTGAAAGGGGGCAGTAGTGCGAATCTGGAGTCTGCATCCGAAGTACCTCGACGCTCGCGGCCTCGTTGCTTTGTGGCGGGAAGCCCTTCTTGCCCAGGCCGTGCTCAGGGGAAAGACGAATGGATACGCCCGCCATCCTCAACTTCGTCGGTTTCAGGAGCGATCTTCGCCCGTCGGGTTCATTGCCGAGTACCTGCGGGGCGTTCACGCAGAGGCCGTGAATCGCGGTTACCATTTTGCGGGTGCGAAGATCAGTCGTTCCCGAGCATCCGGCTGCCTCGCTGTCCCGCGCGGCCAGCTCGAGTTCGAATGGCATCACCTGATGGAGAAACTGAGGGTGCGCGATCCGGGGTGGCTGGCACGGATATCAACAGTCAAGAATCCACAGTCGTGAGGAGGTTCCATGTCTGAAGAAGCAAACAAGGACGGCGTCACCATCGAGTTTCAACCCAACGGTCCCGCGCTGGTAAAAGGTTCGTTCCAGCTCAAGGAAAAAGGAGAATGGGTGAAGAAAGACGCAACCACGGCCTTATGCCGCTGCGGGCATTCCAAGAAGAAGCCCTATTGCGACGGCAGCCATAAGGCCGCGGATTTCAAGGCCGATTGACCTCGCGCCATTGCGGGTTCTGGTCGGCGTTGTAGTCGCGCCGCGCGATCCTGGCAACCTCGGGTTTGAGGTAGTCGTAGACCGCCTTGAAGTCGGCGCCCTTTTCCTTTAGGCCCTTGAGCAGGAAGTAGGTGAACAGGCCGTGGCCCTTCTCCTGGTAGCTGCTGCTGATCTGGTCCGCCGCGGAGGCGGAGAGCACCGTGAGCCCGGCCGGGACATCGGCGGAGACGACGGTGACCAGGGGCCGCGCGCCCTTGGCGATGACGGAGCGTCCCCCGGCTCCCGAGAAGCAGGAGTCCACCGCGACGATGACGCGCGCGGCCGGCAGCTTGGCCAGTTGGCCGTAGAGCCGTAGCCGGTTTGTTCGATATAGGTCGGATCCCCGTCGTAGGGGACGAGGTAGGCCTCGCCTCCCGCAGGGTTCGGCGCCCCGTGCCCGGAGAAATACACATAGACCTCATCGCCCGGCTCCACGCGGTTGGGCAGCCAGCGCTCGAAGTACTTCTCGAAGTCGCCCCGGGTCGCGTGCGCGTCCGTCAGCAGCGCGATGTTGGCTTCGGGGACGCCGAGCACGCGCCGAAAGTATCGGGCGGCTAGGCGCGCGTCGCGGGCGGCGAAATCGGCGGCCGGCAGGCTCTCGCGGTAGTTTTCGATGCCGATAACGACCGCGTGCGCCTTGCGCGTGCGTGCTTGAGCGGGAAGCTCGTCTAGATCCGAGCGCGGGGGGGAAGGCGCCGCGACAGAGGGCGCGGGGGCGGAAGGCGCTTGTGCGCCGAGCAGAAGCCACGGCTTCTTGGCGTCGAGCAGCGGGCCCAGGCGCGCCATCGCGTCGGCGAGCGCGGCGTTCCAGGCCGAGCGGATGCCGTTAACGGGGACGCCTCCGGCGCCTGCCCGGCCGACCCCCGAGCCGGTGAGCGCGGTCTCCCAGACCTCGCGGCCGTCGGGTTCCTTGAGCACGATGAGCAGCTTCACTTCTCCGTCGACGCGCACGCCGAACCCTCCGCTCCATTTGGCCGAGGCGCCCACGACGCTGGCCTTCATCCGCGCGCCCGAGAGAGCGCGGCTCTGGGCCAAGGGCCAGCCGAGCCGAGACAGTTCCTGGGGCAGCGAGTCGCGCACGAGTTTGGTCCAGGCCATGCCGGGATCCGGCTGTACCGGGCCGTGCAGGGTCCCGCGCCCGACGCTCTCGGTGGGCTCCTCGACGAGCAGCCGGGGGAGACCCGCCGGCAGGCTCACGGAGGCCGCCCCGGGCATCGGCGCGGCGCGCTGCGCGACAGGGCGCGCGACCGCGCAGCCGGCGGCGGCGAGAACGGTGAGAAGGAAAGTTGCCCGCATTATCATTAAGTATACGCCAATTCTAAAGCCCGCGGCGGTTGAGCAAACCCTTGCCGCTTTGGATATAATCGCTCTATGTCGTGCCCTGAAAGCTGTGCCTGGCCAGCGGGTGAAAGTCCCGCCGGGGTAAGTGCCGAGACGCCCCGTAGCAGACCCGAGTAGGGATGCGGAGACGCGCCCTTAGGAGCCGGGTGTCGAAGCT
>Ga0210006_1000201_pt1 | contig 50766 bp, 44 predicted proteins | sample CryGey02umfilter_2_FD_185452 | JGI IMG/M metagenome (GOLD analysis project Ga0210006, IMG submission 185452) | Groundwater microbial communities from aquifer in Utah, USA - Crystal Geyser 4/10/14 0.2 um filter (SPAdes) (version 3) | ecosystem: Environmental > Aquatic > Deep subsurface >... | reverse complement strand
CCCCCACAGTGCCCTCGGCGGCAAGACCCCAGAACAGGTCCATCAAACCCACGGCGGAACCACCCACCGCCACTAACCGTTTACAAATTTTCGCCCCCAAACTGTCCAAGGAGTGGGGTCCACCCCAGGAAGAGGGCAGTAGAAGAACTTGGGCGAATAGAACGTGAGGCACAAGAGAGCGCCTTTAACATCAAAGTTAAACAACTTCTAGCGGCGCATGTATTGCTTGCTCTTATTCTTATTTGTGTTGTTGTTGAGGTGTTTTATGTGTTTGTTTGGTTTGTGCTTTACATTAAAACGCCCAATGATAGTGGGCTTGCAATTATTAGCGCGATATTTACTGTCACTCTTGGAGTGTTACCACTCATAAATGCAAAAGCAATATTTAAATTGTTTAAGGACTCCCATCTGACACGCCTAGAAAAAGTCCGGGAAACAATTTTTATTCGTGACGAATAGTCATCCAAATAAATACGCGGAAGCCCGATCCACTACTTAATTTCCTCAGGACACCCCCTTGGACACCCTCAACACCCTGATCGCCACCCTCGCCGGTTGGGTCTGGGGCCCGCCAATGCTGATTTTGCTGGTCGGCACCGGGCTCTACCTGACCGTGATCCTGCGCGGCCTGCAATTCCGCGCCCTCCCCCACGCCTTGAGGCTGGTCTTCAAACAGGAGCAACAGGCGCAGGGCGACATCTCCCACTTTGCGGCGCTGACCACGGCGCTGGCCGCCACGGTGGGGATCGGCAACATCGTCGGGGTCGCCACCGCCATCACCCTCGGCGGTCCCGGCGCGGTCTTCTGGATGTGGATTACCGGACTGGTCGGCATGGCGACCAAATACAGCGAGGCGTTGCTGGCGGTGAAGTACCGGGAGCCGGGGCCCTACGGGATGCGGGGGGGGCCAATGTACTACATCGCCAAGGGGGCAGGGCTGCCGTGGTTGGGGTGGCTGTTCGCCCTGTTCACCGCCTGCGCCGCCTTTGGCATCGGCAACATGACCCAATCCAACGCGGTGGCCGGGGTCTTCCAGACTGCATTTGGCATCGAACCCTGGGTGACCGGGGTAGTGCTGCTGCTGCTCACCGCCTTGGTGCTGATCGGCGGCATCAAATCGATCGGCAAGGTCACCGCTCTCCTCGTCCCTTTCATGATCGTCGGCTACATCGCCGCCGCCCTGATCGTCCTGGCGCTCAACGCCGCTGAAATTCCCTCCGCCCTGGGGCTGATCTTCCACCACGCCTTTGCCCCGATTGCCGCCGAGGGGGGCTTTATTGGGGCGGCGGTGGCGGCCGCGATCCGCTACGGCGTGGCTCGGGGGGTGTTTTCGAACGAATCGGGACTCGGCTCAGCCCCCATCGCCGCCGCGGCGGCCAAGACCGACGATCCAGTGCGTCAGGCGCTGGTCTCGATGACCCAGACCTTCATCGATACCCTGGTGGTCTGCACCATGACGGCGCTGGTGATCCTGACCGCCACCCCTTGGAAACAGGGGGTCTCGGCGGGCGATCTGACCAGTTTGAGCTTCGCCGAAACCCTGGGGCCTGCAGGAATGATTTTTGTGGCGCTGGCCATCGCCCTATTCGCCTACTCGACCCTGATCGGTTGGAGCTACTACGGCGAGAAGGCGGTGGAGTACCTGCTGGGGGAGCGGGCGATCACGGTCTACCGCATTGTTTTCGTCACAGCAGTGATGGTGGGGGCGATGCTCAAACTTGAACTGGTGTGGAATTTCTCGGACCTGATGAACGGCCTGATGGCGATCCCCAACTTGATTGGATTGCTGCTTTTGGCCAAGGTGATCCGGGGGGAGACGGGGCGGTATTTCAGGTGGTGACCGCCCAAAATGGGGTCAATGCATAAAATCGACACGACTTGCATGACGACGTGTTGACACGTCCAAGCCCATCCGTATAGTTCGCGCCCACCAAGGAAACGGGGCTGTAGCTCAGTTGGTAGAGCGCTTCAATGGCATTGAAGAGGTCAGCGGTTCGATCCCGCTCAGCTCCACCAGAATTAGAAAAAAGCCGGGCCAATGAATGGTCCGGCTTTTTTTTTGCCTGCTTGTAAGGCTGGGTCGGTCGTCTTTTTCCTCTGTATTGCGCTACCCCCGCTTTGCTTCGACGACAATGTGCCTTCCCCCACCTGTAAGGCTGACCCCGGTTTTTTGTAGGAGCGCCGCCCCCGGCGCGATTGAGGGGGAACGTTGCCTCCTTGACCCCCGCCCGCACCGAAAGGCATCGGCGTCGGGGACGCCTCCTACAGCAGCATTGGGCAGTTGCCCCAACCTTCTCTCACCCCAACAACCCCAGCTTCGCTTCGGCGACAGAAGTCGCCTCCCACAGGTTATGTGTGCGGCTCAGGTTTGGGGTGGGGTTTGGTTTGTGTGCGCGCGGACTTCTGTCCGCGAATGGCGGAGAGCACCTTGATGCCTCAACCCCCGCTTGCACCAAGAGACATCGGCGTCGGGGACGCCTCCTACAGAAGGTTTGAACAGCCGTACCAACCCGAGAAAAAAACGGCTGGAGGGAAAGCAAAGCCAAGCGGAAGGGGTTGCTTCAAGAGGGACGGTTCGTATCGCCAGGAGGCCGGGCTTCTACAAGGTCAGCGACCGTTTTCTGGGTACGGGAAAACAAACGCAAAAAACCATGGGCTGAATATGGAGCAAATTGTGTTGGGGGATGCTGGTGGTTCCGGGGAGACCTACGGGGGATCCAACCCGGGTCGCCCCCCCGATGGTCTGGGGGGGAAACCCTTGCGGGGTTTGGGTGTGCGAACCTTAGTTCGCTTTATTTGGAGTTTCAAGTCTTAAATATGCTTATGAGGGCATCCCATTATTGCAGTGCCCCATCCTCAAGCATCATCGCCTCGACGAAACCGTCGAACGCCTCGAACAGCCGTTGCAAACGTTCGGCGTTCCAATGGTGGTTGCGGGCCAACCAGCCCAGTTCGTGAAAACCGATCTCTTTGGCCCCCTGCATCAAGGTGGCAAAAAGGGTTGCTTCGTCCAATTTCCCCTCCCCCCCTTGCTCTTGAAGCGCCTGACGCCAGGCAAGCATCCGGCCCAGGTAGGGGACGCAGGTTTCGCCGTAGACCGCCCGCAGCAAATGGACCTCCCACCCCTCTTCGTTCAGGTCGACTTCGTAGCCGCTATGCAGCACCGCGCAATTCATGCTCATTCCTCAAGGATGTCGTTGTCATACCCGGCCTCATGGGCGGCAGAGACCTTTTGGCGCTCGGACCAACAGGCCCGGCAAAAGAAGAATCCCTCAATACCGGGATCGGGAAGCAGGTCGGTGCGCGCCTCGCAGCGCTGGCAGTAGCGCTCGTCGTCGGGAACCCCAAGCAGCGCCTCAAGGGTATTGATAATTGAGGCCACCCCCGGCGGGGCCGACCCATCGGGCAGGCGAACGTCGATGCCCCCCACCCCTAGTTTGATAATGGGATCGCCCAAATCGGGATGACGCGCCCGCCAGCGCTCCAACAGACGGCGCGCTTCGGGCCAGACCTCTTCGGGGATGCCGCGCAGGGGCATGGTCAATCCTCTTGAAACAGGGGCAAAAGGTCGGCGTAGTCGCGTCCGTCGCGGACCCCATCCCAGGGACGCTTGCCGTAAATCAAACAGTGGTCGGCCCGAAAGCGATCGAAGGTCGAACCGGTCAGGCGGGCTTTGCGCATGTCGGCCCGCTCGGCGGTCACCACCACGAAGCTCGAATCGCTCAGGTCGGCGCCGCGCAGAATAGCGTGGGTCATCGTCACATTGCGCCACTGGGTCCGTTCCATCTCGGAGTCGATCAGGCTGATGCCGCGCAGATCGGCGTCAATGAATTGGCACTCGTTCAGGCGGCTGATGAGCATCTTGCTCCCCGGCGCCTGGACCCGTTCAAAACAGGCCCCCACCATGATGGCCCGCTGAAAAAAAGCCCGCTCCAGGTTGCAGTCTTCGAACACCGCACCCCCACCCATCGGCTCGACGATGTAAATCTCGTGCATGTCGCAATTGCGGAAAGTGGTGCCGGTGAAGTTGACCTTGAGCCAGGTCGCGTACGAAAAGTCGACCCCTGAAAACTCAAGGTCCGACAAATCGGCCCACGAGAAGTCTTCGTTGTGGAAATCGCTGCGACCCTCTTGGATCGCCTGCAACAGGGTTTCTCGGGTCCATGCAGCCATGGGGCCCCTCCGTCAATCAATCAAAGCGCCTTGGCCAACATCGAGCCCAGGGCGGCGGCGGCCACACAGGCCGCGACCGAAACCCCGGCGTTCAGGGCGGCAGCCAGCCACCGCCCAGTCTCCATCAAGGCCAGCGTTTCGAGGGAAAAGGTAGAAAACGTGGTCAGTCCCCCGAGGAACCCCACCAGAATTCCGGCGCGCAGGGCCGGATCGGGCAAAGTCCGCTCGGTCAGCAGGACGAAGAGCAATCCGATGAGCACCCCCCCCAGAAGGTTCACCGTCAGGGTGCCCCAGGGGAAATCCCTGCCCAGCCAGTCGTAAACCCGGCCCGACAGCCACCAGCGCAGCACCGAACCGAGGGCGCCGCCGAGGGCGATGTAGAGCGCAGTCATCACTCCTCCTTTTGGGTGCGGCTCCCACGCCGCTGCTCGTCCCACCACTTGATGCGCTGGTCGATCACCTTCTCGAAGCCGCGGTCGGTGGGGCGGTAGTAACGCTCGAACATCCCCACCGGGAAGTATTCCTGAGGGACGAAGGCGTGGGGAAAATCATGCGGGTAGAGGTACTGCTTGCCATAGCCCAGCTCTTTCATCAACTGGGTCGGGGCGTTGCGAATGTGGGGAGGGACCTCGCCGTCGGCGTGCTCCTTGGCGCTTTTGCGCGCCGCTTTTTCGGCCATGTACAGGGCGTTGGATTTGGGAGCGGTGGCCAGGTACACCGCCGCCTGACTGAGGGCCAGAATCCCCTCGGGGGCGCCGAGCATCTCGAAGGTTTGGTAGGCGGCAATTGCCTGGGGCAGCGCCTGCGGATCGGCCAGCCCCACATCCTCGCTCGCCATGCGGATCATGCGCCGGGCGATGTAGAGGGGATCCTCCCCCCCCTCGATCATGCGGTGTAGCCAGTAGAGCATGGCATCGGGATCGGAACCCCGCATCGCCTTGTGCAGGGCGCTGATCAGGTCGTAATGCTGATCGCGATCCCGATCGTAGGCAGCCGCCCGAGCCCGCACCAAGGGACGCGCCGCCTCCCATTTCAGATGATCCTCCTTGCGCCCCTCGACCACCGCCTCCAACAAACCCAGAGCGTAGCGGGCGTCGCCGTGGGAAAGCTTGGCCAGCCGCTCGATCAGCCCCCCCTCCACCGTCAGTTTCAGCGCCCCGTAACCCTGTGGCTCGTCGTGCAGCGCCCGCGCCAGCAGGGCGGTGAGTTCGTCCAGATCCAGCGGCGTCAACACGAAGACGGTCAACCGGGAGAGCAGCGCCCGATTGAGGGTGAACGAGGGGTTTTCGGTGGTCGCCCCCACCAAAATGAAGGTGCCATCTTCAACATGGGGGAGCAGAGCGTCTTGTTGGGAGCGGTTGAAGCGGTGGATTTCGTCCAGAAACAGCAGGGTGCGGCGGCCATTCTCACCATCTTTGCGGGCCTGAATCACCGCCTCGCGGATCTCTTTAACCCCCACCATCACCGCCGACATGGGCAGAAAGTGGGCGTCGACAGCCTGGGCCAGCAGCCGGGCGATGGTGGTTTTGCCGCAGCCGGGGGGTCCCCAATAGAGGTGGGGGAGGATCTTGCCCGACTCGACCATACGGCGAACCGGCCCCTCCTCGCCCAACAACGCCCCCTGCCCCACCACCTCTTCGATGCGACGGGGGCGCATCCGGTCGGCCAGCGGCGCTTGCCGCTCTTGAGCCGGAAAGAGGCTGCCCCCCTTCATCGCATTAGGGATTCAGTTCCCAGGTCATATCGACCGAGAACCGGTAGGAGTTGCCGCTAAAAGCGCTGCCGGCACTGTCGTGGGAAACGTCGTGGAAGATGTACTCGTAGGCGGCGTCGATCCAAACGTCGCGCAGCGGAGCGCGCATGCCGACGGCGTAGTGCCACTCCCGCTCCATCACCGGCATCAGGGGATCGACCACACCCCGGGTTTTGGTGTCGCTGCGGGCAAAACCCAGCCGCAACCGGGCCAGATCGTTGGTGTGGCGCACCAACGCCAACCCCCAGCGGTTTTGCTCCATCGGCAGGGTCGCCCCGCCCCAGGGATCGTCGCCCCCCTTCTGCTGGGCGATCTGGCCGTGCAAACGCCAGAAGTCGGTCACCCAAAGCCCCCCCCCCAAGGTGGCGGTCGCCCCCATGGCCGCCTTCTGTCCATTGAGATTGGTGGAGAGATACTGGTCGTAGCGGGCGGTCAGACGCAGGTCGTTGTTGCCCAGCCAGGTGACGGCGCCGGTGACGAAGGGGGCGGTAAAATCGCCGTGAACCCGATTGGAGTCGAGGCTGATTCTTTCAACCCCCGCGCTCACCCCCAAGGCGACATCGGGCAGCAATCGCCAGCCGAAGGCGCCGGTCAGGCGGTGGCTGACAATCTGCCCGGTCCCCCCCCCCTCGGGCCACACCATCTTGAATTGCCGAGGGGTGTCGAGCAGCAGACCGAAACCGAAGTCGGTGTTGTCGGGGGTCACCGTCAGGCCAAGTTCGGGGGCATAGGTGTCTTTTTTGAGGGGGGCGCTACGGACCCCGGCGATCTCGCCGGCGCGCTTTTCGCGGTACTGAGACAATCCCAGCATCCCCTTCATGCCGACCTCAAGGGCAAGCAAAGAGGGGTTGTAGCGGACCGCCTCGACCCCTTCCAGGCTATCGATGGCAATACCGGCGGTCCCCATGATGGCGGCCGGGGCATTGGCATCGGGCAACACCGCCGCCTGAGCGCCAGGAAAAAGGGCGAAACACCCCAACAGCAGACCACCCATCCGGCCCCATTGCATAACAGCACTCACGCCTGCTCCTCCGAAGTAATAGGAAATCTCCAACAAACGCCCTCCTGACGTTTCTTAGAGTCGGCTGCCGAAAACGTGGTTTTCGACCGCCTTTCATTTCAGTCGCCAATGCTCCTGAAATGCTCGTTCTCCTGCATTCGTCCGACAGCTCTAGGGAAGTGCTGATTGAGTCGGCGCTTCCGAGCGACCCAAGGATGGGGTCGCCAAAATAGCGCCGTCGTAGGAGGCGACCCCGTCGCCGAAGTCTGCTTTTGCTTTTTGCGCAGCGTGCCGATTCAAGGCAGGAGGCCTTGAATCAGCGTTTCCCTAGGAGTCTGTCGGACTTGAGATCGTCCTACTCGGCAATTGCTCCTGCATTGCTCTACCTCCTGCATCCAGGCAGTCGTGCGCCGGCGGGTAATCGGTCCAAATTTCCCCGGTTTTTCGTCACATAGCCACCACTATGATCCTCAAAACCGTGAAAATTTGGCCTCGATTCCCCACTCGGCTCGCTACGGACGCTCAAGCCCGACAGGCTCCTAGATAATTAGATCTGCCGGATACCACCCACCACATCGAAACCGGCGACATCCTCCACCAGCACCCGAACGATGCTGCCGGGCTCAGCCCAACCGTCGTTGATCCAAACCTTGCCGTCGACCTCGGGGGCCTGGGTCGACATCCGCCCCTCCAACAGCAGGTCGGTCTCCTCGCTCACCCCATCGACCAAGACCTCGACCGTCTGGCCGATCAGCCCTTGAAGCTGCTCTTCACGAATCGCCTGCCACACCTGTTCGAGTTGGTCGCGCCGCGCTTGACGGACCTCCACCGGCAGCTGGTCGGGCAGCTGCGCCGCCTCGGTCCCCTCCTCCCGGGAGTAGGCGAAGACCGACAGATGCTCGGGACGATGTTTTTCGACGAAATCGAGCAGCGCTTGAAAGTCTTCGTCGCTTTCGCCGGGGAAGCCGACGATGAGCGAGGTGCGCAGCGCGATGCCGGGAATCTCGCGGCGCAACCGGGTGAACAGGGCGTCGATGCGGGGGCCGGTCTCGGCCCGCTTCATCGCCCGGAGCACCCCATCCGAAACATGCTGCACCGGGATATCGAGATAGGGGACAACCTTGTCCAGCCGTTTCATCGCCTCGATCAGAGCATCGTTCACCAGGGTCGGGTAGGCGTAGAGGATGCGGATCCAGACCAGCCCATCGACTGCGTTTAAATGATCGAGCAACGCCGCCAGCGAGGTGCGGGGGGTCAGGTCGCGGCCATAAAGGGTGGTGTCCTGGGCGACCAGGGTGATCTCTTGGACCCCCTGGGCGGCGAGCTGCCGCGCCTCGGCGACGATGGCGTCGAGCTGGCGCGAGCGAAAAGGACCGCGCAGCTTGGGGATGATGCAGAAGGTACAGGGGTTGTCGCATCCCTCGGCGATCTTCAGATAGGCCGCGTGAGGACGGGTCGAGAGCACCCGGGGGGCGTCGGACTCTTGATACAGGGTGGTGTTGTCGTCGAAGTAGCGACGATTGGGGGCCTCGACCTGTTGCAGCAGGCTCCCCATACGGTGCCCCTCCCCGGCGCCGACCCACAGGTCGACCTCGGGAATCTCGCCGGCCAAATCCCCCTGGTAGCGGCTGACCAGACAACCGGTCACCACCACCCGGGTATCGGGCTTTTCTTCTTTGATGGCGACCGCATCGAGGATCGCCCGCACCGATTCCTGGTTGGCCTCCTCCAGAAAGCCGCAGGTGTTGACCACGATGACCTCGGCATCATGGGCATCGCTGGTCAGGGTCATTCCCCGACTGACGCATTGGCCCAGGATCGATTCGGAATCGACGGTGTTTTTGGGGCAGCCGAGGGAAACGAGGGCGACTTTGGCACTGCGTTGGGACATGAAAGGTTGCTTCCTCGAAGGGATGATCATTGCGACTTGGGCTTGAACAACTCGGGCCACGTCCGAACGCCGAACAAGCCCTTGAATCCGCGATTCACTTTCTTCTTCCAAAACCTGGCCACCAAATACCCGCGGGTCCAAATAAGGGCCATACGATCCCACAGGCTCAACGCAACGGTGCCCTCTCGAACGAAAACCGAATCGCTTCCGTCCAGATACCAAAGCACGTAGCGGTTTTCCACCATCCAGCCCCGAATCTCGGCAAGGTAGGGATTGATGTAGATTCCACCATGGGTTTCGACCGAAACGACGGCAGGACGGCTCACCATGTGTTTGAGCACGAACCACTCCCCCCCCTCGATATCGATGGAGAGCAGGTCGATGCCGCCGTCGTCAATGGCATCGAAGCGCTTGGCCTCGGCGGTAAAAAGCTCGGGCTGCTCAAGATGAGCCCGGTCGTTGACGAGCGCCGGGGTGGCCTCAAGGGTCGCAACAAAGGTGGATCCGGCCCGCTGGCAGAGCTCCACCGCTCCGGCCTCGTCGCACAATGCACAGGTGTGCAGCGTGACGTGATCCATACCGCCAAAGGCCGAGCGAATCAGGGCAATCGCAAAGGGGTCGGGTTCGACCAGGGTCGTGCGGATCCCCCGCTGAATGAACCCGATGACACTTGAACTTTTGGGATGCCCCACCCCCACCTCGACCACATGGCGCGGGACGAAGCCCTTGGCGACGACCCGATCATGCAGCCGATGATTGGTGGGAATCCGGGTCCCCCAACGGGTGTCATCGACCACCACGATGCCCCCCTCCTGCATGACCGAGGCGTGCGCTCAATCCCTGAAGTTTTCGTACTGCAACGGCTGACCGAACTCGCCCGCCCGGATCATCGCAATCGCCTCTTGCAGGTCGTCCCGCTTCTTGCCGGTCACCCGCACGGTATCGCCCTGAATGGCGGCCTGAACCTTGAGCTTGCCCTCTTTGATCGCCTTGACCACCTTCTTGGCCGCCTCTTGGTTGATCCCCTGCTTGACGGTGATCTTCTGGCGCACCATGCCGCCCGAGGCGGTCTCCTCCTTGCCGTAGTCGAGGCTGCTCAGATCGATGCCACGCCGAATCAGCTTGCTTTGCAGCACGTCGATCAAGGCTTTGAGCTTGTGATCGTCGTCGCCGAGCAGGTTGATCTCGGCCCCCTCGTGTTTGATCTCGCTCTTACTCCCTTTGAAGTCGTAGCGGGTGGTGATCTCTTTGATGGCTTGGTTGACGGCGTTGTCGACCTCTTGCAGATCGACCTTGCTGACGATGTCGAAGGACGGCATGGATGGACTCCTGTAAAACACCCAAAGAACGGTTTCACGCAAAAGCTGCGAAGAACTTATGAAATCACTGGTTGGGGCGCCGCCCTCGGCGCGTTGATTTGCATCAACCGGCTCATCCCGAGCCTGTCGAGGGACGCTATTACTTGAAACGCTCGGCTCACCCTGAGTTTATCAAGGGCACCGAGGGAGCACGCTCACACCCCTAAGGAGACGCTGATTGAAGGTTCCTGCCTTGAATCAGCGTTTCCCTAACGTCTGAACACGATGAGCGATTCCTGATTGCCCTTGGGGCCGTGGATCCGCGACGGCACGACCCCCTCGATGGCACCATCCAGTTCATCGCGCACCCAAGTCTCGATCTCGGCGTTGATGCGCATGCGCACCGCCGCGTCCTTGATGACCCCCCGCCCCTTGTCAACCTCCTCTTTACCCGCCTCGAACTGCGGTTTAATCAAGGCGATCACCAGCCCCCCCGGTTTGAGGCGGGTCAGGGCGGCGGGCAACACCTGGCGCAGCCCGATGAAGGCGACGTCGACCACGATCAGGTCGACCGGTTCTACCACGTTGTGCTCGGAAATATCGCGGGCGTGGGTCTTTTCGAGGTTAACAACCCGGGGGTCGGCGAGCAGTTTTTCGTGCAGCTGATGGGTGCCGACGTCGACCGCATAAACCTTGACGGCACCCCGTTGCAGCAGGCAATCGGTGAATCCTCCGGTCGAGGCCCCGACATCGAGCACCACCCAGCCACTGGGATCGACGGCGAAGTGATCGAGCGCCCCTTGCAGCTTCAGGCCGCCCCGACTGACAAAGGGGCAATCCTCCCCTTTTAGAACCAGCGCGACGTCATCCGCCACCGCTTGCCCCGCCTTCGCGATCACCTTGCCGTCGGGATCGAGCACCAATCCGGCCAAAATCAGAGCCTGAGCCCGTTGTTTACTGGGGGCCAGCCCCAGGTCGACCACCCGCTGGTCGGCCCGCACCTTCCCCTTGCCGACCGCGGCGCCCTTCATGGTTTGGGCGCTTTCATGCCTTGGCGGTGAAGAAGGTGCGGGCCGCCGCGCCGATACCGGAGGCGTCGAGCCCCAACTCGCCCCTCACCTCCCCCTGGCTGCCCTGGGGTAAAAACCGATCGGGAAAGCCCAGCAGTTTGGTGGGGACCAAAGCATCGGCCGCAGCCAGGGTTTCGAGCACCGCCGAGCCAATCCCACCCTGAATGGCGTTTTCTTCCACCACCATGATCCGCCCGGTTTTACCGGCCCACTCCAGCACCAGCGCTTCATCCAACGGTTTGGCAAAACGCAGGTTCACCACCGCCAGGTGGATCCCCTCTTGCGCCAGGGTGCGGGCCGCCTCCACCGCGGGAGCGACGCAGGCGCCAAAGGCGAAGATCGCCCCGTCATCCCCCTCGCGCAGCAGCTTGCCCTTACCCCAGGGCAGGATCTCGGGTTCGCCCAACATCGGCACCCCGAGACCGTTGCCGCGGGGAAAGCGAATCGCGCTGGGGCCGTCGTAATGCAGGGCGGTGGCGACCATGTGGCGCAGTTCGTCCTCGTCGCCGGGGGCCATCACCGCCATGCCGGGGATCGAGCGCAAGAAGGTGATATCGAGCGATCCGGTGTGGGTCGCTCCGTCGGCTCCGACCACCCCGGCCCGGTCGACGGCAAAAACCACAGGCAGGTTTTGAATACAAACGTCGTGGACGATCTGGTCGTAGCCCCGTTGCAAAAAGGTTGAGTAGATCGCCACCACCGGTTTGGCCCCTTCGCAGGCGGCCCCGGCGGCGAAGGTCACCGCGTGTTGCTCGGCGATGCCGACATCAAAAAAGCGCTCGGGATGGGCCTGCTGGAAAAGGTTCAGCCCGGTCCCCTCCGGCATGGCGGCGGTGATCGCCATGATCCGCTCGTCCTGCTCGGCCAGGGTGGTCAGGGTTTGGGCAAACACCTTGGTGAAGGAGGGGGGCTGGCCGGGGGTTTTGATGATCTCGCCGGTCTCGACCTTGTAGGGGCCAACCCCATGAAAGGTATCGGGCTTTTCTTCGGCGGGGGCGTACCCCTTGCCCTTCTTGGTCACCACATGCAAAAGCACCGGCTCCTTGAGGGCAATGCAGTTGCGCAACGTCGGGATCAGCGCCTCGAAATCGTGGCCGTCGATGGGGCCGACGTAGTTGAAGCCGAGCTCTTCGAACAGGGTGCCGGGGGTAATCATCCCCTTAACGTGCTCCTCGGCCCGCTTGGCGACCTCGTAAAGGACCGGGGAGCCCTTGAGCATCTTTTCTGCCTTGTGGCGCACCTTGTTGTAGAGGCCCCCCGAGATGATGCGCGACAGGTACGACGACAAAGCCCCGACATTGGGGGAGATCGACATCTCATTGTCGTTCAGGACCACCAGCAGGGGGCGTTTGACGTGTCCGGCGTGGTTGAGCGCCTCGAAGGCCATCCCCGCCCCCATGGCGCCGTCGCCAATCACCGCCGCCGTCACCCCGTTCAGCGCGGCGATGTCGCGGCCGATGCGCATCCCCAAAGCTGCCGAGATCGAGGTGGAGGAGTGACCGGTACCGAAGGGGTCATACTGACTTTCGCTGCGTTTGGTAAAACCGGAGATCCCGCCGTACTGACGCAAAGTGTGCATCCGATCTTTACGACCGGTGAGCACCTTGTGGGGGTAGGCCTGATGGCCAACATCCCAGACGATGCGGTCTTCGGGGGTGTTCAGAACGTAGTGCAGGGCGATGGTCAACTCGACCACCCCGAGCCCCGCTCCAATGTGACCCCCGGTTTGCGCGACGCTTGCAATGAGCAGATCGCGGATCTCTTGGGCCACGCGGGGCAGTTCGTTGATCGAAAGCCGCCGCAAATCGGCGGGATCGTGAATGGCGTCGAGCAGAGTCATGCGTATAGGTGCCCCATGCAGGCCCGGTAGATGGCCCGGGTGAAAATCACTTGGTCCGGTCGAAAATGTACTGCGCAATCGCCTTCAACGGCTCGCCTCGGGAGCCGAAACTCTCGGCCAACACCACCGCTTCGTCGATCAAGCGACGGGCGTGTTCTCGCGATTCGCTCAGCCCCAAAATGGCGGGGAAGGTCGCCTTGCCCCGGTTTTGGTCCGATCCGGCCGGCTTGCCCAGCTCTTCGGTGGTGCCGGTTTCGTCCAAAATGTCGTCGACAATTTGGAACGCCAGCCCAATGCGCTCGCCGTAATCGCTTAAACGTTGAATCGCCGCCTCGTCGCCCCCGCCGATCCACCCCCCCATCACCAAACAGGCCCGCAGCAGCGCCCCGGTTTTGTAGATGTGGATCTCGGTCAGCTCGGGCAGGGTGAGGTTTTTGCCCTCCCCCTCCATGTCGAGCATCTGCCCCCCCACCATGCCGCTGGCCCCGGCGGCGGTCGCCAACTGGTGAACCAACCGGCCCGAAAGCTCAACGTCAAAATAGTGGGGATCGGAAAGGAGGACGAAGGCGTGGGTGAGCAGGGCGTCGCCCGCCAAAATCGCGGTCGCCTCGTCAAAGGCGATGTGGGTGGTGGGACGGCCCCGTCGCAGGTCGTCGTCGTCCATGGCGGGCAGATCGTCGTGCACCAGCGAATAGCTGTGCACACATTCCATGGCGCAGGCGGCGGGCAGGGCTCGTTGGCCATCGCCTCCCACCGCTTCGCAGGCCGCCTTGATGAGGATGGGGCGCAGCCGTTTGCCTCCGTTCATCACCCCGTAGTGCATCGCCTCGACCAGCCGCTTGGGCAGATGCTGCGTCGAGGGGAGGAGCCGACCGAGCCCCTCTTGAACCCAGGTGCTGCCTTGGCTCAGATACGCATGAAGATCGAAAGACACTTACTCGCCGCCCCCACGGGTCAGACGCTCCAGGCGGGTTTCGGCCTGTTGCAGGTAGGTTTCGCACCCCTTTGAAAGCCCCAACCCCTCTTCATAAAGGGCCAGCAGCGCCTCGATGGGTTGACCACCTCCCTCTTCCAAGGCCACCACGATGGTTTCAAGTCGTTTTATGGCGGCCTCGAAATCGACCCCCCCCGGCCCCACCAAAGGGGGTTGGGTCTCTTGGTGGGAGGCGCTCTTGGATGCGGGCTTTTGGGCTTTGGGTGGGCTCATATTGGATCGGCAATTCAAGAGAAAACCGGCGCTCGATGGAGCGCCGGATGGGTGATTCTACGCTGGGAACTGGGGGAATCAGGCGTCGGGATCGGCGTCGAGCGCCTCGCGCAGCTTGCCCATCTCTTCACGGATAACCCGCTCGGCCACCTCCAGTACGGTGTCGCGCACCACCTTTTCGATCATGGGCGAGAGCAGGGCGGCCAATTGGGCGGCGTCGATGCCGGTGGCCTGGGCGACCGGTTCGACCGCAGCCTGTCCGGCGGCAGCAGCAGCGCCGACCACCGCGGTTTCGGCGGCGGCAGCCAAGGGGGCGGCCTGCCATGCGGGGGCGACCGATTGAGAAGGTTCAACCACCTCGGGCTCATCGCTCTTCGCCTCACCACCACCCATGGTGACCAAGGTATCGCCGAAATTGCCGGTGCCGTCGGCATCGGGATTGGCCTCCTCCTCGGAGAAGAGGAACTCTTCTTCAAGATCGGGCAGGGGGGTGATCGCCTCGACCTCTTCGGCAAATGGGCCGCCAAAATCGACATCGGGATCGAGTTTACGCGGGTGCTCCATCGGCTCACCCACAACCCCAAGATCGATGTCGCTGATGTCGGGCATGGGGATCTCTTCGTCCTCGACCTGAGCCGCCGGTTCATCGGACCCATCGGCCTGGGCGTCACCCTCTTGCCCTGCCATGGGGGCGCTTTCTTGCAAGGCCAAATCGAAATCGTCGTCGTTCAGCAGCAGTGCATCGAGGTAGGCGCTTTCGAACTCTTTAAAATCGTCGGCGCTGGCGATTGGGCTCTGGGCCTCTTGTACGTCGGCCTCAAGTTCATCCAGCTCGTCCTCTTGCACCGCTTCGAGCAGCCCATCGTCCACATCGGGTAGGGCCAGATCGAGTTCGAGAATGGGCCCCTCGTCATCGCCGCCGCCAGGTCCAGCCAGATCCAGCGCCATTTCCGGCGCAGCCGCCCCCGTGGCCGTTGCTTGGCTGGGCTTTTCGTCTTCGACGATATCGTCCATCAAGGTCGCCAGATCGAGGATGTCGTCATCGAGGACGTCGTCGGGATTTTTCGGGATATCCTGATCGCTCATAGAGCCCTCCTCTTGGGGTTCGCGCACGTCGAGGGGTTCGAGGTTCGACGGGGAACCCTCTTCAAGATGATCGGCAAGGTCGAGCGGTTCTAAGTCCGCTCGCTTCGCTTCGAATTCGTGGGTTTCGGGAATTACGGCGTCCAGGTTGGGCTGGTCGTCCTCAACTTCAGGCAGGGACGACAACAGATCTAGCGCCACATCGAGCCTGGCCTCCTCGGGTTCGCCCTCGGGTTCGGGCTGGGCCGGTTCGGCATTGAGATCGGGAAGGAACGAGGCCTCGGCTTCAACCTCTTCTTGCGTCGCGGATTGCACCGGCCCCTCGGGCAGGGCATCGAGCTGCTCGATCACCGCCGCGTCGGGCTCCAGCTTGATCTCGGTCACCGCGTCCAAAGCGCGATTACGGGCGGTGCTGCTCATCTGGATGGTGCGTTCGCCGGTCTCGCTGTGGGGATGTGTCGGGGTGTTGTCGACCTTGGAATCGCCAAGCAGGGCGACTTCGGAGCGCAGGGAGCGGTCGGCGTCGAAGAACAGGGGATCGGGCCGCTCCTCTTCGGGCTTGGGAGGCGACGCGGACTTGACGTCGGCGGCACCCAACTCGGTGTCGTCGGCAGACAAAATCCGCTCAAGCTCGGCCAGGATCGCTTTGATGTCCTGGATTTCGGAGCGGCTGTTGGGGGTTTTTGAACTCATTCGGATTCCGGTTGACCTTCTGTCACCTGTTGCCGCGAAGGGCGATCTTCTCCGGCGATCCAACGCCGACTTTCATCTTCGTCCAGATACACCACCGAGGCCTGTTGCCCCCGATAATACCGATAACGGGCGCGACTGCTCTCAAGTCCCTCTTGCCCCCATTCGGCCATGACGAAATCGATGACCCCGTTCGCCTGACCGACCCCCTCCTCTAATGCGTTAAGGGTACGATCCGCCACAACAAGATGCCACCCTTGCGGCGTGCGGGTATGACCGCTAATCACCACCGGGCTCCAGTTGGGATCGGCCCGCTCCTCAAGATCGTGGGCCAAAAAGCCCCCGCGTTGCCAGAGCAAATCGTCGAGCTTGGCTCGATGCTCGGGCTGACGCATAAAAACCCAGGCCCGTTGCCCCCCGTCGACCAACCGCTGCACCACCTGGGCGAGGAAGGCGACCGCCTTGCCCTCCCCGCGCAAAAAGATCACCGGTGTGGCGGCCCCCTCCATGGTCGTTAGCCCTGCTCCGAAACCCAGCGCCAGAGCAGCCGCACCCCGTAACCCCGGCCCCCTTTGGTTTTGATCCCCTTGTCTTGGTTGGACCAGGCGGTTCCAGCGATGTCGAGATGGGCCCAGCGCATGCCTTCGGTAAAGCGGGCCAGGAACAGGGCGGCGGTGATGGTTCCCGCCTCGCGTCCGCCGATGTTGCGCAGGTCGGCCACGTCGCTTTTGAGCTGCTCGGCATAGGCCTCGTGAAAGGGGAGCTGCCACAGCGGCTCGCCAATCTCTTCACCCAAGGCGCGTAGCTCGTCGATCAGGGGCTGATCGGTCCCCAATACCGCAGCGTAGTGGCTGCCCAGCGCCAAAACGCAGGCGCCGGTCAGGGTCGCCAGATCGACCACCGCCTCGGGTTCGAACCGTTTGGCGTAGTGCAGGGCATCGGCCAGGATCAAGCGCCCCTCGGCATCGGTATTCTGCACCTCGATGGTCAATCCGGCTGCCGAACGCAGAATGTCACCCGGCTTGTTGGCCTTGCCGTCGGGGAGGTTCTCGCTCGACGGAATAATCCCGATGACGCTGCGCCCCGGTTTGAGGGCACCCACCACCCGCATCAAACCGAGCACCGCCGCCCCCCCCGACATGTCGTACTTCATCTGGTGCATGTCGAGGGCCGGTTTCAGGGAGATCCCCCCCGCATCGAAGGTCAACCCTTTGCCGACCGCCACCAGCGGTTTGCCGCCGTCGCGCCCCTGGTATTTCAAGACGATGAGTTTGGGCTCCTCTTCGGAGCCCCGCGCCACCGCCAGCAACGCCCCCATCCCCTCGGCCTGCATCTCTTCTCGACCCAGTACAGTGAGCTCCAACCCGTAAGCCTCGGCGATCTGCCCCGCCTCCTCGGCCAGACGGGTCGGGGTGACGGTGTTGCCTGGGTGGTTGATGAGGTCGCGGGCCAGCATCACCCCGGCGGCGATCTGTTCACCGGCGGCAATCTGGCCTCGCCAGTCGTCCCGGTGTTCGATGTCGACCACAAACTCGATGCGGTCGAGGCTGTGTTTGGGAAGATCCTTTGCCACGGTGCGGTAGTGATCGAAGCGATAGCTGCCGAGCAACAATCCCTCGACCGCCGCCGCCAACCCCCCCACCGGCAGCGGATCGGCCACAATCGCCACCCGACCGCACGATTGTTTCACCAGGGCGCGGGCCAAATCGCCGAAGGCGTCGGCAATCTCTTGCGCGCTGCCCTGACCCGGTTTGCCCCGCCCCAACAGCGCCACCCGGTCGGCCCCGATGCCGCGCACCGCGCAGAGCATCAAGACCTCCCCCGATTTGCCGGTGAAATCGCCCGACTCGCGTACCCGCCCGATCACACCGCCCAAGGCGCCGTCGAGGGCCTGGGCATGGGGCTCCAGATCGCCCTCTTCAGCGACGCACACGACCAACACATCGCCGTGCCAGCTCAAGGGATCGAGATCGGCGGACCAGTGAAACGAAGGCATGGAGTGGTTCCTTTTTTTGCAGCGGCGGGTCATTCGGGGGAAGGCCCACGGGTGGGGCGAACAGCATAACGGGGAGGTCGCCCTCCCCGTTGTCGAAGCGTATCAGGCTACGGAGGCTTGCGCCGCCGGTTCTATTGTAATCGCCCCCCCGCCCAGGATTTGCCCCTCGGCCAAAACCTGGGGAACAAAGGCGCTGCCGCGCCTCTGGGCGTCGTCGATATGGGCGATGAGTTCAACCGCGCCGTTGAGGAGCACCCGATCACCATCCCCGATGCCCAGATCGGCGGCGTCGGCGGGATTCAGGGTCACACTGGGGGCCGGAGCCATGGTTTGCACCGAACGCCAGCGGCGCGAGGCCGAACCGACCCGGTGCAGGGCGCCCCCCAGCGACAGAATCAAACCCTGTTGTGCGGCGACGGTGGGTGCAGGGGGGGCGGCGGACTCGACGGTTGCCGCAACAATCACCGCCTCGGCCTCGGCCTCGGCGGCGACCGGGGCGGGCCAACCGGCGGGGTGTTGCGACTCAAGCCAGCACCAGCGCTGCCCCTCGCCCGACAGATCGTCGCAAAGCCCCAGGCGGCGACCCACGTTGTAGAAAACCTGCCAATCGGGACGCGACTGCCCCACCGGGGGGACGGCTGCTTTGCTTTCGGTCAGGCGACCGTTGAGCGACAAGGCGATGCGGCGGCGCTCGAAGGGTCCAGCGACCGGCAACACCACGTCGGCCCGGGCGGCGGTGTCGCTCAAGAACAGATCTTGAACCACCAAGAATCCCTCAAAGGCGCCGAACGCGGCGCCCCAAGGGGAGGCAAACGCGGGATCGGATCCGGCGACCCAAAGCAGATCGGCCCCGGCGATGGCCCCGGCGGGGTCAGCCACGGTCGGTTTAAGCAGGGCGCTCCCCAGGGCGTTGCCCCCCTCCCCCATAATCCATAGGTTGTTCTCGAACCCGAGCACCTGGGCCAGCGCCGCCAACCAAGCCGCCTCGACGCAGGTATCTCGGGCCGGATCACGCTCGATGGTGGTCAACAGCGCCGGGTTTTGGGCGTTGGCCAGCGCCTGGGCGGCGGCTTGCAGCCGCTGGCCGGAAATGCCGGTTTGGGCCGCCACGGTCTCGACAGTGAACGCAGCGGTCGCATCGAGTAATCCACCGGGATCGGCTTTGCCGTGGGTCCCGATCAGCAGGTTGACCAATCCGGCCAGCAGAACACCCTCGCTACCAGGGGTTGCGGTCAAATCGTGGTCGGCCCGGCGGTGCATCCGGTGATTGTGGTCCTCGCAGGCCAAATAGGCGGCACCTTGGTGGCGGATCGCCTGCTTGACCGCGTAACCCAGCACCGGCTGGGTCTCGGCGATGTTGGCGTGCAGGGTGAAGATCAGATCGGCCTTCCCTACATCCTGCATGGATTGAGAGGTGATCGGCTGACGACCCAGCACCCCACCGGCGGCGGCCAATGCGGGGGCGAGCGCCCGGTCGGTGTTGGCTACGAAGGTCAGATCCAACCGCTGCCACATCAGCCAGTCCTCGCAAGCCAGCCGGTCGGAGCCCAGCGCCACCGGCTTTTGGGCCGCTTTGAACTGCTCGGCCACCGCGTCGAGCGCCTCGCCCCAGGTGGCGGGGAGCAATGTGCCGTTTTTGCGCAGCAAGGGGGTGGTCAGTCGCTCGGGGTGGTTGACGTCGTCGTAACCAAAGGTGGCCCGATTGCAGACCGCCCCCCGGTTGGGGCCGGTGTAGGCGGAGTTGTTGATGCGGGCGACCTTGTTTTCAAGGCTGTGGACGGTGACGCGGCAACCGTCGTTGCAATGGGGGCAGGTGACATCGGTGCGGGTGAAATCCCAGGGGCGACCGGTGAAACGGTAAAGCTGATCGCCCAGGGCGCCGACCGGACAGGCGGTGACACACATGCCGCAATCGTCGCATTGCAAACCAACCGTGGGATCGACGGCGCCGATGTGGGCGTAGATGCCGTTGCCGCCGATCTTGAGCGCCTGCACGTCGATCAGCTCGTCGCACAGCTGCACACAGCGGTTGCAGAGCACGCAGAGGTTGGGGTTGATGTGGACCGAACCGCTGCGGCTATCTTCGGGCCAGCGTTTGCGCGCTCCCCGGTAGTGCCCTTGCTGCACATTCTCGGCAATCGTCTCGTTTTGCAGGGTGCACTCCCCACCCTTGTCGCAAATCGGGCAATCCAGGGGGTGATGCACCAGCATCAACTCAACCACCTCTTGCCGGGCGGCATGGGCCGCTTGGCTGTCGGTGCGCACCACCATCCCCTCGAAGGCGACCTGATTGCAGGCGGTGACCAGCCCCCCCTTGATCCCCTCGACCTCGACCTGACATAGGCGGCACCCCCCCACCGGAGTGAGGCGGGCATCGAAACACATGGTGGGAATATGGCGGCCAATCGAGGCGGCTGCCGCTAAAACCGTGGTCCCTTTGGGAACGGTCACGGTGCGATTGTCGATGGTCAAAGTGATGGTGTTGTCGCGATCGGGCATCGGTTCGAGCGCCTTTCGGAAAAGACCACGGCAGTCTATTGGGAGGGGGCAATCCAAGGATGGAGGTGCCAGCGGGTTTGAAGACGGGAAAGTTTCTCTTTTGGTGGGGAGTGGTCAAGCAGACAGGCTAAGTTGTGTGTGATGGACGGGGCGACTTGATCTGACAGGCCCGATAGGCCTGATGCCTATCGGGTTATGATGGCACCCTTTTCTTCACCCCCAGAGCCCCCCCTTGAGCCTGCACCAAACCCTAGGAGTCTGTCGGACCTGAGATCGTCCTACTCGGCAATTGCTCCTGCATTGCTCTACCTCCTGCATCCATGCAGTCGTGCGCCGGCGGGTAATCGGTCCAAATTCCCCCGGTTTCTCGTCACATAGCCACCACTATGATCCTCAAAACCGTGAAAATTTGGCCTCGATTCCCCACTCGGCTCGCTACGGACGCTCAAGCCCGACAGACTCCTAGAATATTGGTGGAAGGGCGGCCCCGACCCCTGGTGAGGGCTGCTGCAGCGACCCCTTGGGAAGCGCTGATTCAATAGCGCTTCCTTTACAGCGCCATCGCCGCCCCCGAGCGGGTGGTCGAGGCTTTTCGGGGGGGGGGCCATCTGGGGCCGAAGAACCCGTCTTGGGGTCACCACCGCCAAGAATGCGGTGCGACTTCCCCCAACGTTGGCGCTTGATCCCGACCTGAGGGTGGTGGCCCAAGCGCGGGTATGGGATCCTTCCCCCCTGATGGCACAAATCCAACGCCTCGTTCATTCCTCATAAATTGCGAATCGCAAGGAGGGCTCCATGGCCCTGGTCGACCCCAAACTTCTGGAGATCCTGGTCTGCCCCCAATGCAAGGGGAAGGTGACCGTCAACGCCAAAGCCAGCCGCTTGGAATGCCCCGCCTGCAATCTGGCCTACCCGGTGCGCGACGGCATCCCGGTGATGCTGGTCGACGAAGCGGCCCCGCTGGAAAGCGACAACAAGGAATAATCGCTTCGTGAACACCCTGATTTATTACGGTTTTTCGCTACTGCTGCGTGTGCTTTCGTGGCTACCGCTGCGCGGGGCCCGTCTGTTCGGCGCTGCGGTGACCGAGCTGGCCTATTGGCTCACCCCCCGTCCCCGCCGCGACGCCCTGCTCAACCTTGAAACGGCCTTCCCCAACCTGCCCCGATCCTCGCATCGCAAGGTTTTGCACGGCGCCTACCACTCGCTGGGGTATGTGTTGGGGGAGATGGGAGCGGTCGCCTATTGGTCCAAGGAGCGCTTCTTGGACCACACCCGCATCGAAGGACTGGAACACTTCGAGCGTGCCCTGGCCCAGGGCAAGGGAGTGGTGGTGTTGACCGGCCACATCGGCAATTGGGAGTGGCTGACCCGGAGCGTTCTGGAGTTGAACGCCCCCATGGCCTACATCTACCGCAACCTTAAGCCACCCGGTCTCGATAAGCTGATGTACGGCATCCGGGCCGGAGGCGGCAACGTTCCGATTGCGCGCGAGGGGGGGCTACGCCCCATCCTGGCCGCCTTTAAAAAGGGGATGGCGGTGGGGCTGATTATGGATCAATGCGCCCCAATCGAATCGGGCAAATTCGTCCATTTTCTTGGCACCCCCGCCTGCTCCCACCCCACCCCCGGCACCCTACATCGCCTGACCGGGGTGCCGGTGGTGCCGATTTTTTGTGTCCGCGAAAAGGGGGGCTTTGTGCTGCAAGTCCAGCCCGAGCAACCCTATCCCCCCCCGAACAAGAGCGAGGCTTGGTTGTGGCAAGCCACCGCCATGGACCAAGCCGCCATCGAGGAGCAGGTGCGTCGCCACCCCAAGCAGTGGTTGTGGATGCACCGCCGCTTCTGGGTCACCCCCGACGGCCAAGAGAGCTTTTACCGCAGCAGTAAGTAACCGTGCTTCAGCCCACAAACGCGTCCCTTACTTCGGGTTGTGCTCCTGAGCATAGGCCTTGACCTGCGCCCAATCGTCAGCGAAGCGCTCCCGAATCTTCTCGAGCTGCCCCTTGGGGGTCAGCTCCACATCGTTGAACAGGGAATCGGGCAGAAGCAACGCTGCGTACATGATGAGGTACGAGGTGATCTGAAGTCGGCGCCATTGCAGCCAGCCGAGCAAGGTTTTGCGCGATCGGGTCTCTTGGGCCGGGAAGAGAAAACGGCTGAACTTGCGCACCGCCTTGAGCTGTTTTTCTTCGTAGGAGGGGTGGATGGCGCTTAGCGAAACCGCCTCCCGGTCGTAGGTCGATCCGGTGAAGGCAGCGATCTGATCGAAAAAAGCATAGGGGTCGCGTTTTAAATCTTCTTGGAACAACACCAGCGGCTTGTGGGTGAAGGTCTTCTCAAGAAGGCGGATTTTGTCCATGAAGATCAGCTCGTTGAGCTTCCACATCCCTTGGTCGTGGTCGATGTCGATGAATCCGTCGAAATCGACGTGGATGCCATTCTTGGCAAAGCGGCGATATTGCGAGGCAATCCAGCCGTCGTGACGACGAAAGACGATGATCGGATGGGCATCGGGGAAGTGCTGGGCAAACCGGGAGACCTCCTCCTCCATCTGCACATCGAACTCCCGCGAAACCAGATAACTGGGGAAGTTGGACCCCTTGATGCCGTCGATCACCCCTTGATACCACTTGGTGCGCTGGATGTAGTGGATCCCCTTGAGTTTGGGGAACAGGGCGTATTGCAGATAGGTGGTGCCGGTCTTGCCCAGCCCCACATGAAAGTAGATCTGCTTGGGTCGATTCGAGGTCATGGCGATTCCAGCACAGGCGACAAGGGGGGCAAACCGATTGCTCCACCGCGATTTAGAGGTTCTTCAAAAGGGGCGCAATGCTAGTTCTCAGGCTTGAAGCGTCAAGGTTGGGAGCACCTTTGGGGGCAACCAAAGTCCCGCACTCAAGACCGCCAGTCGTCCCCAATCTGGTCTTGATCGAGGCCTTTGAGCTTCGCTTCGGCGACAGAAGTCGCCTCCCACAATAAAGGACTGCCCCCGCCCGTAGGAGTATTCCCCGACCGCGACCCACCGACGCAGGCATCGCCACCGCCCGTGATCGACGTCGGGAACACCGCCTACCCAAAACCGCACCCCAGCATTACCCGCCCTGAACGGCCGCCACGACCTTTGCCGGCTCCAGACCATCCCAGCAGGTATAGGGGGCGCGTAGGGGGAGTTTGCCTCCGTGTTTGGAATAGGGGCGGCCGGGGCACTGCGCCTCCAGCACCAGCGACCCCTCCCCCGGCAGGTAGGGAGACATCCCGAACGCCGGCACCGTCGCCCCCCACAGTGAAACCACCCTCTTTTTGAAGGCGGCGGCCACATGCATCAGACCGGTGTCGTTGCTGACCACACAGACGGCATCGCGCACCAACGCCGCCGCCTGATTGAAGCTGGTTGCGCCGCAGGCGTCGAACACCCCCTCCCCCCCTTGCGCGGCGATCTGCGCCCCCCGCACTCGATCCTCGGGGCCGCCGAGCAAAACCACCGGCTGGCCGAGTTCGCGACAGGCCTGGGCCACCCACTTGGCGGGGTAGAGCTTGCCGCCGTGCTGCCCCCCAATCACCCATGCGACATACCCCTGCTCCCGATGGCGCCGGGGCAACAGCTCGGGATCAACCTCGTCCTCGGGGCGCAGGAAGAAATCGAGCCCCAGGCCATCGTTCTGGATCCCCAGCGGCGCCACCGTCGCCATGAAGCGGTCGACCATGTGGCCGGGGGGGAGCACATCCAAACCCAGGTGGATGTTGAGCCAGCGCCGGGCCGTCCCCTTGCGCACCACCTGGGCGGGACAGCCCAAACCGCGTCGCACCTGAAAGGAACGAGGGTTGTTGTGCAGGTCGACGACCCAATCGAAGGGGATGGATCTGAGTTGCGGCAGCACCTCGCCCACCTTGCGTTCGATGGCGTGCAGCCGGTCGATGCAGGGGTTGGCGGCCAGCAGGGGCAGGTAGCCCCGTTTGGTTAAAAAATGGACCTCGACATCGCCCCCGTTGCATTGCCGTTTAACCGCCCGAATCACCGGGGTGGTCATGACGATGTCGCCGATGGAGCTGAAACGGACGATAAGAACGTGGGCGGTCATGGGGGCTTTCTGGCTTGAAGGGCAAAGGGGCAGGTGCAGCGAAACGGGGGGTATTGTGACCTTCGGGGGGGGGGAATGCGACGTGTGATTGCCGCCGCCCCTACCCCTCCATCACCTCGACCAGGCCAGATTCCAGATCGTAGTAGGCTCCCACCACCTTAAGCCGCCCCTGGGCCACCGCTTTATGCAGAATCGGGGCATGGCGCAACCGCTCGACCACCAACGAGATCTGCGCTCGCACCGCATTATCCCAAAGGTTGCCCCCCACCTGCCGCGCCACCTCCACCGCCGGCGCCATCGCCTCGACCAGGAATTCCATATCGGCGGGGGCGGCAGCATTCCGATCGAGGGCCGCCATCGTCGCCCGCACCGCGCCGCATTGGGTGTGGCCGAGCACCACGATGAGGGCAATACCCAACTCGGCGACCCCGAATTCCAGACTGCCGAGCACCGCCCGATCCAGCACCTGCCCCGCCGTGCGGATGACGAAGAGATCGCCCAGCCCCTGATCGAAGATCAATTCGGGGGGAACCCGAGAATCGACGCAGCTCAAGACGGCGGCAAAGGGGTGCTGCCCCGCCGCCACCGCCACCCGGCGCCCCGGCGATTCATCCAGGGTGGGACGGTCGGCCACGTAGCGCCGGTTGCCAGCGAGCAGACGTTGCAAGGCTTGTTCGGGCATGGGGGGCTCCTTGGTCATCGCAAGATGTCGGTGTCAGGCTGCTTTTCGAGTCCCTCGACATTGGGGGAACTGCAACACCCCCAAAACGCCTGGCCTGCATTCGGGCCGCGCCGGGACTGCCACCGACTCGTCACCGCTCCCCCTTTCGGCGTCATCTCCGCGACGCGGGGTGGGGATGGGGGGTGACGACAAGCCTTATGGAGGGGCACGTTGTGCTGTGGCCTGGACGCGACGCAGCGCGTCCCACTCAAAAACGGTCAATCCTGAGCAGGTTGAGTGAAGCCGAAGTCCCGCTCCACCTTACAGACCCGTACCTGAAACGAGGCGTACCAATCACCCGCCCGCGCCTGAGCCTGCCGATGAAAAGGGTGATTCTTCCACCCCTCGATGGCCTCCAGGCTTGCCCAGTACGAGACCGAAACCCCGACCTCTTGCCGGGCGCTGTCGAAGCCCAAAAAACCGGGCTGTTGCCGGGCCAACGCCAGCACCTCGTGGGCAAAATCGGCGTAACCGGTATCGCCGGGAATCAGGGTGGAGGTGAAGATGACGGCGTAGTAGGGAGGGGTCATGGGGGGGGCCGGGGGAAAAGGAGGGGCGAAAAGCCTACCTTCTTTGAAGAACCCAATAACCTAGTGAAACTGCGGCAATAGCAAGGATGATTCCCACCACAACCTGCCCGCTTTCCTTCTTTCCATGTGCGACCCCCTTGGCTAGGTGCTCACAATTGTGGGTAAAAAGGTTATACGGGCGTTTTTCCTGGAGTTCACGCCGGGCTCGTTGAAGAACTGCGGGGATGTTTCCACTGCCACGTTGTACCGACACCGGTCGGCCATCGGCAAAAACATCTAAAGAAACAACGTGAGTCCCTCCCTGAGGGGTGTTGTGGAGGACTCCGCGACGTACAAGCCATAGTGAGTGGCGGGTCCTTTGGGACGGGTGAGGATGTCGCCAATTTGGTATTCATAAGACATGATTATCTCCTTGCTGCCGCAAAATGCGGCTCTAAGTGGGTAAGTTATTCGCATAATGGGTAAAAAGAAGAGAGGTGTCAATGCCCGACCCAAACGTGACTACGTATTCGATCTTGGTGGGAAATGTCATCAGTCGTTGGCGGAAGATTCAAAACTTTGACCAAACTGCCTTGGCTCAGGAGGTGGGGGTTTCCCAATCCACTTGGTCCAGGATTGAGCGAGGGCAGATCGCAATAACGGCGGAGCAGTTGCTCAGGGTTGCAGATGCTCTGGGGGTACAACCGACGACAATTTTGGCCGAGGCCGACCGGCTCCGAAGTGAGTTGAAAAATAAGGAAAATGTTGAAGTTGTTTCTTCCAAAGAGGCGGAGGGAATGGGTGTAGGTGCTGCCCTTCTGACCGCTGCTGCCATCGGCGTGCTGATTGCCGCGTTGTCCAGAAAGTAAGAGCCGGTTCTCCTCGATGCGCCAGCAACGCCCCGAGAGGCATCATTCCTGCGTTCGCGGCAATGACGCCGGGGGGCGCCCCCCTCGCCATCACACCAAAAACACCAACACCCCAAACGTACAGAACAACACAAAATGGACCATCCCCTCCAGGGCGTTGGTTTCGCCGTTGCTCAGGTTGACGATGGCCACCAGCAGCGTCAGACCGATCATCCCCCCTTGCAGCAGGGTCAGCCCCATGATGATGTCGGTGCCGGTCGCCAGGGCAATCGCCTCGACCACCGGGATTGTCAGCAGCACGGTCGCCAGTGAGGCCCCTAAGGCAATGTTGACCACCGTCTGCATCCGGTCGGCCCGGGCGGCACGCAGCGCCGTGAGGATCTCGGGACTGGCCGAGATCACCGCCACGCTTACCGCCGCCAAGCCCAGCGGCCATCCGGTCGCCTCGATCCCGGCGTTCATGAAGGCCGAAAGCAGTTCGGCCAACACCCCGATAACGGCAATCGACCCCACCAGCAAGGCGCCATGGAACAGGGTGCTCCCCTCCCCCGCTCCAACGTGCTCCTGCCCCTCCTGCCCGTATTCGTACTCGAAGAAGTAACGGTGCTCGATGGTTTGCAGCCGGGTGAAGGCGACGTACATCAGGGCGATGGCGACGATGGAAAAGACCGAGTAGGCCCGCCACACCTCGGGGCGGATGAAATCGGGGATCACCATCCCGACCCCCACCGCAGTGAGGATCATGGCGATGTAGGAGTTGGAGCTGTCGACGTTGTAGTGCTGGGAGCCGTGTTTGAGCCCGCCGATGATGGCGGCGACCCCGAGGATGCCGTTGATATCGAGCATCAGGGCGGCGTAGATGGTGTCGCGCACCAGGGTCGGGTTGTGGCTGGAGGTCATCAGGATGACCAGCATGATGACCTCGACGCTGACCGCCGCCACCGTGAGGATCAGGGTGCCGAAGGGCTCCCCGAGCTTGTGGGCCAACACCTCGGCGTGATGGGCGACCCGGAACGAAGCGATCAGGATGGCGGCAAAAATCAGGGCGAAAACAGCGCCGACCATCGCCAATCCGTCATGCAGCAGGGTGTGCTCAAGCGGGAAAAGCACCGCCAGCAAGACCAGGGCGAAAAGGAGCCCTTTTTCGTGGATCAACAAAGACATGGGGGCAGCGACCTCACAACCAAAAGCGGCTCGCTCGAAGCCGCAAAGACACGAAGAACATCAAGAACACCGGAGATTTCGGGTAGGCCCCACCAGCTTCACTCACATCAACCGCCTAAGGAAACGCTGAAAAGGCATCCTGCCTCTTGAATCAGCGACGCCTGGCAAAAACCAAAAGCGATTGCGTCTGAGGCGACAAGGTAGGAGCGCCGCCCTCGGCGCGATTGCGTCTGAGGCGACCCGGTAGGAGCGCCGCCCTCGGCGCGATTGCGTCCTTAAGTCGCCTCCTACGACCGCGCTATTTTGGCGACCCATCCCTGAGCCGCTCGGAAGCGCCGAATAAATCGGCGCTTCCCTAACTCAAAACCAAATCCCTCTTGGTTTTGCCTTACTTCCCAGCTTTCGCGTGCCTTGCGTAAGATCGGTTTTCGTCTCTTTACCCCTGCTCCAACATCTGCTCAAACCTCGACGCCGGTTCCGCCTTGGCAAACAGGTACCCCTGGGCGTAATCGCAACCGAATTCGATCAGCACGTCGCGCTGCTCCTGGGTCTCCACCCCCTCGGCCACTGTTTTGATCCCCAGTTTGTGGGCCATGCCGATGATCGCCTCGGTCAGGGTCCGGTCGCTGGCATCTTCCGCCAGGGATGAAATGAAGGAGCGGTCGATCTTCAGGTAGTCGATATCGAATTTCTTCAGGTACGACAGCGCCGAAAAACCGGTACCGAAATCGTCGATAGAAACCTCGACCCCGACGTCACGCATTTGCAGCAGCAGCCGTTTGATGTGGGGCGAGGCGTGGAGCAGCAGCCCTTCGGTGATCTCCACGGTGATCGCCTCACCCGGCAAACCCCACTTGGTCATCTCGGCGATCCAGTCGCAGCCGTTGGGGTCGTCGATGAACTGGGCGGGGGACTTGTTGACGCTGACCTGAATCCACCGCCCCCACAGCTCGTGCCAGCGCAGAATTTGGCTTGCGACCTGGTCGAACATCCAGTCGCCGATCTCGCGGATCAACCCCGCCTCCTCGGCCAGGGGGATGAAAATCGAGGGTTCGACCCACCCCCGTTGGGGATGGCGCCAACGCATCAAAGCCTCAGCCTTGGCGATGCTGCCGTCTCTTAAATTGACGATGGGTTGGTAATAGACCTCAAGTTCGCCGTGGACCAAGGCATGCCGCAGATCGTTGATCAAACCGATTCGGGCCATCGCATCGCGCTGCATCGATTCGGTGTAGTAGCTGAAGCGGTCGCGCCCCGCCCCCTTGGCGACGTACATCGCCTGATCGGCGTTTTTGAGCAGGTCCTCGCTATGGCGGGCGTCATCGGGGAAGAAGGTAATGCCGATGCTGGCCGAGACGTAGCCCTCCTCGCCGTCGAGATCGTAGGGGGCACGCAGGGTGTGCAGAATCGAGCGGACAATCGGTTCGACATGGACGGTTTGACGGACATCGGGCAGCACCACCGTGAACTCGTCCCCTCCGAGCCTGGCAACGATGTCCCCCTCGCGCACACATTTTCCGATTCGCCGCGCCGCCTCCCCAAGCAGCAGATCCCCCTTGCTGTGCCCCAGGGTGTCGTTGATCTCTTTGAAGCGATCCAAGTCGATAAAAAGCACCGCCAATTTGTGTCCCCGTCGCCGTTCTTGACGGAGCTCCTGGTCGAGTCGATCCCGGAACAGACGACGGTTGGGCAGGCCGGTCAGGCCGTCATAATTGGCCTGGCGCCAGATCAGGTCGTCCATCTGTTTTTTCTCGGTGATATCCGAGAACAAAGCCACATGGCGAAAGGGGGTGCCGTCGGGGTTGCGGATCAGGCTGATCGAGGTCCACTTGGCGTAGAGCGAACCATCCTTGCGTCGATCCCAGATCTCCCCCTGCCAATGCCCTTGGTTGAGGATGGCGTGCCACATCGTGCGATAGAAGGCTTTGTCGTGGCGCCCCGACGAGAGCACCTTAGGATCCTTGCCCACCACCTCATCGAGGGTGTAGCCGGTGATCTGAGTGAAAGCGGGATTGACGTCGATGATGTGGTTGGCCGCGTCGGTCACCAAGATTGCCTCGCCGCTCTCCCGGTAGATCATCGCCGCCAATTGCAGCGATTCCTCGGCCTGCTTGCGTGCGGTGATGTTGCGGGCGTAGCCGGTGGTCCCCAGCACCTCGCCCCGCTCATCGACGATGGGGGTTTTGAAGGTCTCGTACCAGACCGTCGCTCCATGCTCCAACACCGGCTGCTCGACGAAGTACTTATCTTTGTTTTCAATGACTTGTCGATCCGCCTCCAAAAAACGGTCGACTCGGTCGGAGGGCCACACCTCTTCGGTGGTACGACCGAGCACCTCGCCGAGCTGCTCCTTGCCAGCCGTCTCTAAAAAGGGGCGATTGGCGGCGATGTAGCGCCCCTGGGTGTCTTTAAGCCACACCATGTAGGGCAAGTTGTCGAGAATCGACCGCAGCGCCGCCTCTTGCTCGCGTAGCTTTTGTTCACCCAGCTTACGTTTGGTGACGTCGCGCTGGGAGGCATAGGCGTAGCGGCACTCGTCGATCCGCACCACCACAACGTTGATCTCGACATCGATGATCGTGCCATCCTTGCGCCGTTGTCGTGCCTCTAGAAAACCCCCTTCCGGGTCGAAGCGACCCAGAAGACAAGCAAAATCGACCTCTCGGGGAATCGCCACGTCCCAGTCAGAAACGTGCATCCCGGCCATCTCGCCCGGCTCGTACCCCAACATCCGCTCGAATGACCCACCGGCCTGCACCAAAAAACCGTGCTCGTCGATGATGTGCAGGCCGTCGTGGGCTGCCCGGAAGAGCCCTGCGTTTTTCAGGGTCTCTTGCAGCAGCGCCTGTTCTGAACGCTTGCGCTCGCTGATGTCCAGGTTGATCCCGACCACCCGCAGCGGCTCCCCCTCCTTTCCCCACTGCACCACCTTGGCTTTGCCCAACACCCACACATAGTGGCCGTTCTTGTGGCGCAAACGGTGTTCGAGGGCGTAGTGGGCCACCGCTCCGTCAAGCATGGCCTGCAACTGTTTTTGGGCGACTGGAAGATCCTCGGGATGACACAGGCTCTCCCAATCCTTCAGGGTCACGCTGGACTCGGTTGCCGCAATCCCGAGCATCCGCGTCCACCAGGGGGAGACCTCAATGGTGGCCGAGGTCAGGTCCCAATCCCAAAGCCCCTCCTCGGCGCTCTCCAACGCCAACTGCAACCGCTCCTCGTTTTCAAGCAGCGAGCGTTCCCAACGTCGTTGTTGGGTGATGTCTTGAAAGATACATTGAAAAATCGGAGGACCGCCCGGCGTCTCCACCAACCGAACCGAGGCGTGAATGTCGAGGATCTTGCCGCTCTTGGTGCGGTGCTGGGTGACGAAATCGTCCTGACCCGTCTTGGCGATGGTTGCGGCGTGTTTTTGGATCTCTTCCGGGTTCTCTATGACCTCGAACTGGGGGATGGTCAGTTCAAGCATCTCTTCGGGGGGGTATTCGTATTGGGTCAGGGTGGTCTGGTTGAAACCAATGACTTTGGCTTGCAGGTCGATCAGGACAATGCTGAAGGGCGACTGCTGGAAGAAGGCTTCGAACTGCTCCCGAAGGATGCGTCCCTCGGCCCCCTGCTCAAGATCATGGTAGGGGCCGGTTGATGTGTCGTCGGCAATGGGCTTGTCTGAAACGGTCATCGCGGCGGCCTATGTTGGGTGGGCGGTATTCCCTCTGGGGTTGTTATCGAACCACACCACCATCCGGAAGACAAAAAACCCGCGATCAAACGCGGGTTTTTTGTGGCTTGTGTTGAAACCAGACGATGCCCTCTTCAGCACCCCTTGCCGTAATAGAGGTTGACCGTATGGGTTGCCTCGGCAAAGAAGAGCCAGCGTTCCAGCAGCATCCCCACCAGCGCCACCGCCACCATGCCGATCCCCGCCCCCACCATGAACCCCTTGCTCATCATGACGCTGAGCAGTACCAGCGGCACGATGAAGGCCAGCACGTACACCATGATTTTGAGCCCAGCGGCGTGGGTGCGGGCGATCTGGTAGCCGAACTCCTTCATCAAAAAGTTCGGGTGGGTGTGCCCCTTGTCGAGCAGCCGCACCTCGCCCCGACGCAGGCCGGTCGCGGTTTGCAGGGTCGAGCCATGGGTCATGGTGCCGATCCAGAACCAGTAGATTCCCTTGAACAGCGCGGTCAGAACGATCAACGCCAGGGTTCCCAGGGCCAGTACCCCCAGAGCGTCGATTCCCCCGCCCAATCCCCCCAGGGTCACCACCGCGACCCCACCCAGCATCAAGCCATTGAGGATGTACAGCACCGGCACCAGCGAGGTATTCCACTGCCGGATCGTCTTCAGGCAGCCGTAGATCATGCCGGTGGCAAAGACGGTGACGACCGCCAACACGGCGGCGACCGCCCCGGCCAGATCGCCCCAAAGGGTACCGCCCAGGTAGAGGCTGTAGGTGTAGATCAGGGCAAAGGGGTAGAAGGCAATCGCCAGAACCCCCTCGCGGGCCAGCCACGAGGTTTTGTAACGGGTCATCGCCCGCCAGGCCCGTTCGGGGTGACCCAGGTGAAAGGTCGAGGAGATCAGCCCGGCGGAGATCACCCCCAGGGCGACCAACATGCCGACCAAGCCGGTGGCGGGGTGGAGGGTGCCGAGCAGCACGTCGGCGAAGACCAACCAGACCACCAGTCCGAAACCGGCGCCGGAAAAAACGGTGAAGAAAATGACCGAAAATGCGGGATGCATGGTGTTCTCCAATTCAAACCATCGCGCCGAGGGCGGCGCTCCTACCAAGCGGAAGGCATCGCGCCGAGGGCGGCGCTCCTACACGTTTTCACATGTGGTGGATGCGCTGCGCTTATCCACCCTACGCCCCCAAATCCCTACCGCTTGATGACCTTGTTCACCCACCCCTTGATGGCGCCCGCCGCAGTCTCGAAGGGACCGGGGAGCACATCGTTGATGGGGATCGCGGGCCGCTCGCGGGGGGGCAGGTAGTGGTTGGTGGGGCTGTAGCCCAGTTCTGGCATCAGGGTGTAGCCGCCGCGCTCGCGCACCAACTGGCTGACATTGCTGCTCGGATCCTCAAAGTCGCCGAAGTGGCGGGCGTGGGCCGGGCAGGTGATGACGCAGGCCGGCTTGCGCTCGGACTCGGGCAGGTTTTCGTTGTAAATCCGGTCAATGCACAGGGTGCACTTCTTCATCACCCCGGCATCCTCGTCAAACTCGCGGGCGCCATAGGGGCAGGCCCAGGAGCAGTACTTACAGCCGATGCACTTGCTTTCATCCACCAGGACGATGCCGTCCTCGTCGCGCTTGAATGAGGCGCCGGTCGGGCAGACCGAGACACACTCGGCGTTCTGACAGTGCATACAGCTCTTGGGAAAATGGACCGTCTTGTTGTGGGGGTAGTCCCCCACCTCGAAGGAGTGGATCCGGTTGAACCAGACCCCGCTCGGCGACTTCCCGTAGGGGGTGTAGTCGACCATCGGGGCGTAGGCGCCCGAGGTGTTCCACTCTTTGCAGTTGACCGCGCAGGCATGGCAGCCAACACAGACGTCCAGATCGATGACGAGGCCCAGTTTTGACATAGTGAGCTCTCCTTAGGCCTTGTAGCGCAGGGTTTCGGGGCGATCGGCCAAGAAGTCGGGTTGGCCGATGGTCGGATGTTGAGGCCAGCTCCCCTCCTCCCCCGCAGCGGCGGGGCGGATCTTCACCCGCAGGTCGTACCAGGCCCCCTGGCCGGTGACCGGATCGGAGTTGGTGATCCGGCGCTCCCCCTCTTTTTCGGGCAAAAGCTCGCTGATGAGGTGGTTCATCAAGAACCCCTTGCGCGCTTCAGAGGCATTCGGGTCGAGGTTCCAGGCCCCCGACTGTTTGCCGATGGCGTTCCAGGTCCAGACGGTGTGCTCCTCCACCCCCTCCATCAGCTTGACCTGCACCCGGATCTTGCCGTGGTGCGACTCGACCCAGGCCCAGCTCAGATCCTCGATGCCCAGCTTGGCCGCCGCCTTGCGGTTCATGTAGAGGTAGTTCTGGCTGATGATCTGCCGCTGCCAGGCGTTCTGGGTATCCCAGCTGTGGTACATGATCATCGGGCGCTGATTGATGGCGTGGAATGGGTACTCATCCTCGTCGATGCGGGTTTGTTCGAGCGGGGCATACCAGATCGGCAGCGGGTCGAAGAAGGTGGCCAAACGCTCGGCATCGACCTTTTCTTTGGGACGCGGCCCCTCGTAAAGCCCCTGCCCCGCCAGCTTGAACTTCTGCATCGGCTCGGAATAAAGCTCGAAGATGATCGGCTCGGCGCTGCCGATGTAGCCCATCTCGACCGCCCAGTTGAGGTAGTCGCGGTTGACGTGCTTCATGAAGCGCATGTGCTCGGGCAGGTGGTACTGCCAGAAGCACTGGTTCTCGATGTATTTCTCCCATTGGTTGGGGTTGGGTGCGCCGCGCCCTTGTTGGTCGCCGTTCTCGCCCCGCCACCCCGAAAGAAAGCCGACCCCCGGCGCCCGCTCGTAGTGGGTGATGAACTGTTTGTAGCCGCTGAACTTGCGGCTGCCGTCCGCATGGGTAAAGGCGGGAAATTTCAGCCGCGAAGCGAGCTCGACCAGCACCTCTTGGAAGGGGCGCACGTCGCGGTCGAGTTCCACCAACGGCTGGCGGATCGAATCGGCGGGGCCGTCGGCTTCCGAGATTGGGCGGTCGAGCATCGAAATCGTGTCGAACCGTTCTAAGTAGGTGGTATCGGGCAGCACCAGGTCGGAAAACGAGACCATCTCGGAGTAGTAGGCGTCGCAGTAGATCAAGTGAGGGATCTTGTACGCCCCGTCTTCACCCTTGGCCTGGAGCATCTCCATCACGCCCGAGGTGTTCATGGTCGAGTTCCAGCTCATGTTGGCCATGAACATGAACAGGGTGTCGATGGGGTACGGATCGCCGTTGACTGCGTTGGTGATGACCATGTGCATCAGGCCGTGGGCGGCGATGGGGGCCTCCCAGGAGTAGGCCTTGTCGATCCGCACCGCTTTGCCGTCTGCGTCCATGAAGAGGTCTTCCGGCGCGGTCGGAAACCCCAGCGGCGCCCCCGGCAGGGGCGACATCGGCTGGATTTTGGTCAGATCGTTGACCGGCTTCTGATGGGGCGGAATCGGCTTAGGGAACGGGGGCTTGTAGCGGAAGCCGCCGGGACAGTCGATGGAGCCGAGCAGAATCTGGATGAAGTGGATCGCCCGGCAGGTGTGGAAGCCGTTGGAGTGGGCCGAGATGCCGCGCATGGCATGCATCGAAATGGGGCGCCCGACGAACTCGTCGTGCTCGCGACCCGCCCAGTCGGTCCACTTCACCGGCAGGCGGATCTCCTCCTTGAAGGCGACGTGGGCCATCTCCAGCGCCAGGCGACGAATCTGCTCGGCGGGGACGCCGCATTGATCGGCGACCGCCTCGGGGGCGTACTCGGCCGCCCCGTACCGTTCCACCATCAGGGTGAAGGCGGTCTTGAGGGTCAACCCCTCGGGGGAGGAGTAATTGCCAAACAGCGCCGGGGCGATGTCGACGGCGGTGGCGTCGACGAAGCCCTCTTGTTCAAGATCCCAGGCCAGCGGCTTGCCGTCACCATTGCGATAGATCAAGCCGTGGTTGGACTTGCCGGGATTGTCGATCACCAGATAGGGGGAGTTGGTATAACGGACGAGGAATTCCTCGTCGACGTTGCCTGTGTTGAGCAGGACGTTGAGGATCCCCATCGCCAGCAGCCCGTCGGTGCCGGGACGGACCGGGACCCACTCGTCGGCGACCGCCGAATAGCCAGTGCGCACCGGGTTGATCGAGACGAACTTGGCGCCGTTGCGCTTGACCTTCTCGATGCCGATCTTGATCGGGTTGGAGTCGTGGTCCTCGGCGATCCCCCACATCATGAAATACTTGGTGCGGTCCCAGTCGGGGGTGCCGAACTCCCAGAACGAACCGCCGAAGGTATACAGCCCCGCCGCCGCCATGTTGACCGAGCAAAAACCGCCGTGGGCGGCGTAGTTGGGGGTGCCGAACTGGGTCGCCCACAGCCCGGTGAGCGCCTGCATCTGGTCGCGCCCGGTGAAAAAGGCCAGCTTCTTGGGATCGGTCTGACGGATGTCGCCCAGCCACTTCTCGGCCAGCGCCAACGCCTCGTCCCATTCGATCTCTTTGAATTGGCCGCTGCCCCGGGGGCCGGTGCGCAGCAGGGGTTTGGTCAGTTTGGCGGGGGAGTACTGCTTCATGATCCCCGCCGACCCCTTGCCGCACAGCACCCCTTGGTTGGTGGGGTGGTTGGGGTTGCCCTGGATGTAACGGACCTTGCCGCCCCGCAGGGTGACCTTGATCCCGCAGCGGCAGGCGCACATATAGCAGGTCGAGTACTTGATCTCTTCCTGGGGGGATCCAGATTGGGCTTGGACGCTCATGGGCGCTCCCTGATCGATTCGTGGACCGGTACCAGGCGAATTGCGCCCGGATCTTTCGCGGCGCAAAGCCTGGGACCCGGTGGGGGAATCCTCAAGGACAAGCGGAGTGATGTTTGAATAAGGGGGGCTTATGGAGGGGGGATGGAGAACAGGTCCGACTGTTTCTTGAACAGACCACACGCTGGCCTGGGCGAATGGAATGAAGCAGTCCCAAAAAGCCGCGGTCCATGGTCATCCGAAGTCCCATAAGCTTGGCGACCACCCATCGGCCCGCTATAAAACCCTCTCGGGTTGGATAACCTCCAGAGAGGGAGAGGAACATGGATCAAGAGTCACACACCCTAGGCCGTGTCGTACTGCAAATATTGCCGACTGCAGAATCACAGCAAAAGGTCTTGGCCCTTCTTGGGCAAATCACCAAAGGGACGACACCGGAACAACTGGCCGCCAAAATTGCGTCTCCCCCCGTTGTTCTGACGTCGAAAATCGACTCGACCCAAGGTAAACGTTTGGTTGCCGCCCTCCTCCACGCAGGGGCCTTTGCCGTATTCGAACCACTCGCCCCTCCGCCTGAACTACATCCCGAAACGCTTGAGGAAGAACTCAACGCCCCCCCCACCCGACGCAACCGTTGGCGTCCCTGGGCAGCAGGTCTCGCAGCGTCATGTGCCGGGGTCATCGGTTGGATGACCTGGTATGCCCCCCCCGATTGGCTCATCCTGCTGACTTTGGATCCGCCATCGACCGTTTCGCGCACGGCCTCAGCAGCAACCAGGACCGTCAATCATGCCGAACCAGCCCAACCACAAAGCAGTTTACCGCAGCAATCGCGCATTTTGACGGTTGACCCTTCGCATATGGAAGAGGCCTATCTGGCCCCCTTCGCACTCCCCGCCGACCGCCGTTTTTCTGAAGCCGCACAGTGGTTGGCCGACAACCTTCCAAAACTGAGTCCGCAGGAAGGCCACCGTCAGCGCACCGTGGCACAACCCCAAACGCTAGGGGACACCACCACACTCTTGGTCAATCAGGAAGACCAAGTCGTGGAAACCCTTACCCTTTCGGCCCCCTATTCCTTCGCTGAAATGCTGCAAACACTCCGTCGAGCCCCCCAATGGCTCGATTGGCCGCTCACCGAAACCTCTGCCGACGCCGAGTCGACTGCGATACTCGATCAGGCGATGAGTGCGATGGAAAAGGCAGATCCACCCTACATCTTGGAGGGGTTACGCCTGATCTCAGAAGAGATCGCCAAATTAGGGCCACGTCCCGACCTGCTCGATGGGGCGGCGCGAGGCTACGCCTTGTTGGCCATGGTGATCGAACCCGACCCCATGAAGGGAAGCGAGGTGTTCATCTCCCGGGCCATGGCTCTTCTCGCCCTGGCTCAAGGCATGGCCGGAGCGGAGCAGTACCGGGAGACCGAAGCGCTAGTTGCTTTCGTTGCAGGCTACACCCGGCATGCCAACGAGGTTATGGCCGGCCTTGATCCCCAACAACCTCACCATTACTACCTCACTGCCGTACTCAACGCCTATCTGCGACAAGATCTCGATATGATGGGACAGTTGGCCAGCGCCTCGGATGAACCACTGATCGGAATCTACCTAGCCGTTCGTCTTGCCCGCTCGCTCAATCAATTCCAATTTGCCGAATCCGCTTCCCGATATCTCTTCATTGAGCACTCTCCCAATCGGCTGCTTTCCCTCATCGCTTTAATCCAAACCGGAGACCTTGGAGAGGCCAGGGTCCTGACCTCTCTGTATCCCTGGATTTTGCTCAACACCATGGAACGGGCTGTATCCCCATTTGCCCCCCCCACCGAACAATGGAAGGACCAAATACAAGGCTTTAATGGCTTTGAGAGCAATAGCGACATATCCCTAAGCCGATTCGACGAACTGGCAACGCAATGGCATCCGCTCGAAGGCAAAACAGGGGGGCCGATCCTCGACGAAGCAACCATTCGTCAGTTGTTTCGCACCCTGTATCAGGGGGCGCTCCAACTACGTTTCAACCTGCTGTACCACCGCTGGTACCACCTCGAACAAAGTCGGACCTTTGTCGCCCAGATCGCCAAACGGGATAACACCCATCCCTTGGTCAGAAAATGGCGCATCGACATCGCCAAAGAACAGGGGGAGCGGGAACAGGCCAAACAAGAACGGCTTGATGCGCTTGCCGACCCTGCGACACCCGAATGGATGGCCACCCAATATCTGCGCGAATTTGGGTATGCCGATGGCGACCGCTTGTTGCCGCTTGTACTACCGAGACTCGATAGCCGCCCAGACCAGCTCGATGTCCGAGGCTCTCTTCTGTGGGGCCTCAATAATCGTGTGGAGGCCCATGCGACATACCAACTGTTGCTCTCCAAAGATCCCTACCGGATGTCTCGATACGAAGACCTAGCCAAACTCGAAGGGGATGACACCCCCATTCAAAAAGGGATGGAGCAATTCCCCAACCACTTGACGATGCTTCGCTTCGCAGCCGAGTACTACACCTCACGCGTTGCCCCACAAGATCAGGCCAAGGCGATTCCGATCTACCTCACCATGAACCGGGTGGCTCCCCAGGAATACATCCCCATGCGCGCTCTGGGTGACTTGGCACTCAAACTCCACCGACCGGAGGAGGCCATCGAACCCCTGACCGTTTGGTTGGGCCAGTTCGATACCGGCGATCTCTCATCGGTATCGATCAAACTCACCCTGGCGCTCCTTCATTCCGAATTGGGCCACCACGAACAAGCCATCACGCTGGCAACCGAGGCGGCTGAAAGTTGGAAGGCCGACGCCCTGCTTGCCGCCGCCGAGGTCTTTCACGCCGTCGGACAACCCGAGCAGGCTCAGATCTACCTCGACCGCGTCAACGAGCGGTATCAAGGCCGGGACTACGTCTGTTCTGAAACCGCCAAAATCTATTGGCAGCAGGGGCGTTGGGACGATGCTGCAGCCAGCATTGCCATAGGACGAAAAGCAGGCGGCGCTGAGTCCTCCTGGTATCGGGACGACTTTGTCGAGGCCGTTAAAACCCTCTCTATTGATCAACTCATTGCCGCTGTCGACGCATTGCAAAAACAGGGGGCCGGATTCTGGGAAGTTGCCGAACTTGCTCGTCACTTGAGTCGTTCGGGCCATTTCGAACGTGCCCTTCTGTTGCTGGATGCCGCCACCACCAACGGGGAGTGGGAGCTCTGCTACAAAGCCACCGCCCGTTATCGGGTGACAGCCCACATCCAGGGGCATCAAGCAGGCATGAAGCAATTGCTCATTGATCTACCCACACCGGAATTACGCTCTACGGCTTTGCTGATTCTGTACCGTGATCACTCGTATGCTGCGATTCTCGATCTGTTTCAACCGCTGACTGAGGCCATGCCCCAAAACACCGATTGGCTTTGGCAGATGGGGCTCTCCTCCTGGCTCGCTTCGGACCGACAGCCGAAGACCATGAAACAACTTTTCGAGGATCACTATGCTCAGCCCCCCCATAGCGATGCGTACTACCATCGCATTGGGCAATTTTTGTTGGGCGTTCAGGGCATAGACGAAACCACCCTGTTGGCTGGAGCCGACACCGCCAAGAAACGTTGCGAGATCGCCTACCACATCGCGATGCATCGCCGTATACAGGGCGATTTTGATGGGGCGGCCCGTTGGTACTCGATGTCACTGGCAATCGGCTCCAACACCGGTGAAACGCTTTGGGCTTCCGAAGAATTAAATCTATGGGCAAGTGTCGGCGCCCTCCATCGGCATAAGACGCAAGTGGCCGATGAGAAAAACTGGCTTGAAATCAGTGGGTATGCGATGTGAGTTCTACCCATGAATGATCCTTTGAACCGGGGGGATCTCCTGTTCCTCCTTCTACATCGCCCATTCGTCGCCTCCCCCTAGCCCCCCAACCCCACCTCCCCCACCATGCCTCCAACAACGGAGGAGACCATGAGCGAACACCATTGGGATGCCATCGTCGTCGGCGGGGGGCTGGGCGGACTGACCGCGGGGGCGCTGTGCGCCATCGAGGGAATGCGGGTGCTGGTGCTGGAGCGGCACGACAAGGTCGGTGGGGCGGCGACCGTTTACCGGCGCAAGCACCTCGACATCGAGGTGGGGCTGCACGAACTCGACGGGCTCGACGCCGAGGACTTCAAGCTGCGGCTGTGGCGCAAACTCGACCTGGAACGGTGGATCGAGCCGATCTCGGAGGGGGTGCTTTACGAGGTGCGCCATGGCGACCATCCGCCGGTCGTGATGCCCGAAGGGTTTGAACCCGCCATCCAGGCCCTGAGCGCCCAATTCCCCGATCAGGCGGTGGGGATCCACCGCTACTTCGACACCCTGCGCACCATCCAGGGGGCGATGAAAACCCTCACCGCCGAATACCGCCCGGCGGGCTGGTGGTTTCGCGATCTGCCCAGGGCGCTGGTCGCCCTGATCCCCAACGTGCGTCAATCGCTCGACGGCCTGCTGCGCGACTGCTTCGGCGACGATCCGAGGCTCCCCCGCATCCTGGCCGCCAACCTCCTCTACTACGCCGACGACCCCCGCAAGATGGCGCTCCCCTTCTATGCCGCCGCCCAGGGCTCCTTCCATCGCGGCGGGGGGCACTACCTCAAGGGGGGATCGCAGCGGCTCAGCGATACCCTGGCCGCCATCGTCGTCGACAACGGGGGGCAGGTGCGCACCCGGCGGCAGGCGACCCGACTGCTGATCGATCAGGGGAGGATCGCCGGTGTGGCGCACGAACATGCCCCGCTGCTCACCCGCGAGGGACCGCCTCCGCCGCCAACCGGGGAGGATCCCCAAACCGACACCGCCCCGGTGGTGCTGGGCAACGCCGCCCCGCAGGTGCTCGCCGATCTGCTCCCCGAACCGCAGGCGTCCAAGCTGCGCGGCGCCTTCCAAGGGCGCGCCCCTTCGATTTCGCTCTGGGCGCTTTACCTCGGCTTCGACCGCCCCCCCGCCGACTTCGGGGTTGCGCACTACGCCACCTTCGTGCTCCCCGAGTCGTTCCAATCCCCCCGCGATTGGGCATCGCAAGCGGCGTTGCTGGGCGAACCGCCGACCCGTCACAGCGGGCAACAACTGGCGTTCACGTTTCTCGATTACAGCCGCCTGGGCGACACGGGACTCAACCGTGAGGGGCGCATGTTGGGGACGTTGACGGGGGTCGACCGGCTCGAAAATTGGGAGGATTTAAGCGAGGAGGACTACCGGGCCCGCAAGTCGGCGTGGCAGGCGCAGCTGCTCGAACGATTGGAGGGGTGTTTTCCCGGCATCGGCTCGGCCATCGTGTTTCAGGAGTTCGCCACCGCCCGGACCATGGCCAAGTATCTGAACACCCCCGGCGGCGCCGTCTACGGCTTCAACCCCTCCCCCGGCGAGTTCCGCCCCCCCAAGGCGGCGACCCCCATCCCCGGCCTCTACCTCGCCTCGGCCTTCGGGGCGATGGGAGGTGGCTTCACCGGGGCGATGCTGTCGGGGGAGCAGGCGGCCAAGGAGGTGTTGGCGCTGTGGTGAGCGGGCAGCGCAAGGTCATCCCCTTGCGGAACCACCCCAATCGTCGTCTCATCCCAGGTTAGTCCACTTAGCCAACTTCGATGCGGAGGCTCCATGAGCACCGTCAACATGCACGAAGCCAAAACCCACCTCTCCAGTCTGGTCGAGCAGGCGCTGGCCGGTCAGGAGGTGGTGATCGCCAAGGCCGGCAAACCGTTGGTGCGCTTGGTGCCGGTCGCCCAAGAGGGGGAGAGCCGCAAACCGGGGCGCTTCAAGGGGCAAATCAAACTGGCCGACGATTTCGACGCCACCCCCGAGGAGGTCATACGGACCTTCGAGGGGGAATGACGATGCAACGGCTGCTGCTCGACGCCCACACCCTGCTTTGGTGGCTGGCCGACGATCCCGCCCTGGGGACTCAAACCCGTGAAGCCATCGCCGACGGTCGCAACCGGGTTTACGTGAGCGCCGCCTCGATATGGGAGATCGGCATCAAGCGGGCGCTGGGCAAACTCGATGCCCCTCAGGGGATGGATCGCATCGTCGAGGAGGAGCGTTTCATTCCCCTTCCCGTCACCTTGCACCACGCCGAAGCGGCCAGCCTACTCCCCCACCACCACCGCGACCCCTTCGACCGCATGTTGATCGCCCAGGCGCAAAGCGAGGGATTGACGCTGGTGACCGCCGACGGGCAGATGGGGATTTATGGGGTACGGATCTTGGCGGCGGGGGAGTGAAGCATGGGCGATCTGAAAACCTACGTCGCCAACCGACGTAGCAGCGATCCCGCATTCGACGACCAGTACGACGAGGGTTACCGAGTTTTCGTCCAAACCGGCTCAATCCAGGTTTCACAGGAAGTACCCGTATCGGATGATGGGACTGCTGAAACCGGTACCTCTCCGGTCTTCGACAAGGCAGAATCAAACGACAGCGCCCCCCCCTGATCCTTCACGCACGGGGTTCCAACCATGAATCGACAACTGCTGAATCAAGTCAGCCAACTGAGCGTCGACGAACGTCTCGAATTGGTCGAGGCCATCTGGGATACCATCGATCCCACGGAGATCCCTTTGACGGAGGCGCAACAACAGGAGTTGGATCGCCGTTTGAACGACCACCTCGACCATCCCGACGATGTCGTCCCGTGGGAAGAGGTTAAGGCGGGAGCCCTGGCGCGCTTGCGGCAATGACCGTATCGATCGTTTTTCGGCGGGCCGCCACGGCGGAATTTTAAGAGGCGACTGCCCGTTACGAAGCCCAACGCCCCGGACTCGGCAACCGGTTCATTGCCGAGGTCGAGCGATGCATCGACACCCTGGCCCGCCACCCCAAGCAATCCCCCGTGGTACATCGCGAAGTTCGGCGCGCCGTTGTCCGCCACTTTCCCTACGCCATTTTCTACCGCCTCGAAGAGAGACGATTAATCGTTCTGGCGGTCTTCCATGGCCACCGGGATCCTGCAATTTGGCAACGACGGCTCTAAACGCGACCCCGCTGGATCCCGAAGACAAGGAAGCTGGATGAACATGAAATCCATGGTTATGTGGTTCGCGCTGGGACTGGGACTGGGACTCGTGCTTCCCCTCGGTGCGAACGGGGCCTCCTACAGCCTGGGCGATCAAACCGTCGTCTTCGAAAACGAGGTTGCTGAAATCACCTGTCGTCCCTTGAGCATCGACGGACGCATTTGGGGATGGGTTGGGGACAAGGTGCAAAGCTTGGGAAGGCTCTATTTCTTGAAATGTCGTGAAGACCGCCCAAGCCACCCAACTTCGATCAACCCAGAACGACGCCCTGGAGGCATAGGCTCCTGGCACATGTTCCGCCCCGGCCAAGACCAAAAGCCTGTTCAGCTCAAACTCCCCCAATTGAGCTACTTCTCCAACCCCTCCTTCTGCGGTGCCAAGGTCGCCTATTGGGGCCACACCGAACAACACCCATTGATCTTCTCGGCCATGATCGCCGACGCCGACAACGGCAAAGTGCCACAAGAACGAAGGTTGGGAAATATCGTTTTTGAAACCGACTACGCCTATTTCTTGAAGCAGCCACAATGGGACGACGACTGCACCGAGGCGACGTTCGACGATCAACGGTTTGCACCGACAACGGTGCTGACGACCCCCTAACTCGATCAAGTCACCCGCAAGAGCAGCAACATGGTTGTTTCCATATGTAGGTATATATTGACATCTACCTTCATTCTGAAACCATGCCTGCCATGGACACCTCCTACGACGCCATTCTCGATCTTGCCCGCCGCCAGGGTTTGATCCGCCCCCGCGACCTGGAGCCCCTTGGGCTGCCGCGCGTGTTGCTCACTCGCATGGTCTCGCGCGGCGATCTTGTGCGCCGGGGTCGGGGGCTGTATGCCCTGCCCGACCATCCGGTTTCCGAATTCGCCACCCTGTCCGAGGTCGCCCGCCGCCATCCCCAGGGGGTGATCTGCCTGCTTTCGGCGCTGCGCTTCCACAATCTGACCACCCAGGCCCCCTTCGAGGTTTGGCTGGCGATCCCCAACAAGGCGCGGACCCCGCGCGGGGGGGGGACGCCGCTGCGGGTGGTGCGGTTTTCGGGGCAGGCGCTGCATGAAGGGATCGAGGAGCACATCGTCGACGGGGTGCCGGTGCACATCACCGGGGTGGCGAAAACCGTGGCCGACTGCTTCAAGTTTCGCAGCAAAATCGGCCTTGATGTCGCCATCGAGGCGCTGCGCGAGGCGTGGCGGGAGCGGCGGACGACGATGGACGAGCTGTGGCGCTTTGCCGCCGTCTGCCGGGTCGCCAACGTCATGCGCCCGTATCTAGAGAGCCTGACGTGAGCGGCAACCTGCCCGGGACCGGACATGTTCATCGTACGGGGGAAGAATTGAGCCGATCATGAAAATCATCGACAACATCAATACGCTGCTGGGCGACGATCTCAAGGCATCGATCAAACCGAAATCGCGGCTAAAGATCGCGGCATCCTGCTTTTCTATCTATGCCTACGAGGCGCTCAAAAAAGAGCTGGAACAGGTCGAGTCTTTGGAGTTCGTCTTTACGACGCCGACCTTCGTGCCCGAAGAGGTCACCGACAAGGTGCGCAGGGAGCGCCGGGAGTTTTTCATCCCGAAGCTGGGCCACGAGCGCAATGTGTACGGGTCGGAATTCGAGATCCAGCTACGCAACAAGCTGACCCAACGGGCTATCGCCAGGGAATGCGCCGATTGGATCCGCCGTAAAGCCATCTTCAAGTCCAACAAAACCAAGGCGGCAATGCAGCAAATCGCGTGCATTCAAGGGCCTGATGAGGAAACGGTTTACTCCACGCTTCATGGCTTCACCGCCGTGGACCTCGGTTACCAACAAGGCGATGCCGTCTCGAACCTTGTCCACCGCCTGGATGAGCCCCAATTCACAACCACCTACTTGCAGCTGTTCGATCAGATCTGGCGAGACCCCAACAAGGTCCAGGATGTCACGCAGGCAATCTGCGACCACATCGACGCGGTCTTTCAAGAAAACGCCCCCGAGCGGATTTACTTCTGGATCCTCTACAACATCTTCAACGAGTTTTTGGAGGACCTGGACGAAGACCTTCTTCCCAACGACCGCACCGGGTACCAGAACACCCTAATCTGGCAAAAGCTCTTCAACTTTCAGCGGGACGCCGCCGTTGGTTTGATCAACAAACTGGAGACCTACAACGGCTGCATCCTGGCCGACAGTGTCGGACTCGGAAAAACCTTCACTGCCTTGGCGGTCGTCAAGTACTACGAACTGCGTAATCGCTCGGTTTTGGTGCTTTGCCCCAAGAAACTGGCCGACAACTGGCTCAACTACAATCGCAACCTCAAGACCAATATCTTCGCCAAGGACCGCTTCAACTATGACGTGCTCTGTCATACCGACCTGAGCCGAACCGGCGGCGAGTCCTTTGGAACGCCGCTCAACCGGGTCAACTGGGGCAATTACGATCTGGTGGTGATCGACGAGTCGCACAACTTCCGAAACAACGAGGTCTTCAAGGACAAGGAGACCCGCTACCAGAAGCTGATGAATCAGGTCATTCGGGCTGGGGTAAAAACCAAGGTGCTGATGCTTTCGGCCACCCCCGTGAACAACCGATTCACCGATTTGCGCAACCAGCTTGCCCTGGCTTATGAGGGAGAATCTGAAAACCTTTCCGACAAGCTACGCTCCGGGCAATCGATCGAAGAGATCTTCCGCAACGCCCAGGCCGCCTTTAACCAGTGGTCCAAGTTGCCGCCCGAGGAACGGACCGCCCGGGCCATTCTCGATGCCCTCGATTTCGATTTTTTCGAGTTGCTCGATTCGGTCACCATCGCCCGCTCGCGCAAACACATCCAAACCTTCTACGACACCCGCGACATCGGCACCTTTCCCGAGCGGCGCAAACCGCTTTCCTACCACTGCCCTCTGACCCAGCGCCCCGACGTGCTGGGTTTCAACGATATTTTCGCCCACCTCTCCCAGCTCAACCTTGCCGTATACGCCCCGGTTGGGTACCTCCTGTCCAGCCGTGTGGCGAAATACGCCGCTCTGTACGACACCGCCATCGGCGACGGCCGGGTGACCTTCAGACAGGTGGATCGCGAGCGCAGCCTGCAAGCGCTGATGACCACCAACCTGCTCAAACGGCTGGAAAGCTCGGTTCACGCCTTCCGGTTGACCTTGAAGAGCCTGCATGACAACCACACCAAAACTTTGGACCGCATTGCGGCTTACTTAGCCAAGGGGAGCGAAAGCAGCATTTCGGATTGGACCGAGGTCCTGGAAAACCTCGATGCCGACGACGACGAGTGGCCGGATCTGGGGGAAGACGTCATCGGGGGAAAGATCAAAATCGACCTGGGGGACATGGATCTACCCCGTTGGGAGCACGACCTCAAGGCCGATTTGGCGCTCATCGACGATCTGTTGACCTCGATGAGCAAAGTCACCCCCGAGGAGGATGCCAAGCTGCAACACCTCAAGGCCCACATCCTGGGCAAACTCGAAAATCCCATCAATCCGGGCAATCGCAAGATCTTGATCTTTTCGGCCTATGCCGATACCGCCGACTACCTCTACAACCAATTGGCACCCGAACTGAATCGGGATCATGCCCTTCATGCCGCCAAGGTCACTGGCAAGGACGCCCCCAAATCGACCCTCAAGGGGGGGTACGATTTCCAAGAACTGCTCACCCTTTTCTCGCCCCGCGCCAAGGACAAAGCGGTGGTGCTCCCCGATGAACCCGCCGAGATCGATTTGCTGATTGCCACCGATTGCATTTCGGAGGGGCAAAATCTTCAGGACTGCGACTACCTGATCAACTACGACATCCATTGGAACCCGGTGCGCATCATCCAGCGCTTTGGCCGGGTCGACCGCATCGGCTCGCCCAATCGGAGCATCCAGTTGGTCAATTACTGGCCCGACATCACCCTGGACGAATACATCAACCTCAAGGAGCGGGTCGAAAACCGGATGACCATCGTCGACGTCACCGCCACCGGGGACGACAACGTCCTAAGTGCGCAGGCCAACGACGTGGCCTATCGCAAGGAGCAACTGCGACGGTTGCAAGAGGAGGTGATCGAGCTGGAGGAGATGAAGACCGGCGTGTCGATCACCGATATGGGGCTCAACGATTTCCGCATGGATCTGCTCAACTACCTCAAAACCCGCGACGATCTGAGCAAACTTCCCAATGGGTTGCATGCCGTGGTGCCCGCCGATCCCGAGCGGGGGCTGGTTCCCGGCGTCATCTTCTGTCTGCGCAACCGCAACCATGGATTGAACCTGCGCCAGCACAACCGACTGCATCCCTATTACCTTGTGTATGTGGATCACGATGGGCAGGTGGTGATCGACCCGACCGAGCCCAAGAAATTGCTCGATTGGGTACGGGCCAATTGCCGGGGGAAAAATCAGCCGCTTCCCGAGGTTTGCCGCCTGTTCAATCGGGCCACCCACGATGGACGGCGCATGGAGTTGTATTCGGCGCTGCTCGACGCCGCCATCGGCTCGATGATCGAAAGCAAGGAGGAGCAGGATCTCGACAGCTTGTTCGGTGGGGGGAAGACGACGGCGTTGGTCGATTCCATTAGCGGATTGGACGATTTCGAGTTGATCGCCTTTTTGGTGATTCAAGGATGAAGGCGGAAGAAAAGGATGAAGGCGGAAGGATGAAGGATGAAAGGGGTGAAGCGAATTGGTGGACTTGAAACAGCGGACCAAGGGTTTTGCGCTGCGGGTGATTCGCCTTTATTCGGCGTTGCCGAAGACGGTTGAGGCCCAGGTCATCGGCAAACAATTGCTACGCTCGGGGCTTTCGGTGGGCGCCCATTATCGGGAAGGAATACGTGCCCGCTCCCAGGCCGAATTTGCCAGCAAAATCGAGGGGGGGCTTCAGGAGCTTGAAGAAAGCGGATATTGGATGGAGTTGCTGGTCGAATCGGGAATCGTGCCGCTGGCCAAACTTGCCGATTTATTGGACGAAACCAACCAGTCGACGGCGATCCTGACAACGTGCGTCAAAAACTCAAAGAAACGAGGAGGTCGTGGGCATGACAACCGATGATCGCCTCAAGACCGATTCATCCTTCCGCCTTCATCCTTCATCCTTCATCCTTCCGCCTTCATCCTTCATCCTTTCCCCCCCTTCGCCTTCCCCCCGCAAACCCATTTCGGCAAGGTACTTCCCAAAAACAAAATCTACCAACGCGCCGCCCCCACCAAGTCGGTGCGGCAGCGGTTCGTCGACCAAATCGAACAAATCGTCTGGCTTCACAAGCTGGCCCCCGAGACGATCAAACTCCCCGCTACTCCGGTCGTGGCCGAGATTCAAGTCTTCGCGGTCGCGCTCAAGGAGGTGGAGGTTCACGACGAGGTGCTGCGTACCCTCGACCGGGCAATCCAGTCTCCCATTTTGTTCGAGCTGCAATCCCCGTTGGGTCTTAAAATCGTGGCCGCCTACAAACGGCCCGGCCTATCGTCCACGGCTCAACCGGTGGTGAGCGCCTATTTCGCCACCGATTGGATCCCCCCCGACACGCCTCGCCGCCCCTTGCCGATGGCGCTCGATTTGGAGGGGCTCTATGCCCAGCTGCTTGCCCCCCTGATGCCCCATCCGGTATGGCCGGGGGAGTCACTGCCTCAACATGTGGCGCGGATGGAGACGATTCAGTCTAAAGAGCGGGCATTGGCCCAGCTTGAGTCCCGCCTGCGTCGGGAGAAACAATTCAACCGCAAGGTAGAACTGCACGCCCAGATACGCGACCAGAAACAGGAACTGGAAGGATTAATCCGATGAAACCGGATGCGATTAAGCAAATGAAGAACCGTTTCGACGCGCTCAGCCAGCGCGTACCCGGCACAAACAGGGCGTTCTGGTTTGCCCGCAACCCGGTGGGGCAGCTGGGCTACGCCCTCCAGACGGCCATGAAACGTGCCATGGCGTCGTGCGAAACAACGGGTCGCACCCCAGACGATCATTTTTGTGGGATCACCAACATGGACGGCAGCTTAGCTGGGGGTGGCCATGCCCAAAATTGAGGTTAAAGGCACCGAAATTTCCGTGTTCTCGCAGGGGAACATGGACTTCATCTCCCTGACCGACATGCTCCGCGCCAAGGAGGGCGACTTCTTCATTGCCGATTGGCTGCGCAACCGCAACACCGTGGAGTTCCTGGGGATTTGGGAGCAGGTGCATAACCCGGATTTTAATTATGGCGGATTCGCCACAATTAGAAGCCAGGCGGGGCTCAACAGCTACAGGCTCAGCGTCAAGGAGTGGGTCGCTCAAACCAACGCCGTCGGTTTGGTCGCCAAGGCAGGCCGTTACGGCGGAACCTACGCGCACAAAGACATCGCCTTCGAATTCGGCATGTGGATCAGCGCCGAATTCAAGATTTACCTGATCAAGGAATTCCAACGCCTGAAAGATCAGGAGCTTCAGCAACTGGGTTGGGACATCCGTCGCAACCTTACGAAAATCAACTACCGCATCCACACCGATGCCATTAAGACCAGGCTGATCCCACCCGAGCTGACCCCCCAGCAGATCAACCACGTTTACGCCAGCGAAGCGGACCTGCTGAACATGGCCCTGTTCGGCAAAACCGCAAAACAATGGCGCGAAGAAAACCCCGGTGTCCAGGGCAATATTCGCGATGAAGCCAATGTCTCTCAACTGGTGTGTCTGGCCAATCTTGAAACCCTCAATGCCCACTTCATTCATCAGGGTGTGCCGCAATTTGAACGGTTGAAGACCTTGAACCAAACGGCAATTCACCAGATGCAATTGTTGCTTGATGACAGAGGCATTCGGCACATTGCCGAAAACTAAGGATGAAGGCGGAATGGTGAATGGTGAATGGTGAAAAAATGCATGGTGCGGTGACGATTGAGATGAATGGGGGTGGGTTTTTTTCATCCTTCATCCTTCCCACTTCATCCTTTTTTTAAGCAGAGGTTGTAATGGATAAACTCAAAATGCACTCCCCCGATCTGACCCAGGCCAACATCCGCAAGATTATGGATTTGTTTCCCAATTGCGTGACGGAAATAAAGGATGAAGGCGATGGGGTGAAGGATGAAGGTGGAAGGATGAAGGATGAAAAAGAGGCGGGGGTCAGCCCGCGTTCTTCATCCTTGCGATATGCCATCGACTTCGACCTGCTGCGCCAGGAGCTTTCGGACCATGTGGTGGAGGGGCCGCAGGAGCGTTACCACCTGGACTGGCCCGGCAAACGGCAGGCGCTGCTCACCGCCAACGCCCCCATCGCCAAAACCCTGCGCCCCTGCCGGGAGGAAAGCGTCGATTTCGACACCACCCAGAATTTGTTCATCGAAGGGTGGGGTGGACCCCACTCCTTGGACAGTTTGGGGGCGAAAATTTGTAAACGGTTAGTGGCGGTGGGTGGTTCCGCCGTGGGTTTGATGGACCTGTTCTGGGGTCTTGCCGCCGAGGGCACTGTGGGGG
>Ga0210006_1000200_pt1 | contig 50878 bp, 47 predicted proteins | sample CryGey02umfilter_2_FD_185452 | JGI IMG/M metagenome (GOLD analysis project Ga0210006, IMG submission 185452) | Groundwater microbial communities from aquifer in Utah, USA - Crystal Geyser 4/10/14 0.2 um filter (SPAdes) (version 3) | ecosystem: Environmental > Aquatic > Deep subsurface >... | reverse complement strand
GGCTTATTATCAGCGATAAGCGACTATACGACCGGAAAAATGACTTATGTTCTTTGTGCTCCAAAATCAAGGCAGAGCAAGATGCTCTTGCCACAAAATTAATAAAAGGAGGTGATAACGATGGCAGGACCATTACTGGGAGAACCTATTGGGCCGAGCAAACTCGGCAATACATTTGGAACAAATTGGAATAATTGGTGTTTTGGTACCGATGGCCCGATACTATGCGAAATATGCGGGACAACGCATCCAAAAAGAGACGACGACTCCTATATAGTCAGCAAATTTCTTGGAATGCAGGTGGTCGAAGAATGCTGCGGCGCAATTCTTGACAGAGTTTATCGCGAATCGGGCGAAGAATTTGCCATCGCTTTCTTAGAGGAATTTGCAAAAAGCCCAACATCGCCGCGTTTTTCAATTCTTCTAATGACGCTCAACCAAGTTTGTATAAAAGCGCAGAAAGTAGCATTGGAAACCGCCAAACAATTGCACGTTGACCACATTAAACTTGCTCCTGTTACGGAAATCACAAAAAGAAGAACCTAAACGTTAGCTGACTCGAAAGCTTGCCTTTCGGGTCTTTTCTTTTATACAATGCAAGGGATGAAAAAAGAACAAAAGCAAAAAATAATTGTAATTCTCGGGCCGAATGCTTCCGGCAAGTCAGCGCTGGCTGTTGAAGTTGCACGCAAATTCAACGGCGAAATTATTTCCGCAGATTCGCGGCAGGTTTATAAAGGAATGGATATTGGGACAGGCAAAGTTCCGAGAGACAAAATTAATTTTAAGACGTCTGACGTCCTGCAGGACGTCAGACGTCAATATATTTATAAAAATATTCCCCATTATTTGCTTGACGTCGCGAGTCCAAAACGTCGCTTTACTGTCGCCCAATACAAAAAATTGGCGCTCGCCGCAATTAAAAAAATATCAAATAAAAAAGGCTATTCGCATGGGCGCGTTCGCATTTCGCGAGGCCAACGGCCGAGCGAGCGCTTTTCGCATGCCAAAATTCCGATTATCTGCGGGGGAACGGGATTTTATATACAGGCAGTGACTGATAACATTTCAATTCCCGAGGTTAAGCCGGATTTTAAACTGCGCGCCCGATTTGAAAAAAAGAGCGCCGTCCAGTTATTCTCGGAATTAAAAAAGCGCGACCCAAATCGCGCCAAAAAAATTGACCGATTTAACAAACGCCGGCTTATCCGCACGCTTGAAATAATTTATAAAACCGGCAAACCTGTACCGCAATTAAAAAATGAGCTTCAATTTGATACCTTATTCCTCGGCGTCAAAAAATCGCCGCAGGAACTCAAAAAATTAATCCATAAACGCCTGATAAAACGCCTGCGCCAAGGCATGATTGAAGAAGTTAAAAATTTACGCAACTCCGGTTTGTCGTGGAAAAAGTTAGACGATTTCGGCCTTGAATATCGCTGGATCGCGCGATTCCTGCAAAAAAAGATTGACTATCAAACAATGCTGTTTCGTTTGCAAAAAGACATTGAGCACTACGCGAAAAGACAAATGACTTGGTTTTCCGCCCATGGCGGACAAGACAATCGTATTCATTGGATTCGTAATAAAAAACAGGCACAAAAATTGATAAATAGATTTATAAAAAAATATTAAAATAAAAGGCGGTGCCAATAAACAAACACCGCCATATTTTTATATACTTATTTTAGGAATTTCCTTTGGAGCGGGACTCACAGAAATAATTTTGCCATTAATAACTTTAAATTTTGTCCCCACTGGTAATTTCTCTGGAAATTTCCAAACCAATCTTATTTCCGCTTTGTTGCCTTCTTCGTAACCAATAACCGCCACCCCTGCCGCAAGCATCATTATTTCCAGCTCCTTACCTTCCGCCAGGTCTTTAACTTCCATTGGCATCCCGAGATTCTTCGCAATATGCATTTTCTCTGAGAAAAAAACGTGCATGCTTACGCCTAACAATACAATACAAAGAGAAAAAATTAAAATCCACTTTGCTCCGCGCTGATATGCAATTCTCGAAACCATAATTATTCCAATCAGTAAAAAAATATAACCTAATAAATTCAACCAAGCAGCAAAATCTGCGTCTATCATTCTCTCCCCCTCCTTTCTTTTGTCAAAAAACTTTTTTTATTTGAGTCTTTTTTTCAAAATCTCCTCCACCACTTGCGGATTTGCCCTCCCTTTTGTTTGCGCCATCACTTTTCCGACTAAAAACATCAAGACTTTTTCTTTGCCATTTTTAAAATCTTGAGCTGGCCCGGGATTTTGCGAAATTACTTCTGCCACTGCATTTTCTAATTCCGATTCTTCGCTCATCTGCGCCAATCCTTTTTCTTCAATTATATGGCTTGGGTCTGCGCCCGTCTCAAACATTTCTTTCAAAACTGACTGCGCCCCGCTTGAAGAAACAACTCCTTGGGCCGTTAATTTTATAAACTCGGCGTAATTTTCGGGGGAAATTTTCAAGTTTTTAAATTCAGCGCCCGATTGCGTTAAAAGTTTCTGCAATTCTGTAATTAAATAATTGGCCATTAATTTCATTAATTTTTCGGCTTCAATTTTTGGCTCGGCTACTTTCGCCCAGTCTCCAAGCTCGCTCACTGCTTGCTCAAAAAAATCTCCCATTTCTTTTTTAATAACCAAAACCTCTATGTCTGGAGCCGGCAAATTGTATTCTTTGGCAAATCTTTTCCGTCGGCCTTCTGGCAATTCTGGCAACGGCCCAATTTCTGCCATAATTTTCTGGGGTTCAAGAGGCGGCAAATCAGGCTCCGGGAAATAACGATAATCATGCGCTTCTTCTTTTGTCCGCTGGGAAACCGTTTTTTGCTTGCCATCAACCCAGCCTCTCGTTTCCTGAATAATTTTTTCTCCGGCTTCTAACGCTTCGGCCTGGCGTTTAATTTCAAACTCAATCCCCCGCTCAACTGCCCGAAAAGAATTCAGATTTTTTATTTCAACTTTTGTGCCAAATTTTTCAGACCCTTCTGGCCGAAGCGAAATATTGACCTCGCATCTCATCTGTCCTTTTTCCATATCGGCATCGGAGACACCAAGATAGCGTAAAACCAGCTGAAGTTCCTGACAGAATTTTTTTGTTTCGGCAGCCGAACGCAAATCCGCCTCTGTAACCAGCTCCATTAGAGGCACACCGGCTCGATTAAAATCAACCAACGAATGGCTTGCTCCGGCCGGATGAACCAGTTTGCCCGTATCTTCTTCCAGATGAATTCTTGTTATTCTAATCTTGCAGCTGTCAACCTCAATAAACCCTTGAACAGATAATGGTTTGTCATACTGGCTAATCTGGTAACCCTTGGGCAAATCGGGATAAAAATAATTTTTTCGGTCAAATTTTGAAAGTTCGGGAATTCTGCAATTTAAAGCCAGGGCGGTTTTTATTACCTTTTTTACTGCCTCCTCATTTATCACTGGCAAAGCGCCTGGCTGACCGGTGCAAACGGGACAAATATGAATATTGGGTTTTTCTTCCAAACCAAAACCATTCTCACAGCCGCAAAACATCTTAGTTTTGGTGTTAAGCTCAATATGAATCTCCATTCCGATGACTGGCTCGTATTTTGCCATTGTTGTCTAAATTTATGAATAAAGCTCAAAGCGTAGCGAATAAATTTAGCTACAACAATGAGCATCCCGCTTCAATTCTATCAATAGGCCCCGGATTTCAGCTAAGAAAGGCGAAGCCGTTTCGCTTTTAAAAAATTAGGAAATTAGAAAGTCTACGGTTGGAATTGGGGCGGGACATAATCCAATATCTATTCTTTATCTTACCATTAATGATTTTGTTCCGCAAAATTTTCTGCCCAGCTTAGCTGGACTTAACCAAGCTCAGCTTGGCTGGCTAAATAGACATTTTTCAAAAGCAAAGCCACGGTTAAAGGACCAGTGCCGCCGGGAACCGGAGTCAAAAAAGCGGCTTTGGTTTTGACGCTTTCAAAATCCACATCACCGACAACTTTTCCGTCGCTGTATCTTGTTATGCCCGCGTCAATTAAAATCACGCCATCTTTTATCATGTCACCCTTAATGAATCTCGGACAGCCGCAAACGGTGATTAAAACATCGGCATCTTTAACCTCTTTCTCAACTCCCATAATCACGCAGGCTTTGCGCACAAAGCATTTAATTTGCGCACCTTCCTTTTCCAAAACCTCCTTTAGCGATTGAGCAAAAACGTCGGAATTCACCAAAGCAATCATTTTTTTATTTTTTAAATCATTTTTTAGCGCTTCATTTAGAGCACCCAGAATTGCTTTTGGCAAAACCGGGGAAAGATGCGGCTCTGTTTTTTCTTTTGTCAAAAAAAATCGTCTGTTTTCTTTTTGAAATCCGTCTGCGTCTTTTTTTGGATCAATCGCGGCAATGATATGGTCAGGATTTAATATGGCCGGCAGAGGCAACTGCACTAAAATTCCGTGCACTTTTTTATCATCGTTTAATGCTTTGATTTTTGATATAATTTCTTCCTCTTTAGTATCGGCTGCATACAAATATTCGTTTACTTTAATACCAACTCTGGCGCCCGCTTCTTTTTTTAATTTAACATACAATTTTGAAGCCGCATCTTCACCAACCAAAATAACGGCCAAGGCTGGATGGATTCTTTCTTTCTTAATTTTGGCAGCCGTTTCTTCCATGATTTGGCGGGCTGCTTTTTTGCCGTTAAATAATTTCATACCAGGTAGTAGAAATTTGACTATTTATTTCTAGTTTTGGCACTTTCCAGATTATAAAAATTTTGTAGCGCGAATTATCTAAGAAGGCGTGGGGTATAAAAATGCGCTGTCAAATTTTCACTACCTGGCATATATTGGGAATTTTTTAACCAATTTGACAACTTCGCTCTTGATTTCTTTTTTTGCTTTCTCGCTGCCAATATTTTTAATCAGCCGCACAACTAATTTTGCCGCCGATTGGGCGTCTTTTTCTTTAAAACCTCGCGTTGTTATCGCCGGCGTACCAATTCTTATGCCTGAAGGGTTATAGGCTGATTTTTTATCATTTGGGATGCTGTTACAATTAAAATAAATGCCCAATTTTTCCGCCTCGTTTTGCAGCTGCCGCGAATCAAGACCGAACGCCGAAATATCAAGCACCATCATATGATTATCGGTGCCGCCCGAAACAATTCTTATGCCTTGCTTTTTAAATTCTTCTGCCATGGCAGCCGCGTTTAAAACGATCTGTCGCTGATATTTTTTAAATGCGGGCTTGGCTGCTTCCCAAAAACAGACGGCTTTGGCGGCAATCACATGCTCAAACGGCCCGCCTTGGATACCGGGAAAAACCGCTTTGTCTATTTTTGCGGCTAATGCTTTTTTGCATAAAATAAGCCCGCCTCTCGGGCCTCTTAAAGTCTTGTGCGTCGTCGTTGTTACAACATCGCACCAAGGAAAAGGATGAGGGTGCTGGCCCGCCACAACCAGACCGGCGATGTGCGCGATATCGGCCAAAAGATATGCGCCGACCTTTTTAGCTATTTCGCTGAATTTTTGAAAATCCAAAATTTTAGAATAAGCAGTTGTGCTGGCAATAATCAGTTTTGGCTGAAATTTTAAAGCAATTCTCTCAACTTCTTCATAATCTATCATTTCGGTTTTTTTATCCACTCCATAAAAATCAAAATTATAAAAAACGCCGGAAAAATTTACAGGAGAGCCGTGCGTCAAATGCCCGCCCGAAGCCAAATCAAATCCTAAAACCTTATCTCCCGGCTCAAGCAATGCAAGATAAACTGCCGCGTTGGCCTGCGAACCGGAATGGGGCTGTACATTTGCATGCTCGGCGGAAAATAATTTTTTGGCCCGCTTGATCGCAATTTTTTCAATTTCATCAATAAATTCATTCCCGCCGTAATAGCGCTTGCCAGGATAACCCTCGGAATATTTGTTATTCAAAGGAGTGGCTAGCGCCGCCAAAACTTCGGGGCTGGCATAATTTTCCGAAGCAATCAAAACAAGGCCGTCGCGCTGACGGATAATCTCTTTTTTTATCAACTCTTGTATTTTGACATCTTTAAATTTCATCTTTGGCAATTAAACTTGTTTTTCTCTTTTTTTTGCGTTAACTCTGCCGCCTTTCCATTGGCCGCGGTATAAATTTGTTTTACCCTTTACTTCATAAAACATCGCATGCGCCACCCGCGCGCCAAGTTCAATCTTAATCTCACATGGTCCGAGATTAATTATCCCAAAAGTTAATTCTCCGCAATAACCGGGTGAGGCGTTGCCGGTAAAAATCGCAATGCCAGAACGATAAAGAGTTGAGCGCGGACGAAACAAAATTAAAATATTTGCCGGAGTATTAACTTTCTCAATTGTCTTCATTGCGTAATATTTACCGGGCTTGAAGATAAAACTTTTTTTCTTTCCTTTTTCGTATCTTGCCAGCAATTTTACATCCGGCGTCTTACGCTCGTCTATCCCCAAAAATCCCTTGCCTTCCAGTTCATAAACTTCTCCTATGCGCAAGTCAAAACCTGCGCCTTCGGGATTGTTAAGCTCCCTTTCGCATAATCCCTCTACCAGCTTTCTATTTTTAACTAATTTATGAAGTTTGTCTATGCCAAGAATCATAGTATCTAGATATTAGCACTTAAAATTTTTATAGACAAGAAAAAAGCCCGCAGATTTTTCTGCGGGCGAATTTTGGTTTTTGGAATTCACCATCCCATAATTTTTTTAATGTAAGCTTCTCCTTCCTTTATAATACGGGAAGATCCTGGCAATGCCTCGCTTTCAATAAGCATCTTGCATTTTTTTCCGTTGGCCACCTTGCGGATTACCGGCGACATAGAATTTTCCAAGGTGATACTGCAACCTTTTGTGAGCTTAAAAACGCTGACATTCTCGTTGGCGCCGCAAAAAACGAATTTTTCGCCTGGAAGGGGGCACAAGACGATTTGCAATCCGCATTTCCAGCAATATTCCGGCCTCAAATCTTTTTTGGTAAGTTTTATTTCTTTCTCGAGTTTTTCATCTGCTCGTTTCAAAATTTCCTGCATTTAAACCGCCTCCTCTCTATTTTAGACCGACTCTGGTCCTGGCAAAGTCCCAAGTGTAATCGTAAAGATGGAGTCCTTTGCTCGATGCAATAATTTCTCCGTCTTCAACTCCAATTGCCTTTGCCATCTCTTCTTTCATTATCTGAATGGCCGCTAAATTAACTGGAAAGCCGGCCCAAAGGTCCCAAGATCGAAAATAAGGAAAAAAGTGCAACTTACCGTAACGAATCCGGGTATCAATGCCGCGCAGACATTGAGACGTTCCGCCAGGTTTATCATAAAACTTTAGGGTGTTTTTATCGCCAACCGCCATATAGCAATGATTGAGATTGTGTCCGTATTGCTTGTAATGCTTTATTACCCGCTCAAACTGTTCTTCCAAGTCCTGACCATAGGTGTAATCTTCCCCTGGTTTTATTTCCGATGTCATGACGTACAGTAGATAATCTTTTTCAACATATTCGATATCAGCTGGCGGAGGGAATCCCATGCCTGGAGGAATATCAGGCAACAAGGGCCTGGCTCCAGGAAAAATGACATGAACAGTTATCCAGTCAAATTCCAATCGCTTGATTTGACCAGAGCTAGATTTGTCAATTTTATATTCATACCCATAATTAAACATCTCTTGAATACATAAAAACCAAGCTTCCGGCAAATCTCTTGCAACAATGTTTACTCCCTTCAAAACACCTTTCATTTTATCACCCCCTTTCCCAGGGCTTTTAAAAAATCACTGTATTTTAAAAGCTCTATTCCTGCCGCCTTCAGCATCTCAGTTGCTTCTAGTTCTTTGTCGTAATCATATTTATAAACGAAACGGACTACCTCTGCATTAATCAAGTGCTTTGAGCATTCAAGACATGGCCTATAAGAGCAATAAACAGTGGCACCGCCAATGGAAATTCCGTGAAGAGCGGCGTTTACAATTGCGTTCATTTCCGCATGAGCTCCTCTGCATTTCCCTCCATTGTCTCCTGTCTCCTTTGCGCATCCAACTTCGCTGCAATGAACAATGCGTCTTGGTGGGCCATTATAACCACTCACTAGTGGCTTATTGCCTCTCCAAAAAGACGCTCCCACCTGATAATGCAAACAGACGGATCTTTTTGCCATTAATTCCGCCATTTCCATACCCATCTCTTCCCAGCTCGGTCTTATCTGTTTTCCTTTCACCGTTTTCATTCTTATACCTCCTCCATATTTTATTTTTATTTTTAAGGTTCATTCCCTCCTTTTTATTTTGTTATATTAACTTATCACGAACAAAAATAAAAGGCAAGACTAGTTTCGTCTTGCCTAAAACATCATACATCACTTTTCGCCAGCCATTTCTTTTTTAAATCTTTTATAGAATTGATCCATGAATTTTAATCTGTCTCTAGCAATTCTTTTTGCTTCTTTAGTATATAATCTATCAGGAATACGTTTAAATTTTAACTCATATTCCAGGTTGGGGGCATGTTTTGAGATAACTTTGATTCTCCCTCCTTCCTTTCCGCCGACAAGGTTTTCTTTGACATATTGGGCTATCGAGACATCCAAATACATTTTTTCACCGTACCGTCCGGCCATAGTATAAGATCTCGCAATTCCTATAGTACCCAGAACATCCAATTTATCGGCATCGAACAAAATTTTAGCTTCTTTTGTCTGAGGTTCGTTTCCGCTTCGGAATCTATGAGCAACGATGCAGTGTTCGATCTGTTTAATTTTTTCTTCCGGATAATCTAAATTTCTTAAAATCTTCTGGGCCATTTTTGCGCTAAAAATCGCATGGTCAATTTTCCCAGAAGCGTCGCTATCTTCTTTGACTCTGGCAATATCATGCAGAAAAATGGCTGCTTTCAAAATTTCCAAATCCACATCGGGATCAGTTTTTGCGAGATGCAAACATAAATTATAGACCCTCATCACATGAAGAAAATCATGGGCAGATTCAGCTTCTTTCATTTCTCTCTGAGCAATTTCTTTTATCTTTTGAAGTTTTTCCTCCATAAATGCCAATCTCCTTTCTTTTTTAATGTACTACTTATTAATTTTTAAATTATCACGGACTAAATTAAAAAGCAACGTATTGTTGCTCTTTATTAAAACTTAACTCACCCCAGCCCTCTCTTTAAAAAAGAGAGGGAATTTTAAAATTTTTATTCCACTTTAATCCCCATGCTTCTGGCGCTTCCTTCTATTATTTTCATCGCCGCTTCTATGTCTTCGGCGTTCAGATCCGCCATTTTTTTCTCTGCAATTTCGCGAAGCTGGGCTTTTGTTATTTTGCCGACTTTTTCTTTCAAAGGATTGGCCGCGCCTTTTTCAATGCCCGCGGCTTTTCTGAGCAAATCAGAAGTCGGCGGAGTTTTAGTTATAAAATCGTAGGTTCTGTCCTGATAAATAGTAATCACAACCGGCACTATATCGCCTGTTTTGTCTTTGGTCGCCTCGTTGAATCTGGAACAAAACTCAGCCAAATTCAAACCGTGCTGGCCAAGAGCCTGACCGATTTGCTGGCCCGGAGTGGCCGCGCCGCCCGGCAGCTGAAGTTTTACGATAGCCTTTATTGGCTTAGACATTTTGGTTTCAGTTTATCAGTTTTTCAGTTTATCAGTTTTTAGAAAACGGATATAACCATTAACTGCTTTTATTAATTCTAAATATTTTTCGATAAGAATTGTCAGCTTGTCTCCGTCTGCGAAGCGTTTATCTCTACAAACTGCAAGATTGCTTTTCGTTTCTTCAGCCTCGCATATGACAACATCTTTTAAATATATATTTTTTCTTTTAATGATTGCTTATTATAAGCTTCGGCTATATTATTTGTGACCGATGATGATGAACGCTTTAATTGATCTATGCTTCTATATTTCTCATCTGCTGGAAATTCTTTTGTAATGTGATAAATCTCTATTTCCAATTCCCGCGCCATCTGATATATTTTTAAATTTTGCAATCCCGTCGCCATTATTAGTTATTATTTATTAACCGATAAATTGATGAGTCAAGAAATTAATTCCAAACTGACGAACTGATGAACTGACAGACTGACCCTATATCTTTTTGATTTGTAAAAAGTCCAATTCAACCGGCGTCTCTCTGCCAAACATAGAAATAAGCACCTTGATTCTTCCTCTTTCCTCGTCAATTTCGGAAATTTTGCCGTCCATATCTTTGAAAGGACCGTCAGTAATTTTAACCGGGTCGCCGACCGAAACGTCTATTTTAAATTTTGGCTCCTCAACCCCCATCCTTTTTTGCAATTCGCCAATTTCTTCGGGTGAAAGAGGAGTAGGAATTGTGCCCGAACCGATAAAGCCTGTCACCCGAGGAGTGTTTCGCACAACATACCAGGAATCATCAGTCACTATCATTTCAACTAAAACATAGCCGGGATAAATTTTTTCTTCCACGACTTTTCTTTTACCTCCTTTTATTTTTATTTTTTTCTCAATCGGAACAAGGACATTGAAAATTTTGTCTTCCATGCCCATTGATTCTATGCGCTGTTTTAAGTTTCTGGCAACCGCTTCCTCATAACCGGAATATGTGTGCAGCGCATACCAATTTCTTCCGCGAGATATCTGCTTTGGCATAATCTATACGAATCTACGAATTCTATGCGGATTTGCGGATATGCGAATTCGCATATTTGTAGATTCGCATTAAATTTGCATAATTCGTATGTTATAACACAAATTTAGTCAAAATAATGCTAAAAAGATAATCCAGTCCGCCCAAAAATGCCGCCACGCCGGCCGAAACACCAATCACAAGCAAGGTAAACCTGATAGTTTCCTGTCTTGTCGGCCAGGTGACTTTTTTAAGCTCAAACCTGACCTCTTTTAAAAAATTTACTAACTTGGCAAATATATTCATAGCGACACTGATATACGAATTACACACGGATGACACGGATTAATCCGTGTGAGCGCTTCTGGGTAATGTTCGCCAAAGGCGAACTTTGCGCTTTCCGTGTACTTTAAAAGCCCTCGCGGGCTTAATTAAGCCTATTATAGCACCGGTAAATCTGAAGTCAAGATTCTTAGTCTGGACTGTTAGTTTAGTTGACGGTCTGCGGTCTTTGGTTTTGCCAATAACTATTAACATTAAACCAAACTGGCAGCCATGACCAATAATTTTTTACCAAAACTATATATCTAAATTCTTCACGTTTTTGGCATGCGTCTGGATGAAGCGTTTACGCGGGAAAACTTCGTCACCCATCAAAATGTTGAACATTTTATCGGCGGCGTTGGCGTCATCAATTTTTACTTGCTTCATCACCCGATTCTTGGGATCCATAGTTGTTTCCCAAAGCTGCTGCGGATTCATTTCGCCCAGGCCCTTATAGCGCTGGATGCCAAAACCATGTTTCTTCTCTTCCTCCTCTTCCGGTAATTCCTCATCGTCTAGTTTAATCTCTTTGCCATAAGATTTTATTTTTATTTTTATTTTTTCCTTTTTCGCTTTTTTAAAATCATTAATTATGCTATCTTTATCCGCTTCATTATAAGCATAATGGGCTTCTTTACCCCGGCTCACGCGATAAAGCGGCGGCTGGGCAATATATAAATGACCTTTTTCAATAATTTCCTTAAAATATCTGAAAAATAATGTTAAAAGTAAAGTTCTTATATGAGCGCCGTCAACATCTGCATCGGTCATAATAATCACGCGATGATACCTTAGCTTTTCTATGTTAAAATCATCCGCAATCGCGGTTCCCAAAGCAATAATCAACGCCTTTATTTCTTTTGAAGTCAGAGCTCGGTCAAGCCTGGCTTTTTCTACATTTAAAATTTTCCCTCTCAGCGGCAAAATTGCCTGAAATTCTCGGTTGCGGCCTTGTTTGGCGCTGCCGCCGGCAGAATCTCCTTCTACAATATAGAGCTCCGAATTTTCCGGATTGCGCGAAGAGCAATCGGCCAATTTGCCCGGCAAGGCAAGACCTTCCATAATCCCTTTTCGCAAAACTGTTTCTCTGGCAGCTTTGGCCGCTTGGCGCGCTTTGGATGCCAAAATACACCCACCCAAGATTTCCCGGGCGTCATTAGGATTTTTTTCCAAATATTCCTCCAAAGCATAAGCCACGGCAGTATCAACGGCGGTTCTAGCTTCCGGATTTCCAAGCTTTGCTTTTGTCTGACCCTCAAATTGCGGCTCTTTTAATTTAACGCTGACAACTGCAATCAATCCTTCTCTGACGTCATCGCCGCCCAGATTTTCTTCCGATTCTTTAATATAGCCATTTTTGCGGGCATAATCATTTAAACCCCGCGTTAAGGCCGAGCGAAAACCAGTTATATGCATGCCTCCTTCGCCGGTATGGATATTGTTGGCAAAACTTATTTCATAACCCTGGATATCTTCTGTATATTGGAAAGCTGTTTCAACTTGGATATTTTCAACTTCGCGGTTGACATAAAAAATATTCTGATGTTTAACGGGCTCTTCCCGGTCGTCCACCAAAAACTTCACATAAGAAACAACTCCGCCTTCAAAATAAAAACTGTAAGAGCGTTCGCCGTTGCCGGCCGGTTTTTTCAAATCATCAACTCCATTAATTTTTTTGCTTTTTGTCTTTACCTGGCAGGTTGTACAAAATTCCTCCAGTTTTACATTTGTTTCGCGCAAATCCCGGATATTTATTTTTACTCCTTTCGTCAGATAGGCTTGCTGGCGTAAATGAGTTAAAATCGCGTCCCAGTTATATTTTATTTCTTTAAAAACTTCCGGATCGGGCTCAAAAATTACGGTCGTGCCCCGTGCATCGCATTTGCCGATTTTTTTGACGGAAAATTGCGGTTTTCCTTTTTTATATTCCTGCGCCCAAAGCATGCCGTCGCGGCACACTTCGGCTCTCATCCAAGAAGACAAAGCATTTACCACCGAGACGCCAACGCCGTGCAGACCGCCGGAAACCTTATAGCTTTCGCCGCCGAATTTACCGCCGGCATGCAAAGTACACATTACGGTTTCCAGGGCAGATTTTTTTGTTTGTTTATGAATATCAACCGGAATGCCGCGGCCGTTATCTTTGACACTCACCCTATTTTGCGGCAATAAAGCCACTTCAATTTCCGTACAAAAGCCGGCCATCGCTTCGTCTAAAGAATTATCAACCACTTCCCATATCAAGTGGTGTAGACCGTCAACTCCGGTTGAGCCGATATACATTCCGGGCCGCTTACGCACGGGCTCAAGACCCTCTAACACATAGATGTCTTTTGCTTCGTAGGAAACTTCATTATTATTTTTTGGCTGATTTTTTTCTTTTGCCATGATATTAAATTCAAAATCCAAATATCAAAATGCAAAATTATAGGTATTCGCCTACGGCGAATTAATCTATAATTCATCGCGGAGCGATACAATAATTTTTAATTTTGATTTTTATATTTTCAATTATCTTCTTACTTCCCACCCTTCTTCCTCAATCGCCTTTATTATTTTTTCCTGCAATTTATTGACCTCTTCGTCGGTTAGATTTCTTTCGTCTGACTGATAAATTAATCTGAATGCCAGACTTTTTTTGTTGCCGGCCAGCCCTTCATAAATATCAAAAATATCGGTATCCTGCAAAAGTTCGCCGCCGGCTGTTTCAATAATATTTAAAACCGACTCAATTTTTGTCGTCTGCTCAACTGAAATTGCCAAATCTCGGATAATGGCCGGGTATTTGGAAGGCGGCCGATATGCCCGTTCCTCGGTTGCCAACCCTACTAAATCCGGCAAGTTAAGTTCAAAAAACGAAATCTGTTCTTTGATTCCTAAAGCATCCAAAATTGTCTGGTTAATTTCACCAACCCCACCAAAAGCCATCTTATCCGTCCTAACTATCGCGCGTCTTAACGGATGAGTAAATGTAAGCCAGTATTGTGGAGGATCACCAGAAATCGCATCATCGAACCAAATGCCATCAATCCCTAATTTTTCAGTTAATATATTAATCAAACCTTTAAGCTCAAACAATCCTTCAGCTGGTTTTTTAGTGTTTTTATTTACAACCACAGCAGCAATTTTAACATTAAGTTCTGTCGGTTTAGTGTCTACCATAGAAAAAACATGTCCTACTTCAAATAGCCTTATATTATCAAAATACTTTAAGTTCTCTTTAATGTTTTTTACCAAATTAATTATCAGTGTAGTTCTTAAATGCTTCTGGTCTTGTGAAAAGGGATTTCTTATTTCAACTGCTTTGAATGTTTTAAATATTTTTTTATCCTCATCCGAAATAAAAGAATAATTTTGCGCTTCTGACCAGCCCGCGCCGACCAAAATATCCTTAATTTTATCCTCATAAATCAAATTGTCTTCTTTTACTGCTGGAATTAAAATTCCCGAGGGTACTGTGGCCGGAATTTTATCATAGCCCATAATGCGCGCAATTTCTTCGGCGATATCTTCCTGCGCTACGAGATCAAGGCGGCTGCTGGGTACAGCGGCTTCAATGAATGTTTTCTTTTCTTTCTTTAAAATTTTTGCAAAAATTTCAAATTTCTTCAAAATATCAATCATTTCTTGCGCCTTAATCGGTAGACCTATTAATTCCTGCATCCATTGGACATCCGCTAAGATTTTGCGCGGCTTGACTTTATTGGGATAAATATCAACCAAGTCTTCGGCAACGCGGCCGTTGGCAATCTCTTCAATTAACGAAACACAGCGCTCAAGCGCCATGGCCGTCAATTCCGGGTCCAGGCCATTTTCAAAACGCGTTGAAGCGTCAGTCCGCAGGACAAATGCCTTTGAAGTCCGGCGGATGTTTGTCGGCTCAAAATTGGCCGATTCAATCGCCACTATCTTTGTCTTTTCATCAATTTCCGGGCCTTGGCCGCCTTTGATGCCCGCAATGCCTATGGCCACTTTCTCGTCCGCGATGACAAGATTATTCTGATTTAATTTATATTTTTTGCCCTCAATAGTTGTTATTTCTTCTCCATCGACAGCACGCCTAACAATAATTTTCTTGGTTTGGGATTTTGAATTTGGAATTTGTTTGGAAATTGGAAATTGGAAATTGGAAATTGCGCTTTCGAGCTTATCAAGATCGAAAGCGTGTAATGGCTGTCCGGTTTCCAGCATCACATAGTTCGTTATATCAACGATATTTGAAATCGGCCGCAGGCCGCAGGCTTGCAATCTTTCCTGCATCCATTTTGGGGACTGTCCCATTTTGATTTCGGTAGCCACGCGCATAGAATAGCGCGGGCACAGTTCTTTGGCCGGAACTTCAACTAAAATGAAATCTTTAGCTTTAATTTTTTTATCTTCTGCAAAATTCATTTTCGGCGGGACAAACTTGCTTCCTGAAATCGCCGCCAGTTCTTTGGCAACGCCGATATACGACATGCAGTCATGCGCCCGGTTGGGCAAAATTTTGATATCTAAAACATAATCTTGGCCAAATTTTTCCATGCTTTCAACTTCAAACGCGTGCATGGTTAACAAATCAACCATTTCTGACGGCGATAATTTCTTCTCAAGATATTCGGATAGCCAGTTATAACTAAATTTCATATTAAAATTGTTTAAGGAATCGCAAGTCTCCAAAGTTAAGCAGACGAATATCGTTTATCTTGTATTTCATCATCACCAGCCGCTCTAGGCCGAAACCGAAAGCAAAACCCCGCCATTCATAGGGGCTATAACCCGCGGATTTGAATACGAACGGATGCACCATTCCCGCGCCGGCCATTTCAAGCCAGCCGGTGTCTTTGCAAATTTTGCAGCCCGAGCCCGCGCAAAAAGTGCAGGATATATCGGGTTCAAAGCTCGGCTCGGTAAACGGAAAATAGCTTGGTCGCAGCCTCATCTTTACTTCTTTGCCAAAAAGCCGTTTAAAAAATTCCGCGATGACCGCCTTAAAATTTGCCACTGAAATGTTTTTATCAACCATCAGCCCCTCAACCTGATAGAATTGCGAATCATGGGTCGCGTCAGAAGCATCACGGCGAAAACATTTGCCCGGCATAATGACTCTCAGCGGCGGATTGTGTTTTTCCATAAAACGCACTTGGTTCGGCGAAGTATGCGTCCTCATGAGAATCTCGTCGGTTAAATAAAAAGTGTCCTGCATATCGCGCGCTGGATGGTCTTTAGGAAAATTCAAGGCCTGAAAATTATAATAATCGGTTTCCATTTCCGTGCTGTCAATAACCGAAAATCCCAGCGACTGAAAAATTTCTTCAACTTTTCGCAAAACTAAAGTCCGGGGATTCAAATATCCCTTTGGCAATTTATGGCCGGGAGCTGAAATATCAACCCATTCTTTGTCAACCGAGCTCAAAAATCCCAATTCTTTTTTCTTTTTCTCCACCATTCCTTCAATTTCCCATTTTAATTGATTGGCAAATTTGCCGATTTTTTGCCGCTGGGCTTCGGCCATATCTTTAAGCTTGCGCAAAATCTCCGTCAATTCACCCTTGCGGCCCAAATACTTTATTTGCAATTTTTCTAATTCTTCTAAATTTTTGGCGCCAAGTATCTCTTTTAACGCCGAATTTCTAAGGTTTTTTAAGTTCATTGTGAAAAATAAACTAAGGAAAAGGGTCTATTTTCCCTTAAGAAATCACTTAAAAATAGCTTTAATTTCTACTTATATTTTATCAAATTTTTATACTAATTGCAACCCCTAAACTGGGGAAAAATAAAACAGCAACAATGCTGCTAAAAAACGCTTTATAAAGCCAAAATTTGAAGCCCCAAATCCAAGCAAAAATGACCTTGATTTAAGAATTTCTCCCGTGCTTGGATTTGGGGCGGAATCCCGCACCGAAGACCTGTACTTTAATAAAGCAATTTGGTCTTCTGTTGCGTGGAAGCTATTCATCTTTCCTTAAAAAGAAAAATTCTATTATTAAAACCAGGAGCAATAAAACCAAGCTTCCCCACCACCAAAAAGCCGTGAAAGCCCGCAAAAAAAGCGAACCTACCAAAAGCACCGAAAGTAATGTTCCCTGCCTGAAAGAAACGCCAAAAAACCTAGAAGCATCAAATTTATTATATTTTTTCTTTCGCAACAAAAATCCAACCAAACCAAAAAAACCGGTTAAGCCAATAAATAAACTTAAAAATAAGAGAAACTGCAAAAGAGCATCTGTACCTTCTGGTGAAAAAAATATGATGATAGAAAAAAACGACGCAAACGCTAAAACTATAGTAAAAATAATGCCGACAAGATAAAGCTTCAGTGTCATATATATTTATATTATAGTAAAACGCCGATTTTTTCAAACAAGACCAACGTCTCCCGCTTGCTTATATTGTATTTTTAATGTAGAATACAGAAGAATTTCATCGCGGGGTAGAGAAGTAGTATCTCGGGGGTCTCATAAGCCCCAGACCTGGGTGCAATTCCCAGCCCCGCAACATCAAGCACTAATTTTTATAAATATTTCAATATTTTTATGAATAATAAGAATTTTTTATTCGTTTTAACAGGAATAGCTCTAATCATAAATGCTTTATTTTCGAGTATGGGGCAGTTTATTATCGGAAGTTTATTAATAATAGCTGCCTTCTGGCTTTCTTACAGAAAAGCAAGAAAATCTGAAAAAAATTCTCTTATTTTACTACAGTAGTACCTTTTTTCTTTTTACTACTTTTTCTCTATTTATTCTTCGCGTTGCAGCTCTGCGGCATGGCGCTGACAGAGGGAAGAAATATTTTTACCAACAAATGTAAATTATTCTCAACCACTTGTACCCCTTGGTATTATAAGTCGGTACATGACTGTGGTTTAATCGAGGAAAAATATTTTAAGTAAAATAAATTTTGGCTGCGTAGCTCAGTGGTTAGAGCGAGCGTTTCATAAGCGCTAGGTCAGTGGTCCGATCCCACTCGCAGCTACAGAAATATGATTAAAAAAATCAAAGGAAAATATGTGGTTTTGAGCGAAAGAAGCGGTCGGCGTTTCGGAACTTACAAAACTTTAAAAGAAGCCAAGATTCGTTTGCGGCAAGTTGAGTATTTTAAACATTTAAAAAAGAGGTAATGCCGATTTTTAAATCAAGAAATGAAAATTTCTTTAAAAAATGGTCACCGGAAATGGCTTATGTTCTGGGATTTTTTACAGCTGATGGTAATATGATAAGGAATAAAAGAGGAGCACATTTTATTGAATTTACCAGCACCAACAAGGATTTGCTGCAAAAGATTAAAAAAATGATTTGTCCAGACCATAAGATTTCTGTTAGAGAAAGGGGCGGAAATTGGAAACCAGCGTATAGAATCCAAATTGGCAGTAAGAAAATCTATAATGATTTCGAGCATCTTGGATTAATGGAAAGGAAAAGTAAGAGGATGAACTTTCCTTTAATCCCAGAGAAATATCTTGCGCATTATATTCGTGGATATTTCGATGGAGACGGCAGTGTAACTATAAGCACATATAAGAGAACAGATAGAGGTGGTAGGCTTAATAGGGCAATACTGTCAGGTTTTATTTGCGGAAGCAAGCAGTTTATTCAAGGCTTATACAGAAGACTTAGAAAATTTGCAAAATTAACTGGCGGCACTCTTTATTATCATGACGGGGGTTACAGATTAACTTTTTCTGTCAAAGACAGTTTAGCTTTGTATAATTTTATGTATAGCGATGTAAAAAACAATTTATTTTTATCTAGAAAAAAGAAAAAATTTGAAAAATATTTTAAGACAACGTAATTTTTAAATAATGGGCCCGTAGAGGAGCCTGGTTGTCCTCAGCTCCCTGTCACGGAGCGAATCGTGGGTTCAAATCCCATCGGGCCCGCCATAAAAAGCCCTAACGGGCTTTTTTATTTTTGCCTGTGCAATACTACGCTTAACGGAAACTGGCCTATCTGTTAAAATGAAAACAGGTTTATCTATGCTTATCTTTGATTATTTTCTCTGGCACTATTTGGAAGCGCCCAAAAAAATCTTAAAAATTTGGGGGAATTTTTTGCGTTTTTTTGTCGGCTATTTTATTCCCATTCCCCAGCTGCTGCGAACTCTTTTTGCTCCCTGGAAGCGGGATGTAACCTCTTACGGCCGCGGCTTTGATTTAGGAAAGTTCTTGGAAACTTTTTTATTTAATCTAATCAGCCGGTTTTTGGGCGCGGCGGTAAGAAGCATCGTGATATTCTTCGGTCTTTTTTTGGAAATTTTGGCGCTTTTTGCCGGATCTTTATTTTTTGTTTTTTGGCTTTCATGGCCTTTTTTCCTCGCCGGCTCTTTGGCTTCGGGAATTTTTCTCCTTTTCCAGCCGGGTTTAATAAAAACCGCAACGTTATTTATAGTCATTTTTGATTTAGCAACAATTTTTGCCTTCGGCCTGCTTTATCAAAAATCAAAACAGAAAGCCCCGCCGCAAATGAATCTTGAAGAAATTTTCGAGCAGTCTTGGTCTGAAATTGTTTTTAAAAGGCTCGGCTTAAATCCGGAACAAATTCCGCCGGATGTGAAAAACGAGCCCGAAACATTTTTAAATCAGTTTTTGGAACAAAATAAAATAGAGAAAAAAGATTTTTCCCACATTCTTGAATGGCAAATAGCAGAGCAGATTTATCGGCAAAACAGCAAAAAATTCTGGGAAAAAGAAAATCTTTTTAAAATCGGCGGGATTGGCAGAACCTGGCTTTACGGCTGGACCGTCAATTTAGATAAATTTTCTTATCCATTGGGCGAGGCAAAAGAGTCGCCGCATTTAATTGGCAGAAGGCAAGAAGTTGAGACAATCGGAAGAATACTTTCAAAAACCAATCAAAGCAATGTGCTGCTGGTCGGCGAGCCCGGAGTTGGCAAAAACACACTGGTCAAACAATTTGCCAGGCTTGTCAATCAAGGCCGAACTGCGCCGGGATTGGCCTGGCGGAGAGTATTGGAACTTGATTTAAATGCAGCTTTGGCCGGGCTGACCAATGAAGGCCAAATAAAAGAAAGATTAATCCGCATTTTTAATGAAGCGTCCAGAGCCGGCAATATAATATTGGTAATCAATGATTTTCATAATTTTGTTTCCTCGGAAAAAAACATCATTCCAATTTTAATGCCGTTTATTGAACGTTCTTTTTTCCAGCTGATAGCTATGACCACTTATGAAAATCTTCACGGCCAGATTGAAAAAAATCCCGGGCTTCTTAAATTTTTTGAAAAAGTGGAAATAAAAGAGCCGGACTTGGATCACGTCTTGCTTATTTTAGAAGACAGTCTTGGCCAGATAGAAAAAAGGACAAACAGTTTTATAACTTATCAGGCATTAAAAGAAATCATAAAGACATCAGACCAGTATATCGGAGACGTGCCAATGCCCGAAAAAGCTTTGGATTTATTGGAAGAAACGGCCATTTATGTGGCCGGCAACACCCAAGATTATTTTGTTTTACCGAGGCACGTTGATTTGATTATTTCCCAGAAAACGGAAATTCCGGTCGGCGAACTTGCCGAAACCGAAAAGGAAAAACTAATTAATCTGGAAGAGGTTTTGCACCAGCGAATTGTTAATCAGGAACTGGCGGTCAAAGAAATTTCATCAGCCATGCGCCGTTCAAGACTCCAAGTGGCAGCCAAAAACCGGCCTTTTGGCTCGTTCTTGTTTTTGGGCCCGACTGGCGTGGGCAAAACCGAAACCGCCAAGGCGCTCGCCCAAGCGTATTATGGCGCCGAAACAAGAATGCTGAGATTTGATATGTCCGAATACCAAGGCGTGACGGCGCTTGAACGAATGATCGGCTCCTCCGTCACCCAGACCTCCGGCGTTTTAACAACGGCGGCGCGGGAAAATCCTTTCTCTCTTCTTCTGTTGGACGAAATAGAAAAAGCGGATTTAAATATTTTAAATCTGTTTTTACAGGTTTTGGACGAAGGCTGGCTGACTGACGCCCTTGGCCGCAAAGTTAACTTCCGCAATATGATTATCATTGCCACATCAAATGCCGCAGGCGAATTAATCAGAGAGATGGTGCAGCAAAAAATCGACCCTGATGCATCCAAACAAAAAATACTGGATTATATCCAGCAAAATAATATTTTCAGGCCTGAATTTTTGAATCGCTTTGACGGAATCGTTATTTTTGAACCTCTTTCGCAAGAAAATTTAATAAAAGTTTCCGCCCTACAACTAGAAAACTTGTCAAAGCGCCTCCAAGCTCAAGATTATATTTTTAAACCCACTAATGATTTAGTTACAAAAATCGCCCAAATGGGCTTTGACCCAACTTTTGGCGCCAGAGCCATGAAACGAGTTATCCAGGATAAGGTTGAAGACTTGATAGCCAAAAAAATGCTTAGAAACGAGATTCAAAAGAAAGTGCCGTTTGAGATAAAGGCGGAAGAGATCGTCTAACGTTTATAGTTTATAGCAGCGCGTTTAGTAAAGGGTTTAATGTCTACAGTTAAAACCAAAAACTATAGCCGTCAGACGATACGGGCTGCGATAAACCATAAACCAAATACGACTTAAAAATCCGCTGACGCGGATTTTTATAATTTCTAGCGAGCCCCGAATGAAAGTTTATTTTCATTTGGGGCGAGCGACGAAATTTCAAGCAATGTCAGGCCTGACATTGCTTATAGTACTTCCAGTTCTTTTAATCCTTCCCCATAAGCTTTCGCTGCCCTTTCTGCTTGTTCTTTTGTTATCAAAATGTCTTTTTGATGAACAATCAAATTTCTCAAACGATGCGCCTCAAGGACGTCATTGTATGATTTAAATTGCTCGGTGTTTAGCTGCTCGAGTCTCTCGCCCATATCTTTGCCTTCCATCCCCATTCTTTTTAAAACATCTTCGAGCATATTATCTGCTTCAATAATTGCCAATTTCAAGCTCGCTTCATCACCTTTTTCAAGACGATCATTAATTTTTTCCCAATCTTTTTGCATTCGCTCGGGCAAATTTGGCTTGCGAAAAGAATCCAGGCGTTCCGCTACCCACCATGTGGCGCGAGAACGAGATAATAAAATAATCATTGAAAAAATAAGGAGCGTTGAAATTGAGTAAGAAATCAATTTAGCCCAAAGCAAAAACCTTCCAAATTCAGGAAATTTAAATTTATCGGCTAACTGATTATATATGTCAAAGGGTGATATCATTATGAATTTTGTTCTAATGCCAAAGCGGTGCCAAATATCAACGGTTCGCCCATTTGCGGGCCGACGATTTGCAGACCGACCGGCAGCCCGTCAACGCGACCGCAAGGCATAGACAAGGCCGGCACGCCCGCCAAATTTATTGAAACAGTATAAATATCCGATAAATACATTTTCAGCGGGTCATCGATCTTTTCACCGAATTTAAAAGCCGGCGTTGGAGAAACGGGAGTCATAATTACATCAACTTCTTTAAATGCTTTTTCAAAATCCTGCTCTATCAGCGTGCGCACTTTTTGGGCCTTTAAATAATAAGCATCATAATAGCCGGCTGACAAAGTATAAGTGCCGAGCATTATCCTACGCCTGGGTTCTGCACCAAAGCCGTGGTGCCGCGAGCCCAAATAAACTTCCATTAAATCGCCTGCCTTATCAAATTCAGAATAACCGTATTTTATGCCGTCATATCTGGCAAGATTAGCGGAAACTTCAGAAGGCATAATTATATAATAACAAGCCAAAGCGTATTCTGAATACGGCAGGTTAATTTCTTTAACCCGCGCACCCAAATTTTCTAATTTCTTTATTGCTTCCTTAACAAGTTTGTCCACGTGTTCATCAAGTCCTTGGGCAAAATATTCTTTGGGCATTCCAATACGTAAGTTTTTAATTTCAAATTTTGTATTTCGAATTTCTTTTTTTAAATCTACGCTTGTTGAATCCAATTTATCTTTCCCGTTAATTGCGTCAAAAACCGTCTGGCAATCCCCAACTGTCTTTGTTATCGGCCCTATCTGGTCAAGTGACGAAGCCATAGCCATTAAACCAAAGCGGGAAACAGCGCCATAGGTAGGTTTAAGCCCAACCACTCCGCAAAATGATGCAGGCTGCCTGATTGAACCGCCAGTGTCTGAACCAAGCGCATAAATTGTTTCGTTCGCCGCCACGGCTGCGGCTGAACCGCCCGAAGATCCGCCCGGCACGCGTTGTAAATCATAAGGATTCTTTGTCGCAAAAAAAGCCGAATTTTCCGTTGAAGAACCCATAGCAAACTCGTCCATATTGGTTTTTCCGATAATCACCGCGCCAGCTTCTTTTAATTTTGAAATAACTGTCGCGTCATAAGGCGCAACATAATTTTCCAAAATTTTTGAAGCGGCACTGCATTTAAGGCCCCTGACCAAAATATTATCTTTAATAGCAACTGGTATGCCTGCCAACCCGCCTAATATGTCTTCGTGAGCTCTTTTTTCGTCAATTTCTTTGGCGCTACTTAAAGCGCCTTTTTCATCAAGCGATAAAAAAGCTTTTACTTTTAGGTCTCTTTTTTTTATTTGCTCAAAAACAGTCTGGGTCAGTTCCACTGAAGAAAGTTCTTTTCTTTTGAGGCCTCTTGCGGCTTGGGCGATTGTTAGTTCATTTAATCTCATACAAATGCGACGCGGATTTACGAATTGACACGCGGATGACGCGGATTTTTTATCTGTGTCATCCGTGTGAAATCTGTGTATCGGTGTCGCTATTCCAAAACTCTTTTCACCTTAAAATATCTGCCTTCTTTTGCCGGCGCATTTTTTAAAATATCTTCTTTTATTTGCTTATCTTCGCAAATTAAGTTCGTTTCGTCATTTCCAAAAACATTGATCGTTCCGGTCACCTGCGCCGTCGGCTCAATATTTTTGGTGTCTATCTCATTTAATTTGGCAACAAAATCCAAAATTGCCGAAAGTTCTTTCTTAAACTTTTCCTCTTCTTTCTCTGTTAGACCGAATCGGGCTAATTTTGCGATATGTTTGACATCAATCATATTGGTGTAAAATGCAAAAATTAAAATGCAAAATGATTCCGATTTTATCGAGAATCCGCGACAAAGTCGGGACAATTTAAAATTTTAAAATCATCAGAAAATTTGCTTAAGCAAATTTTCTGATACCTAAATTTTACATTTTGATATTTACATTTTAAATTATTTAATCAACCTTAAAAACTCTTTTTCCCCAATTATTTTCACCCCTAATTCCTTGGCTTTATCATACTTTGTCCCCGGATTTGCGCCAGCGACAACCAAATTTGTATTTTTTGAAACAGAAGAAGAAATATCCCCGCCGTGTTCCCTGATTGCAGCCTTTGCCTGGTCGCGCGCCAATCCCTCCAGCTCTCCTGTCAAAACAATTGTCTTGCCTGCCAACGTCTGCTTTTTTGGCACCACTTTGGAATTTTCAATTTTCACATATTTTAATAAATTACTAAGCAGTTTCTTGTTCCTTTCATCATTAAACCACTGCCAAATGCTTCTTGCAACCACTTCGCCGATATTTGAAATAGAATTTATCTGGTCCAAAGAAGCATTTTTTATATTTTGGATGCTGCCAAAATGGCTTGCCAAATCAATTGCCGTCTCTTCACCGACATGCAAAATGCCAAGCGCATTCAAAAATCTGGCTAGCGGTACGCGCCTCGCCTGCTCAATTGACTCAATCAAATTCTGGGCCGATTTTTCGGCGAATCGATCAAGCAGTTCCAAGTCGCCCTCTTTGATCTCATAGAAGTCCGATGGCTCTCTGACAAGCCCTTCGCGCATAAGCTGGTCAATAATTTCTTTTCCCAAACCTTCAATATTCATTGCGGGCTTTGAAACAAAATGCATGAGCCGCCTTCTGTTAACCGCATAGCAATTTTTATTTGCACAGCGATAAGCAACTTCTCCTTTGAGCCTGACCACTTTGCCCCCGCACATGGGGCAATATTTAGGCATATGAAATTCTTTTTCCTTGCCCGTGCGCAATTTCGGCAAAACTTTTACAATGTCGGGGATAACGTCTCCTGCCCGCCGAACAATTACCGTATCGCCTATTTTTATAGAAAGCCTGCTTATTTCGTCCATATTGTGCAGAGTTGCGTGAGTAATTGTCACTCCGCCGACCGAAACTGCTTTTAAAACCGCCACGGGTGTCAGAGTTCCGGTCCTGCCCACATTAACAATAATATCCTCAACAATCGTTGTCGCTTCTTTGCCGGAAAATTTATAGGCAATCATCCAGCGCGGCGCTTTGCCGACCACGCCCAGTTTTTTATGCAGGCTATTGTCGTTCACAACCACTACCATGCCGTCACATTCAAAAGCAAGTTTTCCGCGATTTTCTGCCCAATGCTCGTGAAATTTAATAACTTCGTCTAAATTTTTACAATATTTGTTTTCCGGAATGGTTTTAAAACCGATTAATTTAGCCAGCTCGTGTTCTTGGGCGTGTGTTTTTTGACCAAAATCTGTCACCACTTGATAAATATAGCAGTCAAGTTTTCGCGAAGCAGTGATTTTTGAATCAAGCTGGCGGATGGAACCGGCTGCTCCGTTTCTTGGATTGGCAAGGAGTGACTTACCTTCTTTTTTATAAAGGCGGTTGAGCTCTTCAAAAACTTTTTTAGTCATTATCGCCTCGCCTCTAACTTCTATCTTTCCGTTTTTTACGGCCGATATAATTTCTTTAATCTGCGCGCTGCCAAAACCCGCTTTTTTTAATTCTGATTCTTCTGGCTCCCTCAGCCGTAAAGGAATAGCTTCAATGGTTTTTAAGTTCTGGCTGACATCTTCGCCAATTTTGCCGTCGCCTCGGGTGGCGCCGCGCCAAAAAATACCTTTTTCAAAAATTAAAGAAACTGCCAGACCATCCATTTTAAGCTCGCAAAAATAGTCCAGCTTGGCGCTGGGTACTAATTTTTTAATCCGGACTTCCCAATCTCTTAATTCCTGCTCTCCAAACGCGTCATTTAACGACAGCATCGGCACCAAATGCCCGACTTTTTTGAATTTATCCAGTGCCTCTCCGCCAACCCGCTGAGTCGGCGAATCGGGCGTTACCAAATCAGGAAATTTCAGCTCCAGCTCTTCAAGTTCGTTCTTTAAGGTATCAAAAGCCGCATCCGAAATTTCGGGATTATCCAAAACATGATATTTATAACGATGGTGATTTATGAGTTCGCGCAGTTTCTCAATACGCTTATTTGCTTCTTGCTTCGTCATACCAGGTAGTAGAAATTTGACAATATAAAATTTAATTGCTGCCAGGCAGCAGTCAAATTTTCACTACCTGGCATAACAAAAAAGGCAGTTATTATGCATAAGACTGCCTTTATTATACAAGCTTTTAGCCAAATTATCAATTACCAATTTATCTGAACCCTTCTTCTTGTACCTCCAAAAAAACCTAAAGAATTGATGCTCGTATCGGTCCAAGTAACCTTGGCGGTTTCATTGTACATAAAAAAGCCATTGGCCTTATTTAAAAGAACATCAGCCTGAGGGCCCTCGCCTTTTTTCAGAATTTGAAATAGCGCAAACTCTGCTCCCTCATCTGCGGCATAAAAAGCCGGGCTGGATTGCCCAACCAGACCGGAATTTTTAATTTCTTGGACAAAAATCAAAGACAAGCCCATTGCTATCAAAAGAGTCACTCCCAAAATCAAAACAGTCAAAATAATCGCAATAGCGCCCTTTTCTTTATTTTTTTTATCGGAGAAACGCATAAATGGCATCTGTATATTTAATAAATTCTTACGGTTACCGTATTTTGTACTTTAATTTGCGGCTCGCTCATGCCATTTGGAGAAAGGGTCATAACTATGGTCACTCTTTGCTGTTCGCCGGCTTGAACTACAAAAAATTTTCCCTGAAGCGAAACTGCAGAACTATTAATAGGCTGATTATCGCGTCTCAAATAACCGTCTCCCTTAAATTCATAAGTGACATCGTCGCCGTCTTGATTTTTTATATGCAGCCTGGAATTTGTCGTGTCGTTTTTAATCTCCTGCAGCATTCGCACTTCTTTAGTAAAAACCTCAATTATATATCTGCCATTGTCTTGCAAATTTTGCACTTGAAAATCTCTTCTTTGATTTTGAATGGCGGTCAAAAAAATTGACACAGAGACTATTGAAACAACCACAAATATTGCCATGGCAACCATTAGCTCTATCAATGTAAACCCCGTTAGAAATTTACTCCGTTTATTAGTGTCTTGTCCTGTTAACAATTTATTCTTTAGAATTTCTAACGGGGTAAAACCTTTTTTGTTGTATAATTTAAATTTAATCATGGTCTCCAATTATAAAGGCGGTCTTCAATAACCAAAGTGTAGTTTTCCCATTTTACTTCCGATACAACATGTATGCATTGACCAACGTCGCCGGCTGGTGTGCATTGCACTGTCGGGTCAAAATAAATTCTTCTTTGAAATTTTGTCGGCGTGCCCGCATCATAGCTGTAAAAACCGCTGCTATCAATATTCAAATAAGCATTCGGGTCGTCGTTCAGCAATATATTCTGCCTATAGTCAACTCGCTTATATTCGGCAGCCGAGGGCAAATTATCGTCCCAATTTCCCCCTGCCAACCAATTTGAATCACGAATTGCTCTAATAATTTCAACCCCTTCTTCGGCAAGATTGGTGGCAATAAATTTATCATTGCTCACTCTGCCGGCTATAATTACATAACGAAGCAATCCTAAAATGCTAATTAAACTAACCAAAATAATGCCAATCGCAAATATTACGTCTATCAAAGAAAAGCCTTTTTTTGAATATTTAATCATTGCCAATGTTGTTTAAATTTAAAGCAGTTTTGTTGCCCCCGTTAGATAGAGCTTGCATAGCTCGCTCATCTAATGGGGGACAAAGCCCTTTATTGAACATCTATTTTCCCGTATTTATCGACAGTCACCGTCGTTGTGTTGCCGTTGGAGGTTTGAGTCAAGGTATATGGAATGCTATTTTGCGAAGTGTTGTTTATGCATGTCTTGGGGCTGGGCGGAGCAAAGAAAACATTACTGGCTGTATTGTCTATAGTTATGCCACTTGAAAAATTAACTGTTTTTAAGATTACTTCCGGGACTGCACCTTGGGGACAGCCATTCAAAGGATCGGAATTGGTATTTAAAAAGAGATAATAGGAATTGGCATCGTTTATATAAATACCATAGCCCCCTATCGATGGATAATCCGTCCCGTCGGGCTTTTTCACGTCAGCGCCAGTTATTGCCATGGTTTGTGCTTGGCGCAAATCGCTGACCAATATTTGCGCCGCTTGCGATAAGGTATAAGTTTTTTGACCTTCTCTGTAACGAACCAAAATTAAAGCGGCTATTATTCCAATAATAGCTATAACCACCAACATCTCAAAAAGAGTAAACCCCCACACCTTTCTTTTTCCAATAAGCAGTCTATTATTAAAAAAAACTTTTTTTGTTGCTGAGTTATTCATAAATAAAAAATAAGGTGTGGGGGTAAAACCTTTCTGATGTTTGGACATTGTATTTATTTCTGTTTATGAAGTCATAGCGAGTAAACTGCACAAATGCCCCAAATAAGGTAAAAAGCGATATGCTCTCTTGCTGTCATTCCGGGCTTGACCCGGAATCCAGATTTTGCCTTATTTGCCTGGATTCCCGCTTTCGCGGGAATGACAAGTGGGTTGTACTCGCTACCAGTTCTATCAATTTCAATTATATAATATAATCTCCCTAAAAAGAATTGAGTTATCCACACAATTTTAAAGATGCTGAAAATAATTCTTATTGAGATGGTTACAAAACTCGTTATTGCCTGCCCAGTTTAGCTGGGCCTGAGCCCTTCGATTTCGCTCAGGGTGAACTGGAGTCAAAAGCTAATTTCACTGGTTTCCTGCCAAAATTTTACCCTTCCCTTCGATAAACTCAGGGTAAACTAGCTCAGGGAATAAAATTTATAGTGAGCTTGTCGAATCTATTTTGGCACTTTTGTAATTATCTTATCTTTAATTTAAAGTTTAAATTATTAAATTAATATATCTAATTAAAATCTTCTCGCCCAAAAGCATTATTAAAAATGTATTGGCGGCCAAAAATGTGCCAAAGGGGATTTCGGATTTCATTTTGGCTTTGCCGGCTAAAATTAAGATAAGGCCGACTAGGGCGCCCGAAACAAAAGCCAAAAGCAAAGCGGGCAAAATCTTCGGCCAGCCCAAAACCAAGCCCATCAAAAATGTCAGCTTTGCATCGCCCAAACCCATACCGCGGCCGCGAGTTATAAGCACAATGACCAAGAAAAAAGCCGAAGCTATGACAGCGGACAATGCAAACGGCAACAATAATTTAAGCCCTTCGACAAGCTCAGGGTATAAATTATTGCCTGAGCGAAGCGAAGCGAAGTCGAAGGCTGACAACAATTTATATAAAAACGTCCCAATCACGCCCGCAATAATAATTTCGTCAGGAATAATAAAATATTTTAGGTCGGAGACAAAAATGACTATTAGACAGGAAGCAATGAACAAAAAATAAATCAATGTTATGCTGTCCGACAGCGAAAAAATCCTATCGCTGTCGGACAGCGATAGGATTAAAAATAATAAACCCGTGGCCAGCTCAACTATCGGGTATTGCCAGCTAATCGCCTTCTGACAATACCGGCACCGGCCTTTGAGCAAAACAAAACTCAAAACCGGCACCAGATCCTGCCAGGCAAGCTGATGCCCGCACTTGGGGCAATGGGAACGGCCGCCCAGCTTAGCTGGACTTTGGCCACGCTCAGCGTGGCCGCCAATTACATTCTCTCCGCCGTCTGACCCCAGTCGAAATATAAGCACGTTCAAAAAACTTCCCACGCAAAGACCGAATATAAATATAAAAAAATAAAGCATTTTATTTAATCTTGTTGAAGTCAGACTTCAACAGCTTCAAAGATATTTACTGGGTGCAGCAGTTGCCGCTGTTGGGATTTGAATTAACCTTTTTCACCCCGTTTGGATTATCCAAAATCCACCTGCTGGCCTCATTTTCTATCTGAACATAGACGCAAAAACACATAAGCGGTGTATTTCTGTCTTTCCAATAATAAGTCCTGCCGCCCGGATCAACAGGAGCCTTAACAATGTATTTATTTAGCCCGCTATTATTCCACCTATTCGTAGTAATTGATTGCTGATTATTTGCTATATTGGGATAAGAATTCGGGTTAGCCGCATCATAATATAAAGCCATGGCTTTGGAAATTTGTGTCATATCGCTCCATCGCCTGGCATCGCGCGCCTTTTGCCTGGCATTATTTAAAGTAACCAAAACAATAGTCGCCAAAATACCGATAATGGCAATTACCACCAAAAGTTCAATTAAAGTAAACCCCGTTAGAAATTTACTCCGTTTATTTATGTCTTGCCCAGTTAACAATTTGTTCTTTGGAATTTCTAACGGGGTAAAGGCGCTTTTATTTATTTTAATATTTTAAATCTTAAAATTTATAAAATTAATGTCTCTCTATATTTTACTAAAAATAACAGCTAAAAACAATCTCGTTATTAACATAAAACACTATCCAAAAAGATAGTGTTTAAAAAATTAATGAAATTAACTTTATTTATAAATCGTAACACTTCGGCGTAGCCGAACAAGAAGGTGGAATTGTCGTCTCTTTAGTACCTCTTGGATTGGCAATATAATAAGTTGTCGGGGTGCTGGGATTTTCAAGCGTAGCCCAAACGCAATATTGCTGATGAGTAATGTCGCCACAGTCGCTCCAAAAATATTGACGGCTGGGATTTGACGGATCTAAAGCTGCCGGATCCATAAAAGGTGCTAAATTATGGGCGAGTGCAGGAATTGCAGTTGCGACATCAGGGGGCAAATCAGGATAATGCGGATTGTTGTTGTCGGCGCCATAATACATTTCCATTGCAACAGAGAATTGATGCATGTCGGTTTCACGCCGAGCATCTCTGGCTTTAGTCCGGGCATTTGATAATGAAACAAGGACAATGGTAGCCAAAATGCCGATAATGGCAATGACGACCAAAAGTTCGATTAAGGTAAAGCTTGCTTGCTTTTGACGGCCCAGACCAAATTTTGACGTGAGGGTGAAACTTAAGGATTTTTTATTTAAAAATTTAATCATAATTTTTGATTTTTTTAAAATTTTATTTTTCACTCTAAAAAATCTGCTTGAGAACGGAACCTTATTTTTATTATATCTTTTTGGCCTCCTTTAAACAAATCTTTTTCCACAAGTTACAGGTTTTAAGAAAACAAAAGAACAGTCCAATATAAAAAGGGCTGTTCTTCGTTTATATAATAAAATTTAAATTAAAAATAAAATCAGAACCTGAGTGACAATTTGCTTCTGTTGATGCAGTAGCAACTTGTCTAGCCCCGCTAAAGCGAGGCAATCAGTTCTTACTCTAAAACGGTTGGGCAAGTTCCAGTTACAGTCTTTGTTCCATTTTGGGTAGAATAAACATACCCAGCTCCACTTATTTCAAGCGCAGCGCAAACTAAATATTTACTTTGATTTCCGGTATTAACAACCCAGCTATAAGCAGTGCCAGCGCCACCTGCAGTAGTGGGAACAACAGGCATATAAGTTCCTATCGCAGTTGGCCCAGTGACTGCTGTAACTTCTAGATACTGTCCTTCGGCACCACCATTACAAGCTGTATCATCATAACACATTTCCATTGCCAAAGCGATTTGGTGCATATCGGATTGACGTCGAGCATCTCTCGCCTTAACTCTTGCGGTGTTTAATGAGACGAGCACAATTGTAGCCAGAATACCGATAATGGCGATAACCACCAATAACTCAATTAAGGTGAAACCTCGTTTTTTCTTAAACATTTAATTTTTTACACCTCCCTTCGCGACCAAGCACATAAATATGTGCTTCGGTCAGCGCCTCGCCCAAGTCCCGCAGAGCGTGACTAAGGTAGGCTTTATTGTTGTTTTAATTTTAAATTTTTCATACCTCCCGGACGACCTGACCGAGAAGCATGAACTTGCTTATATATTATAACTTTTTTTCTGATTTTTTACAAAGCGGGTTTTCCACAGTGTCAATAATTCGTCTATAGTTTATGGTTTAGCGCAACTCGTATCGTCTAGGGTTTATCGTCTTTCGGTTTAAACTATAAACGCTAAACTAATTTACGACCTTACGATACGAGCGGCCATAAACGATAAACCAAAAGCGAGAACTTATGGTTTAGCGCGGCGCGTATCTTCTAGCTGTCTACTATCTAATGTCTTAATTCGAGAAAACTTATTTCAGGCTAATTCAAGATTAAAAAGCTGTTTGCTGATTTTATCGTATTCGTCTATTAAATGACTGCACAAATCGGCGGCCATATATGTTGGATAAATATCTTTACATTGACACAATCCTACCTGAGTTTCATTTGATTCACCCATCGCATCGTCAAGGTATTTCTGGAAACCTAAACGCTGATGTTTTTTAGCAAAACCTTCAGCAATTAATCTAGGTACTGCTTTTGAAGATCGGCTTAGTTGATCTTTTAAATCATATTTCTCGCTTTCCGGAAGATTAGGCACGATTTTAGTCATTACTAGAACGCTTGCCTTATAAGCATTCTGGTAAACGTCTAAATCGTGATAGCTTCTTATAGGTTTTTTATTTTCCATCCCTTTAGACGCTAACCCTTTTACGAAACGCGCACCCATAAACTATAAACTATAAACTATAAACTATAAACTATAAACTATAAACTATAAACTATAAACTATAAACTACATCCCTGCCGCGATATTGTAAATCGGAATCAAAATTGAAGCGACTAAAACGGCCACCGCGCCGCCCAAAATAACGATCAGCACCGGCTCAATCATCTGAGAAAGAGTTGCCACCATCGCGTCAACTTCTTTTGTATAAAAAGAAGAGAGCTTCCTTAAAATATCGTCAACCGAGCCGGTCTGCTCGCCCGTGGCAATCATCTGGGTGACCATGGGCGGAATTTCCGGATAATTATAAAAACAGGAAGAAATGGTGTTGCCGATTCTAACGTTTTCTTTTGCTTCCATAATAATTTTTTGATAAACAACATTTCCCACAACATCGGCCGCTACCTGCAAGGCCTGCAAAATGGGCAAACCGCCCTGAATTAAGGTACTTAAATTATCGGTCAGCCTGGCCAGATATATGCCCGTAAAAATTTTGCCAAAAATCGGCGTTTTTATTTTTGCCAGGTCAACCATTCGGCGGGCTTCGGGCAGACGGTTAATTGCAACAGCACAGCCGACTATTAACCCTACCACTATTATCAATAAAAGCCAGCCCCAGCCCATTATTAAATTTGAAGTGCCAATAAGAATTTTTGTCGGCAAAGGCAGTTCCTGGCCGGTTTCAACCAAAAAACTTGTCAATTGCGGCACAACCAAAATCATCATCAACACTCCTATGAGTATAAAAGTGCCCAAGATAAATGCGGGATAACCCATTGCTCCTCTTATTTTGGAATTTAAATAATACTGTTTTTCCAGATAATCGGCCAAATAGTTAAGCGCCTTATCAAGGCCGCCGGAAACCTCGCCCGAGCGAATCATATTAACAAAAAATTGGGAAAATACTTTTGGATATTTTGCCAGTGCTTTTGACAAAAGGCTGCCCGCTTCAATTTCGTTGGCCACTTCAAAAATTATCTGGCTGAAATATTTATTGCTTGTCTGCCTTGCCAAAACCCTTAGCGCTTCAAGCAGCGGAATCCGGGCCGAAAATAGGGTTGAAAGCTGGCGCGAAAAAGCGACCATTTCTTTCCCTCTCACTCTCTGAAAAATGGTAATCTGCTGCGTCAAAACCGTTGGCCGCTCGCCTTCAATAAGGTCCAAAATTATTAAATTGCGGTTTTGAAGCGCAGCCACCGCCTCTTTTTTTGAACCGGCATCTATTGAGCCTTTTTGAATTTGACCCTCGCGAGTCCTGCCTGTGTATTTAAATTCCATAATCTATACGAATCTACGAATTTTATGCGGATTTGCGGATATGCGAATTCGCATATTTGTAGATTCGCATTAAATTTGCATAATTCGTATGTTATTTACTTTTCTAACAGCATCCTTAATTCCGCCGGATAGTCTATACGAATCTACGGATTCTATGCGGATTTGCGGATATGCGAATTCGCATATTTGTAGATTCGCATTAAATTTGCATAATTCGTATGTTATTTATTTTTCTAACAGCATTCTTAACTCCGCCGGATTGATTGAATAAATTTCTGCATCTTCATAAGCAACCAAGCCCTGACTAATCAAGCTTGCCAAGGAACGGTTAAGAGAAATCATGCCTGAGTCGGAGCTTGTCTCAATAACCATATCAATTTGATGAATTTTGCCTTCTCTGATTAAGTTTCTGACTGCCGAATTCACTATCAAAAGTTCAACCGCGTTAATCAATCCTCCTTTGGTGCAAGGGAGAAGACGGCGGGATAATATTCCAAGAAGCGTTGCCGCCAGCTGCATGCGAATCTGATTTTGCTGATGGGGCGGAAACGTGTCAATTATGCGGTCAATGGTCTGGGCGGCCGTGTTTGTATGCAAAGTTGAAAAAATTAAATGTCCCGTTTCAGCAGCCGTAATCGCCGTTGATATAGTTTCCGGGTCCCTCATCTCGCCGACCATAACAACGTCGGCATCTTCTCTAAACATCCCTCTCAGCGCCCGATGAAAATCAATTGCGTCAACGCCGATTTCCCGCTGGTCAACTATGCATTTATCCTGAATAAACAAATATTCAATCGGGTCTTCAATCGTAATAATGTGGTCCTGCCGAGTATGATTTATTTCGTCTACAAGCGCCGCCAAAGCCGTTGATTTGCCGTGACCAGAAGGCCCGACAACCAGGAAAAATCCTTGGCTCATAGGAGTAAATTGATGCATCATCGGCGGCAGATTCAATTCTTCAATTGTTCTGATTTTTGTCGGCAAAAGCCGCAAGGCAGTGGCTATTTTGCCGGTTTGCTGATAGATATTGACGCGGAATCGGGCTTTCTCGCCGTAAGAAAAAGAAAGGTCAATATCTTTATACGCCCAAAATCTTTCTTCTTGCTCTTTGTTTAAAAGGCTAAAAGATAATTCTTTGACTTTTTCATTGGTCAAAACTTCCTGGCCTTTGACGACCGCCAATTTGCTGTCAACTCTCAATATTGGAGGAGCGCCGACTGTCAAATGGATATCTGTTGCGTCAACTCTTATCGCCTCTTCAATAAGGTCGGACATTTGTTTATTTGGTTCGGGCATAATTCTATACGAATCTACGAATTCTATGCGGATTTGCGGATATGCGAATTCGCATATTTGTAGATTCGCATTAAATTCGCGTAATTCGTATGTTATTTACTTCTTTATTACTTGCTTAATTTTATTTATAACTTCTGTCGGAGTGAAATGAGCTTTGACAATATAATCGTCGGCTCCAAGTTTTAAGCCTTTTTCAACCTCTTCTTTCTGCCCTAAATTTGTCAAGGCAATAATCTGGATATTGCGCAATTCAATGTCTTTTTTTATTTCTGCAAGGACTTCAAAACCGTCCATCTTGGGCAAAACAATGTCAAGCAATATTAAATCCGGTTTCATTTCCCTGGCTTTTTTTATTGCCTCTTTGCCGTCAACAGCCAAATCCACTTCAAAATTTTCTTGAACTAATTTCGTTGTATACATCTCTGATAAAAATGGATCGTCTTCCACAATAAGAATTTTTGGCATGGAATATTAATTCAAAATGTAAAATGTAAAAATCAAAATGACAAATCAAAATTAAAAATTAGCTAATACTAAAATCGGTTTTGACTTTCGTCCATTTTGCATTTTACATTGTCATTTTGCATTTTGATATTTGATTTTTAAATTTATTGTGCTTCTTCCACTGCCTCCAGAACCTCTTCCAAGGAAATTATCCCTTGCAAAACTTTTAAAAAGCCGTCTTGGCGCATGGTCAGCATGCCTTGACGCCTGGATTCTTCAAGAATCTTTGTTTCTGTCGGACCCTCAATAATTATCCTATCCAGCTGCGGAGTCATATGAAGCGTTTCAAAAATAGCAATCCTGCCTTTAGTCCCCTTGCCGGCGCAAAATTTGCATCCCGGAGCTTCCCAGATTTTTATTTCTTTGTTTAAAATATCTAAATATTCTTTTCTTGTCTGTTCCGAAATCTGCGCCAGCTCCTTTTCTATCATTTCTTTGACCCGAGGAGCAACGTCTGCCTCTTTTTTGCATTGCGGGCACAGCCGGCGGACCAATCTTTGGGCCATAGCGATATTAACCGCCGACGGCAGCAAAAATCCGCTTACTCCCATATCTACCAAGCGCGGAATTACGCCAATGGCATTATTTGTATGCAGGGTAGAAAGGACGATGTGGCCGGTCAGCGCCGAATGAGTGGCCAAATCAGCCGTCTCTTCGTCTCTGATTTCTCCTACCATTATAATGTCCGGGTCCTGACGCAGGATTGAACGAAGGCCAGAAGCGAAAGTATAGCCAATTTCCGGTTTGATTTGGGATTGGCTAATTCCTTCAACATTATATTCTATCGGGTCTTCAAGGCTGATGATGTTGACGCCCGATTCATTTAAAACATTTAAGATTGCATAAAGAGTGGTCGTTTTGCCCGAACCGGTCGGGCCTGTAATCAAAATCATTCCGAACGGCCTTTTTATTCCTTCCTGCATAACTTTTAAGTTGTAGCCGGAAAGCCCAAGCTGCTCAAAATTTAATAAGCCAATCGTAGGATCCAGTAATCTCAAAACTACTTTTTCGCCAAATGATGTCGGGAAAGTGGAAACGCGGAAATCGATTTTTTTACCGTCAATAACCGAATGGAACCGGCCGTCTTGAGGGATTCTCGTCTCGTCTATTTTGAGATTGGAAAGAATTTTAATTCTGGTGGCAACTGAGCTATGAATGTTTCTGGGCAAAATAATGCTGGTGTAAAGAATTCCGTCCACCCTGAATCTTATCCGCACCTCATTTTCCTCAGGCTCAATATGAATATCGGAAGCCATCCCTTCCTGGGCGTGCCTGAGCATAACGGCCACAATTTTGGTAATCGGCGCTTCTGCCATTACCCGCTCGGCAACTTCCTGGGCTTTTGACCTTCTTGCCTCCGGCTTGGCCTCAATCAGCTCTTCTTGCAATTCTCTTAAAGCAGTAGCCACCTCTTCTTTTAGCGTCCGATATTGAACAAGAACATTTTTTAAATCGGAAGCGGTAATAATTGAAATCTTCGGCTCAAAATTGTGGCGCTTGGCGATAAAATTCAGCGCCTGCATGGCTTTTAAATCATCGGGGTTAACCATTCCGACTTGCAAAATATTCCCCTTTTTTTCTATGGGTACAAATTGATAAAAAGAAGCGGCCTCTTCAGAAATTTCTTTCAAAACATCGACAGCAATAGTTTTGCCGGCTAAGCTCGCAAAGGGCACATTTAACTGCGCTGCCCGCTCTTCAACATTTTTTATCTCGTTAATTGATGCCACAGAATTAAATCAAAAATTAAATATCAAAATGTAAAATGACAATGTAAAATTCAAAATGAGGAAATAATAAAATCAATTTTGAATTTAGTTAATTTTGAATTTTGATTTGTCATTTTGATTTTTAAATTTTGCATTTTGGATTTTTTTAATATGGTTCAAAAGGATTAGCCCTGCCTTTTTCTTCAACTACAATTGGCAGCTGGCCGTATTTTATCAGATTGGAAAATTTTCTGTCCCTTAAAAAATTAAAATCTAAATTCAATCCAATTATTCTTCTCATTAAATCTGAATTGACAATTACATTTTGAGCGATTGCTCCGAAATTTTCTTGTCCCGGCTCAAAAATAAATCCAAATAATACAAAATAAGAAATGATGGCAAGGACAGAGATTAGAAAGAATAAAATCAACAAATCTCTATTTCCGAGTCTCCGTTTTTCATTAGCCATATGCTTTTACAGCGACTAAAATGACCCAAATCCGTCAGCTGACGGACACCCGAATTACCCGAATTTTATTCGGGTGGGCTTTCGGGTAGCGCTATTAGTGTGCTATTGATAATAAACTTGTAAATTAACGGAAAAAGCGAAATTTTGGGCTGTGCCGGAGCTAGTATTTAAATCAAGAGAAGAAACATCCATCAATCTTAAATTTTTCTCAACTGCCTGCAAATAGTTTTTAAAAGCGCCGTATCCCCCGCTTAGCTTTAGCCTGACCGCTAAAATCTTATACAGCGCAGATTGAACTTCTTGCGGATTTAAAGATGCAGATTTTCCCGAAGTTTCTTGGCTTTGCGGGAAGACATTCTGCAATTCTGGGCTCGGCCTAGGCGGCGCTGTCTCAGACGTTTGCGCAATCTCGCTGAAATCAACCGATTCCATAATCAAGCCATTGCCGGTTGCCAAGGCTTCAAGCTGGATCAAAAGAGAGGGCAACTCCTCTTCTTTTGGCAGAATAGATAATAGCCTTTCCAATTCTTCGGCTTTATATTGCCTATTCATTTCCTCAATTTTCTGGTTAAAAGACGTTATTTGTTCCAGAGTAGATTTTTTTTCGGCGACAAATTGCCTATCGGCGTTTAGGCTATCAAGGGCGGGCATGATTAAAAATGCTACGGCCAATGCCAGCGCAGATAACGAACCAATAATGATTAGTCTTTCTTTGGTCATGCCAATGTTGTCAAATCACTAAAAAATACTAATTCTATCACGAATACTCACGAATATATCTGAAATAGTACGCGTGATGTGAAATTCAGCTCTATTTTATTCCCTGAGTAAGGCGCGTAGCGCCGCATCGAAGGGTCTGGATAAGCCTTCGACTCAGCCCTACGGGCTTCGCTCAGGCAATAAATGCGGCTTATTTAAGCCAAGGAATTTCACATCACACGTCTGAGATATTAGAAATTAGTGATATTTATTTATTTTTTAAAATTGTCGGGTCAAATTTTATCCGGGCTGAAAATTCAACACCATCTTTTTTTAATCCAATCCCGGAAACGCTAATTTCAAATTTTGCATCTTGAAAACTGACAATCTGTTTGGCCAAATAAGAATAGCTTGCCGCTTTTCCTATTAGATCAGCCGTCCCTTCTTGGACGTTTAAAGTAAAACTTATCCATTGAACCTGCGGCAGGGTTAACTTTTCTAATTTTTCAAAAAAAAGTGAACTATAAATATGGTTTTTCAATAAATCCTTGACGGTGCTTATTGATTTATCCAAATCCATCACCTTCTGAATCATATCCGTATTTTGTTGGTTCTGAGCAACCTGAATTTCCTGTTCTAATTTCCCGATATTTTTTTGCAGATAAAAATCATATCCTTTTAGTCCTCCAAAGACAATCAAGCCAAGAACCAAAGCAGCAAAAGAAATAAGAATCCATTTATTAAACAAAAAGGCAACACGTGATTCTTTACCGGGAATTAAAATCCCCCGGCTTTTTAGGCCGGAATCTTGCAGCGGATTGCCCTTTTTTTGCTGTCTGGGAATTAGGTCCATAATCTATACGAATCTACGAATTCTATGCGGATTTGCGGATATGCGAATTCGCATATTCGTAGATTCGCATTAAATTTGCATAATTCGTATGTCACACTTCTCTCATCGCTCCTCCAACTGCCACTGCCATAAACGGTCCGATTTCTGCCAAGGCCGCATCCAGCTTTGCATCGTGAGCTAATCTTGCAAAAGGGTCTCCTATGCCGACGGGAATTCCCAATTTGCCTCCAAATACCTCCAGCCAATTGGATTGGGTCACTCCCCCGCCGGTCAAAATAGCCCTTGTCACTTTTCTCTGATAACGCGACTGATACAAATTAATGATTTTCACCGCTTCCAAAACCAAATCAAATGATTTGCTTCTTTCAAAAGTATATGTGAGACGGATAGAATTTTTATCCATAATAACCAAATCAACATTTTCCTGGCCAAAATCTACGACTAAATAAGTTCCCTCGTCATTGCCAACCAAAGCGCGGATAATGCTGAATGCTTCCTGTTCAATCGCCAAAACTTTTAAATCGGTCTCTTTAGCAATCTGGGCTATTTTTCTTATCATTTCCTGAGGCACGGCTACAATTAAAACCTGAATTGTTTTTGAGCCCTGGACCGGGATATCTTTTTTAACCGCCGCATTTTGAGTCTCGGCCGAAGCAAGCAGATCTTCCGCCCGCTTTGGCTGCTCCTGCGTTTGGGACTCTTGGCCTTTAGCCAAAGAGTCTGCCTGCTTCTGTTCTATAAATTCTCCCACCACGCTCCAATCCAAAACTACCTCCTCAATCGGTATCGGAACATATTTTCTCGCCTGAAACGGTATCGCCTTTATCAATTCATCCTCCGACATTTGAGGAAGATTTATTATAGTTGAAAAGGTTTCGCCTACTGACAAAGAAATCACCGCCTGCTTTGTCTTTATGCCCGCCCTGTCAAAAAGCTTCTTTAATAAAACTGCGGTCTTCTCAGAATCTAATTTTGTAATATTAATATTTGATTCAATTCTCGTCTGGGCTATCACATAATTAGTCAAAGCAACCCGGTTTTTGTCTTGCCGGGTAAGCTCTGCAATTTTTATTCCCGATGCCCCAAAATCAATACCAAGACAACTTTTTTCTTTTTTATTGAATAAGCCAAAAAACATTGCCAATGTGATTAAATCACTAAAAAATACTAATCTTATCACGAAGACTCACCAATCTCCGAGGAAAAAAATTAGTGACAATTCGCAAGCTTATTAGTGATATTTACGCGTGATGTGAAATTCCTTGGCTTAAATAAGGCGCTTATTGCCTGAGCGGAGGCCGTCAGGCCGAAGTCGAAGGATTATTTAGACCCTTCGGCGTCCCGCTAAGCGGGACTTGCTCAGGGAATAAAATAGAGCTGAATTTCACATCACACGTTAGTGATATTTAATTTTATTATATCACATCTTGACGCAAAATCTTATTTAAGTTATCCACATAAAAACCCAGCACCTTTTTAGATTTAAAAAGGTGCTGGGTAAACTTCTACTTTAAAGATTTTTATTTCATCTGTTGCTGTTTTTCCGAAACAGGAACTCCTGATCTTTGTTCGGGAGCAGCAGCCGGCGGCACTATTCCTTCCAAGGCGCTTAAGCCCTTTTCAAGATTGACAAGAATATTTTTTACTTCCTGATTGTCGGGATTAAGCTCGGCTATTTTTTTGAACTGCTCTATGGCCGCTCCCTTGTTGCCGTTTCTGTCATAAATCAGGCCCAGGAAATATCTGGCGTTGGAATAGTTCTGGTCTAAAGATACTGCTCTTTCAAATTCTGTCTGAGATTTGGCAAAATTCTGCTTTTTGTAATAAAGCAGTCCCAACTGAAATGCGATTCCAATGTCATTGGGATAATTCGCTTTTGTAAGCTCCATCTTATTTATTGCCGAATCAATGTTTCCTAATCGGTCATAAATCAAAGCCAGCTGATAATGAGCCGGCGCATAATCGCTTTTTACTTCTACTGCTTTCAAAAATTGCTCCTCGGCTTTATTCAGATAATCAAGAGCTTTGGCTTGATTTTCCTTTGTTTGTCCCTGCGCCAAAGTATAATCAACTAAAAGCGAATAACTACGGCCAAGCTCAAAGAAAACGTATGGATTTTTAGGCTCCAATTTGCTTGCTTCGCTGAAGCTGGTCACCATCCATTGGTCTGCCCCGCTCAAATAGCCGAGAACCGAACGATAAACTATCCCCCGCTGAATCCAGTTATCGGGATTTTGGGGGTTTAAATCCGCAGCTGCCTTGCTTAAATTAACCGCATCGGCAACAAATTGCTGGGCTCGCAAATCCCGGTCAGAAGAAGCGGGTTTGACCAATTCTTCATTAATTCTTAAAAGAGCGACTTGCGAAAGCGAATTTAAATATGTGTCGCTGTAAGGATTAAGGCTGATTGCTTTAGTTATCTCGTTGTAGCCCATTTCCAAATTACCTTGATTTACGCTGGCTTCCGCGCCTCTTTGAAATGCCGCATCGGCCCGCCAATAATTAAATCCCAGATAGAAAAAGCTGATTGTCAGCACCAAGAATATAACCAGCAAAAATGAGAAGACCGAAGCCAAAGGAGATTCTTTTCTAAAGCTCAAAGAAATTTCTGAAACTTCTTCTTCGCTCTTTAGGCCTTTGAGCAAAGACAGCGAAATCCCCAAACTAAGCCAAAACATAAATTCCAACGTTAAATTAGTCGGATATAAGAATTGCATGCCCGCCAAAAACAGCCAGCTGGAAAAAAAGCCAAAAGCCAAATTCCAATTTTCGCCTTTTTTGGAAATTAACCTCATTGCTCCCCAGACGGCGAAAAAAATTGCGAGCAAAATCCAGAATCCCGCGCCGATTATACCGAGGCTCGCTGGCATTGAAAACACCTTGGAAATCCCCTGGCTAAATCTTATATTCCAGAAAATTGTCTGATTGATAAGCGGCGAACGGAAAAGCTCCCAATTGTAGGCAAAAGTGCCGGGACCCGTTCCAAAAAATAATTTATTTGCGAGCGCTCCTTTGTCAATCGAAACGGTTGACCCAAAAGTCGGGCTGACCTCTGTCGGCGTATTCAGCCAGCCACTTGAAATATTAATTTTGGTTAAGGTTAAGAGCAGTGCCATTGCCAAAACGACCATTGCCAAAACCAATCTCGTCTGGCTTGACCGCCCCTGTTTCATAATGCCAAAACCGACAACCAGAGTCATTATACCTATCAGCCCCCACCAGACATTGACAAAATTCAAAGCGATTATGACAAAAAGCAGAAAGGCGCTTGACACAGCCAGCACAATTGACTGCCAAAGCGACCGCTTTGGGTCCGCAAAAAGCGCCACCGCCAAAACCAATACCGCGCCAAGAAAAATCTCCAATGAGTTTACCGAACCGATCGAGTTAAAACCAACCGTCCTTGCAAATCCCCAGCCGAAAATGAAATTTGAATTCAACTGCAAAAGCGCAAAAATTCCTGCCAAAACTGAAGAGACAAGCAGGACTAATATAAGCGGATTTAAGTCTTTTTTGGTTTTAAAGCTGCCCGAAACCAAAAAATAAATTATTGCCAAGCAGACAAGCGTCAAAAAGCTTTCTGCAATTGTATTGCCCGCTCCAATAAGCGCTTGGAACTTATTTTGGGCAAAGAGGGAACTCACCACGACCGAAAGAATAAAAAGAATAATTAAGATATTAAGCAGGCTTTTTTTGATTTCAATTTTGCGCTGGGTTAAAACTTTCGCCAGCCAAAAAACCAGCAAAACAAAACTGAAAATAAAAAGCAAAAATTGCTTATTCAGCTCCAAAACGTTAGCCGTATAAGGCAGAAAGAACAAAGGCGTCAAAAAGGCCAAAAGATAAAGCCCTATTTTGATAGCCCATTCAAAGAACCGAGCGGCCTTTGATTTATCCTCCGAATCCGCCTCGCCGGCGGAGTAGGAGGAAGTCTCGACCCATGAAGGCTCTTCTTCCTCCTCTGCTTGCTCGAAAGCAGAAAGAGATTCGGACGCAGCCGGCCTTTGACTGGGCGTCCTGATTCCTCCTATATCTTTGGTGTCGTCTAATTCTTGTATCACGTTTTTTTTTCGCGACTGCGCTGTATTTATGGCTAAGCTTGGCTTCGCCAGAAATCCGCGAGACGCGCAAATATCTGGTCAAAAGATAATATGTTTTTATCCCGCACCTTTTCAAGACTGAAGGCTACGCCTTATTCGCCTTCTAAGCTGACTATAAACTTTTCCAAACTGTTTTATTTTTTCTTCTCTGTCTCTCGCTTCTTCTTTATTGGCGTAGCCTTCTAAATAAACTGATTGCCAAGGAATATATCTTTTTGTTGCCGGAGATAAACTGGCATTATGTTCTTTTATTCGCTTGCCAATATTATATGTATAGCCAATATAGAACGCTTTATGATTTTGACTTTTTAAAATATAGACAAAATACATAAAGTTCAGCACCTTTCGTTGGATATTACCATACGATTGTGCATAATTAGATAAAATCTCTTAACTTAATAACAATACAACGAAAGGTGCTGGATAAAGTTCTAAAAAGGTACGGGATTAATCAAATTATAATTTTAAAATTTAGTCATTATTTAAAGATATCACGCAGAAATTAGTTGTCAACTGCAAAAATGTAAAATGTGAGCTGATTTAAATTCAAATTTCAAAATCCCCGCCCGCCAAAGCCGATTGGAAGAACTATGGGATATTGATGATACTGCTTGATGATACTGGTCAAATACAGACATAATTTTTTAAACCACTTGCTCGCTTTGGCAATCGGCGGGCAGGCAAATTATTCCAAATCAATTCTTCGACTCTAGCGCAGCCGAAGGACAAAGCTCAAAGCTTTTTGTCACCGGCTGCCCTGCGTCCCGCTCAGCGGGGCTAAGCTGGGCTGACTTTGGCCGGAGACGGATTTCGGCCGCATTTTTTCTCTCTTCCGGCCTTCTTATACCCCAAAAACCCAACGAAGTCTGAAAACTGAACCTCCTTGCCAATCCGGTCCTTTTAATTATTGGTTCCCTCATAAACATAGTTTAAACATTAATAAAGATTAATAAAACTTTGCTAAATCATTGCCCCGTAGAACCCAAAACATCATTACTATTTTACTATTTATCCCCTTATGGTATATCTATCTCTTCTAACCCTAATTTTTCAGCTTCTTCTATTTTCATCAAGCCATGCGAAGTCATAATAAATCCTTCTTTGCCCAGCAATTTATCGTAATAATCATTTTCTTTTGAATGCTCATTTGTTTTTTCTATCCCGGCCCACTTCTGAAAAGGGGGGATAAAATCTTCTTTTTTAAAATTGTTTTCCAGCGATTTCAATTGCTGGTCTAAAAGATAATTGGCCTGATGAATTAAACAAATTAAACAATTTGCCGCTATTTCTGGCAAAGCCATATAGGATATATAGGTCTTATAAGTCCTATTGGACATATAGCCCAAAGCGCGAATTTCCTGCGCTTTTGGCTCTTCCTTGCCCCAAAGGCGCAAAGAGCGCTGGCGCAAAAAATCTTCATAATCCTGCAGCAGTTCTTCTAGGCTTGCGCGCGCCACACTGATTAATTTCAATTCAGAATTTTTTGAAGTTCCGGAAACCTGACAGCCTTCTGCAATATTTTGCTTGCCGCTTCTTGCCGCTTGAAACATCTGATCATATGTCCTATAGGACCTACTGGATTTATCCCCCGCCAGATAACGGTCGCAAAATTCTTTTGTTAAATCAAAAATTATTTCTGCGGTTTGAAATGATTTTAATTTCCGGTAACCGCCGTGCGGCGGAATAAATTTTGGATAGGTCATATAGGTCTTATGAGTCTTATAATACTCTCAAAAGCAGTTTATAAACTGTTGATTTTTCGCTTATTTCAAAATATAAGTTTAGTTCACCATCACTCCGCTGGGCGGGGCTGGTATCCTCCGTTAAAACTACAAATTACTAAGGGCGGGCTTGCCCTCTGTAGCTTGAACTTTATTATTTCGCCTAAAAACTCTGCAACCGCGAACTACCAAAATCTAATTTACAGTTACGCCCGTTGGTGACGAAGGAGGCGTTGTATCCGGCGGCGGCTAGGTCTGACCTAAACAGGCAATTATTCAACGTCTTTTATCGCATCGCCTAATTTTTCTTCCAGATTCATTCCCAAAATACATTCTCTGGCGAATTTTTTATAATCATTTTTATTCGGAAATATTTCACCCAAAAGATCTTTATCAATGATTGGCGATTTTCTGTCGCCGGCGTAATCACCTAAACTGCAAAATGGATTTTGAATAACAGAATCAAATGCCTCATCAAATTCCTCTACTGCTTTTTTCAATCCCCCATCATATAATTCAAAAGGATTTTTTACCTGGATATAAGCGCTCAAATATCGCAGATAAGTATCACTATCAACCAATCTTGCTTTGTAGGCGCCCTGGAATAAGCGGCCTTTTTACTGATATTTCTTATTGGAATAACAAGTTATGCCATCGCCAAGTTTTCGCATAAACATTGTTATACCGCCTTCTTGAATTTCTTTTAATAAAAGGTGAAAATGATTATCGGCAAGAAAAAATGTCAAAATTTTAACTATTGGCTTGCGAGTCGGCCAAGATTCCGGCCAGACAAACTGCCTGGCCTGTATGTTTAGGTCTGACCTAAACAGCTTTTCGAGCTCACGGAAAATGTTCGACGGGGAGAAACGGTTATTGAAATAGAAAAGCATCTGCAAAAACCGCCACTTATCTTTGGCATTGCGAACAATCAACTCTTCCCGATTTCCGCGGTTATAGACATGAACGAATGATCCAACTGAAAATGGTTCTTTTCTCATAAATTTGTCTGGCTGTTCAGGTCAGACCTAAACAATGCTAAGATCTAGTCAAAAGTCATTAGTCAGAGCAGCCGGTTTGGTCGTTGGTCGCAGGTATTGGTACACCCAAAGACCATGACTATTGTCTAAACTGGCCGCTAAGACCTTGAACTTTAAACTAACTAACCGTAACTCCTGTTGGTGGATTCGGTGGCGTTGTGTCGGGCGGCGCGGCTTCCGCATACTCATACATCTCGATGTCACAAATTAATGGAATTCTCAAAATTAAGTTTCTGTTAATCTCAACTGGCTTCCAATTTTTATTTTTGATATACTAAAAATACCGTGGGCTCGGTATGGTACGGGATCTGGGTTGGTACCAGAATCTTCGGGGTTCGATTCCCCGCGAGTCCACGGTCTAAAAAGTTATTCACACCCCAAACCCTTGACAAAGTTTTCTGAACTGCTATCATAATGGCAGGTACCAATCCAGATTCTCTCGTATCATATCGAGATTCCGAAGAATCCGCACTTTGTGCGGGTTTTTTGTTTTCCACTATAATTCCTGGTTCGTCACCCATAATTCATAATCTACAATTTGCACGACTAAGGAAGGTTAAGAAGCTAAGCTCCTTTTTTGTTTGTGTTTTGTGTGGACGCGAGCGGAGCGTCAGCGGAGCAAGCGCCGAGATATCAACTCGTTAACCCGTGAACTCTTTAATCAAATAACTGAAACATTTGCCGGAGGTGCTCGGCGGGGTGGCGTCGAGGCGGCGAAATCCTCCAATCCTATCGCTGTCCGACAGCGATAGGATTATTCCAGTGCATAATCACCTAATCTCCTAACGCTTAACTCCTTCAACCACTCTTTTAATTTTTTATTATAACCTCTATTTCCTTCAAAAATCTCAAGTAAAAAATCTCTCTGTGTCACAGATCGAAAATTATCTTCACCGGCATAATCCAAATGACTGCTCCAGCGATAAGTATTCAAAAAATTTATTGCTTTATCTAAATTCTCAATCTTTCTCTGCCGCCACTCCGGCGCGACCAGATCTAGGGCGTTTAAATGAATATAATATGGCAGATGGATGAAATGAGCCTGGCTATCAACTAAAACAGATTTATACTTTCTTTCAAATAAGGTCCCTGTCCGTTCGTGTTTTTTATTGAAATATTGCACATATCCCCCATTCAGTTTTTTCATAAACAATGGAACACCGTTTTCAACCAAGGACTGTAATAATAAATGATAGTGATTAGGCATCAGACAAAAGGCAAGAATATTGACCAGAAGCTTCCTCGGCGGCCGATTAATGTTTTGCTGTCGGACATCAACAGAATCATATCGCTGTCGGACAGCGATAGATGGCTCGCGCAAATGGTATGAAAGATTTTCCGCCGGGGCTATATCATTAAATTCAAATAAGTCATGGATAAAGCGAAAACGATCGCGGTCATCCATAAAAATTTTGCGCTTGTCTACTCCCCTGCTTAAAGCGTGATAGATTTCAGGCATAAAATTTAAAAGTTAAAAAGTAATTATCGCTGTCCGACAGCGATAAGATTGAGCTAAATTATGGAAAGGCCGGTGGGCGCCTCGGGCGGGGTGGTGTCGGGCGGCGGCGCGGCGCCAACATACTCATACGCCCCGATGTCCCAAGCAGTGCCTTGGGGACGGATAATATTATTTATATCGCGCGAAAAATATGTTATTGATGCCCCCTTGTCTTTCGCCACCGTGTCATTAGGAAACAATTGTAAATCAAAGTCTGTATAATTACTTCCGGTAATATCTACCAGTGATGGCTGAGAAATCGAACCATGGGCATCATACCTAGCTGTTTGCCATTCAGCAAAATTTTTCTCAACTCCAGATAATAAAAACTCTTTTCCACGATCCTTATTTGGGATATAAATAATATTATTATCACTTACAAATCCATTAGTAGAATCTGCATCGCAAGTGCCCATATATGCCACCGTACCATCCGGAATATAGATCAGATTATTTTTTACTTCGCTATTTGGGGAGCTATTACCACCTCCGCAAGCTCCAATACCAATCGCCTTTAACCAACCTTGTGTCCCAAATACTCCAAAAATCGTATTATTATATATTCTGGTATTCGGCGAACCATTAACAAAAATTGCAAAATCTCCAGACCCTGCGCCATAATTTCCAATTAACACATTATTAATTACAGTAATATTACTATTTCCTGGAGGGTAATATGTTAGATAAATCCCTTCCAGAGTGTTGAATAAATAGTTGGAGATAATCCAAGAATATTGTGATCCTGCAACAGGACCAATTCCATCTGAGTGGAAACCACATATCACACTTGGAGATTTTGCACAGTTCGTAAATCTGTTTCCTCGTATAACTGAATAACTTCCAATCCCTCTAATTCCGCCTCCAGAATCATCCACCGTATTATTTTCTACTAAAGAATAATGCGAACCTTCATATCCTATAGCTCCTATGTCGGTTGCTGTGTTATTAATTACAACTTGATAATTAAGAGCTGAGGTAGGATTAATTCTCCAAACACGGGTAAACGTGTTATTATCTATAATGATTCCTGATTTATTGGCCGAATTATTCCAGAGGGCACCATAAACAGCATTGGTACAAGAAGATCCAGGATATCCATCTGGATATTTTGTGTCTTGAAATTTCAATTTTGAAAATCTCAGATAATTAGCAACGGGACGCACCATATAATACCAAGAGGGCACATCCGAATCATTATGCCCGCTCAAAATGGCATCTCCCGTTCCCCAAGTATCCGTTGAGGTATAAGTGATTGGCTTCCATATTCTGTAGGTCATCTCCGGGATGGGATGAGAAATCTTATCAAAATTTGATAAAGTGAGCTGTGTATGCGAATCGACTGACGCCACTGCAAAAAGACCAACACTGTAAACCCATTCCCCTGTGTTTGATCCATTGTAGATGTAAACTAAATCTCCAGCCTGGACTGTGGTGAGAAAGTTTTGACCAGCGGAAGTAAAAATACCACCAGCTGTTACTGCCGCGTTTGAGCCAAAATCAACTTCAGCTCCATTCCTCGTAACAGTAATCTGTCCTCTGTAGGTAACTCCTTTTTTAAAATAAATTATATCGCCAGCAGACAAAATTGTTGATGCGGATATATTTGTCGCATTTAAATCACCTGGGCAGTGTTTCCAAGCGGCATCTTGCGATGTGCCAGAATTTAAATCATTGCCGCCATCATAATCAACGTAGTAATTTACCGCCCAAGAATCCTCGGCCAACCCCAAAAGCCCGAAAACTATCAATGCAAAGAATAAAGAATACCGAATAATGAATATAAAATGGGAATGTTGTCCCGATGGCGTTGCCATCGAGGATCCACGATTTTGCTTACAAAATCGTGGAATTTGGATTTTAGAATTCATATTTTTTAATTTTATTTCAATCTTTTATTTTCCGGATTTTTCAGATAATTTTTCCGCAAAATTATTGAACGGCCAAGACGTTTTTCTAATTTTTTTCTGGCTCCACCGGCGATATCACCTCCAGCTTTGGCGTCTTTTTTTAATTTCGGTACGCCGCGCGAATCTTCGTTGCGGTGAATTTCAGTAGTTGAGCGTTCTCTTCACCCGTTAGATAATTTTTTAATCTACTTTTAATGTATCTCTTGCCCCAGGAAGTTTTTAAATACTTCTCTCTATGAATTGCGTCTTTTTGGTTTAGGCATGCTTCGTAATAAATCAGTTTCAATGGCCTCCGATTTTTTGTTGATTCTACCTTACCATCATTATGCTTTTTGAACCTATTTTTTAGATTATCGGAGTATCCTACATAAAAATCGTGATCCAACAAACTTTGCAGTACGTAAATATAAAACATACAATTTTATCTATTAGTAAAAATATCTAACGGGGCAAGGCATCGTAAAAATCAACTCTAAATCATCCATATGGTCGCGCAGGTTTTGTCTTTTTAAACCCTTTAATTTTTTGTAATCACTGGGAATTATGCCAAAAGTCGCTTTGGAAATTTCGGCGGTTAAAATCTCATAATCTATTTTTTCTCTGGCTCCCCGTTTTTGCCATTCGTCGGTCAATTCTTCGCGAATGGCAATGCCGCGCATCCGTTTTTCAACCCAATCGTCGGAATATCCTTTAAGCTTATAAAGCATTCTGGTTCGCTTGGTCGCTAACTCTGGATTCTCAATTTCCTGCACCCGTTCGTAACCGACTTTGACCAGCCAGCGCTTAAATGGTTCGGCTTTAGGGGAAGGGATGGATTGGATAATGCGGAAAATGCCCTCGGTGTTGGCGCAATCGGTTTGATATTTTTTCCCATCAGCGGACTCCAGCTTCAGTTGTCGACAAATTGTCGATAACTCAAATCCATCTTCGCCTTTTACCCGAATTTTCATTCTGTACCAGTAATCATTGGGGTAATCATTGGGGTCTGCGCTATCTGTTAATACCTCAATCACATCCACGACCGAAAACCACCATTCGTTATTGTGAATAGTTTTTCTGATTTCTTTTCCTTTGAATATTGCGATTTTTGTGTCGGTCATAAGTTTATTTTAACATAATAAGTCGCCGCCCAAGAACTTTTCGCCAGAAGAAAAACACCGAAAAATAAAACGGCGAGGAAAATGATTGTAAATCCTATTGCTTTCATTTTTTCCAATTCTTTATCTTTATTGTTTTTCCCGATTTTTCCAATATC